>Ga0209189_1000378_pt1 | contig 37647 bp, 64 predicted proteins | sample C_130820_EF_Meta_FD_187308 | JGI IMG/M metagenome (GOLD analysis project Ga0209189, IMG submission 187308) | Freshwater microbial communities from Lake Croche, Canada to study carbon cycling - C_130820_EF_MetaG (SPAdes) (version 3) | ecosystem: Environmental > Aquatic > Freshwater > Lake...
AACACAAAGTTGTGTGGATTTTACATCAAATTTTGATGGTGAATATAATGTTCTTATATTTGGTACTCGAAAAGACGAGGCTGCTGAAATGTATTGGAAGGGAGTTGAACAAATAAAAGCACCAAGTCAAGTATTTATTGGACACGAAGGAAGATAAGAGAAATTAAAAATATGAATATAATTTTTACAATTCAAGGTGGATTAGGTAAATCCATTATAGCTACTGCAGTATGTAAAGCAATCAAAAAAAAGTATCAAGAAGCTACTTTAATAGTAGTTTCAGGCTATCCTGATGTATTTTCAAACCTACCATTCGTAGATAGGGTTTTCGGTTATGGTGAAGAACACTATTTTTATTCCAAATATATAGAAAATCAAGATGTATTAATTTTTAATACTGACCCTTACTCATTTACCCCAAATTTATTAAACCAAGAACATATCATTAAAACTTGGTGTAATTCTTACGGATTAGAACATGATGGAGAAACAATTGAAATCTCTTTAAATAGTAGAGAACTTAGTTATTATACAAATAAATATGCTTCGAGTAAACCAATAATGGTAATTCAAACCAATGGTGGAGCACAACAACAAGAAGCTAAATATAGTTGGGCAAGAGATATTCCTAATTCAATTACACAGCAAGTAATCAACGAATTCCATAACGAATACAAGATTTACCACATCAAGAGGGAAGACCAATTTACTTTTGAAAATACAACTCCATTGATTGATAAATTCAAAGCTGTTGCTTCAGTAATTTTTATGAGTCAAAAAAGATTATTTATGGATAGCTTTGCACAACATACGGCTGCAGCGTTATCTAAAAAGTCAAGCGTTTTGTGGATTGTAAATAAACCTGAAGTTTTTGGATATGATGGGCAAATAAACATAAAAGCAAATCCCGAAACCATAAAACCTGATTTGAGAAATAGCTTTTTACAGAAGTATCAAATTACGGGTGCATTAAATGAGTTTCCATATCGTAATGAAACAGAAATATTCAATATCGACCAAATAATAGAATCAATAATGATTCAATAAAAAAAGGAGAGTTGGCAGAGTGGCCGAATGCGTTAGTCTTGAAAACTAAATTACTCGAAAGGGTAACTGGGGTTCGAATCCCTGACTCTCCGCAACAGAACCCCTTAGCATACCATAAGAACTGCTATGGGGTCATTTTTTTTCCCAAATACCTTTAGGAGTAATCAAGTAATCTATAATACCACTATTTAGATGTGCAAACGCATTTTCAGGGTATTCTACGATTGGTTCGTTGTGAACATTGAAAGAAGTGTTTACTAAGCATCCAATTCCCGTTTTAGCCTTATAATTGCTAAGAATCTTATGAAACAAGCCATTTGATTCAGGCCTAACAATTTGAATTCTTGCCGTCTTGTCTATTGGATGAACTATTGTTGGAATACTTTCTTTAAATTCAGGCTTGGTGTCATAAAGCAAAGTCATAAAATTAGCCGTGTATTTTGACTTAGTGACTTCAAATATCCTTTCGGCATCTTCTTCAATAACTGCAGGTGCAAAAGGCATAAAGTCGTTTCTATGTAACCTATCATTCAATCTTTTGTAAGTATCAGGGTCTGTACAATCACAAATAATACTTCTATTACCTAATGCTCGTGGACCGTGTTCACTTCTACCTTGATACAAACCAATAATCTTTTTTTGTAATAGTAATTCAGTAATCCATTCCCAATTTTCTTCCAAAGGGTAAAAAGTCCATTCAGGTAAAATTGCTCCAGCCGCATCACTTATTTGCTGTTCAGAATACTCATTACCTAAATACATATCCATTTTAAATGGCTTTAATTCAGGATTGAACCGCTTTAAGGCTAACAATCCACAACCTAAAGCCAAGCCTTCGTCACCCATAGGTGGAGCTACAAATACTTCCTTAACCCAATCCAATTCATTTATACGCTTATTCAATTTAACATTCGCAAATATGCCACCTGACAAGGCTAAATTGTGAATATTGGGGTATTTATTATGCATGTTATTCAACAACTCAATCACTTTTTGTTCAAAAATGTATTGACCTGTAAAAGCCATATCGCTTAAACATTCATCTGATTTCCAATATTTTGAACCAAATTCTTGAAATATAACCCCATACATCTGTTGATAAATGCCACCACTTTCAATATGGTGTCCATCTAAATTAGTTTTAGTTCCTTCAATTCTTAACACATTATTCCACTTATGGTATAATTGTTCCCATAATTTCCCATGACTGGATAGTCCGACCACCTTTCCTTCATCTTTTAGCCTTTTAAAACCTAATATTTCAGTCAAAGCAGCGTAAAAATGACCTAAAGACATTCTGTTATTAGTAATACCTTCAACATATCTAAGTTGCCCATTTTCTCCTATATAAGTCTTAGAATTGTATCCATTTCCACCTGAAGCATCGGCACAAAAACATAAAGCAGGTTCTTGAAATCCTGATAAGTAATAAGATGTAGCAGCGTGAGCTTCGTGGTGGTCAAACTTTAAAAATTTTTGTTGTGGTATTGTAAAATCAAAATAATCCGACAAAAAGAATGTGTCTTCATATTTCAAAAAACTTGTAAAGAAGTCAATCTTATCTAAGTCAACTCCATAGTCATTTATCAAACAAGTTATAGAAGCAATAGGATACCTTTCAATATTCTTTTCAAAGTCCTTGAATGGTTTTATCCTTACTAATCGTTCTTCTTCTAAAACAACGATTAATTCACCTTTTTTAAAGTATGCAACACCACAAGAATGTGCCCCTGCAATAAAAGCAAGTATGTCGTACTTACAATTTACTAATTTCATTATCAATCAAATTAAGTACTTTATCAGATGTAATAGCTTTGTGACACTCGAATTGTCTTGGGGTATCTTCATGTTCAGGACACCAAGTCCATGACCCACGATTAAACTTAAATAGAGGATTATGCCAACAACTATTACATATCGTATGGTCGTAAATTCTAATAGTATCAATGTTAAATTCGTGGTTAGGTTCAGTAAAGTTAGCAATCATAAATACTTTCTTTCGTAAAGCCCAAGCCATCCAAGATAAACCACTTGATAAACCTACAAAGAAGTCACAATGATAAATTGTGTTCATCGTATTCTCTAAAGACTTGTCTTCAAATGGTTCTAAGCCAACAAGGTCATTAGTATCAATTCCCATCATATTTGTTTCTTTAGAAATTTCAACAACCTTGTAACCTCTTAATCTCAAGCCGTCTATTAGTTCCTGCCAATAGTACCAATATTTAAGCATTGCAGTAGAATGAATAGAAATACAAACATACTTACCTTCAAATGGTCTTTCTTTTACGAATGACAAATCAATGTTAGGTTGTATTTCATTATAAGGTAGATGCAGAATATTTGTAGCAGATTGTTGCAAAGGAATCAAAATTGGATTGACAGGTTCTTTACTTTTTTGCCAATACCAACCAATCTCAAACATACCAATCAAATCATTCACTACGACACCTCTATCCACAAATTCTAATTCAGGGTAAACATTTTTAAATAAAAAGTTTTTAAATGTAGAAACAACCACTTTACAATCATATTGTTTTGCAAATTCAGCACAATAAGGCATCCAAGCAAGAGTATCACCTAATGCTTTACTTTCAAAAGTTATAAAAACTCTTTTGCCTTTTAGTTCATCTAATATGTTTATTTGCTTTATAGTACGACCTTCATATCTAACAATAACACTTAAATCTGACAAGTATTTTCTTTCTGCTCTTGCCCATGAACCAACTTTAAGTTTTGATTCATAAAGATTTGTCTTAGTTGTATTATCATAGAATACTACATCGTATTCTCTATTTTTATTTTCATCCCCCGTTAATTCAAAATAAAGTCCGTTAACATGGTGTATTTTGTATGTAATCATTATTTTTTAATTTGTGTGTTGTTGTAAACATTTTTATATTTTTCTCTAATAGTTTCAGAATTAAAGTTTTGAAACTGCTTTATAGCAAAATAATTTTTCTCAATATGTTTACATACATGACTCCAATCGTATTGCTCTCTTTTTTCTGTCATTTCAGTTACTAATTTTGTATAAATATTGCTAACTAAATTTATACCCTTAATAACTTCGGCAGTTGAAATTTCATTCATGATGTACATACCTGCCAAATTAGTTCTTCCTTTGTAAGTACCAACTACAGGCATACAACAACTAATAGATTCTAAAAGCGTCAAATTAGGGTGTCCATATTCAAGATTTGATGGGTGTAAAAAAATAGTATGGTCTTGAAAAATTTTTAACTTTTCTGCTTCTGTAGGATTCGTATCGATTATAGTAAGTCTTTCGTATTCCAAAAGGTCGGGTTGTGCTTTAAAAAATCTTGTATTTGCATCTGCACCAACGATAGTGATAGGAAGATTTAATTCTTTCGCTGCTTCAATCCCAAACCTAAATCCTTTTCTATCTGCTCCATCAATTCCTGCAACTCCATTATTTGCACAAATAAGAAGTTTATGTTCAGTTATGTTCATTTTATATTTAGGCAAGTAGTAGCTTGTATCAACTCCATGTGATAAATAAAATAACTTATCAGTTTCATCAAAATAATCAACAACGTATTCAGCAGGTGCAAATGAAAATATTGACTTCTTCATCGCTTCTAATTGTTGTTTATAATTAAAACTATCTTTACCATAATAATAACTATGGTGGTCATGAGTAGAATAAATATATTCAATACCTCTTTTAGCAGCTTCAATACATAAATTAGCAACATGGATGTGTACTATATCGTATTCATTAGGCTGTACTTCATTTAAATATTTAAGATGAACTTCATGACCTAATTTTCTTAAGCCTTTACAATATTCATCCATAATTAATTCTGTAGCTCCCCATCCTCTTTCGCCCGTTGGCTTTATAGGAATATTACTGCTTATAACTTGACAAATTTTCATATTATCTAAAGGTTTTATCTTGTTGGTCAATTAATGAAAAGCCACCTGCTTGTGTGGTTATACGATGATGTAGAATACCCATTTTGTATTCGCTATGCTTAAATATAGTATTGAAATAAATATCCGCAGCATCCCAATTATGTGTTCTTAATTTATCTTGCAAGTATCTTTTTACAAGTTTAGGGAACATAATACATTGTAAGCCAATGATATGGTTAGTTATGAAAAGTAAATCCTGATTAGGAACTACACCTGTTACTTTACTTTGTAGCCAACCATGTTCTAATGTGTGAGTATCGCCAAAAGACATATATCCAATATTATTGTCTTCGCAAATTGTTGAGGCCTCGAATACCTTTTTTGCAAATTCTTCAATTGGTATTTCTATAATACAATCCCCTTCGCAAACAATCAAAAAGTCTTCATCATTAAATTCAGTTAAGATTGCATCTTTGAAGGCTTTGTAACATCCGTAATGTGATGGGGTGAGGGCTGTGCCAAGTCTTTGTATAGTAGGCTCATCGAACAATTCCATTGAAACGCATTCTGGCCTGATGCAGTTGTGGCTTGGAGGTAGACTCTTGTAAGGTTCGTTAAGGTGGAGGATATATTCGATTCCGTGTTCAGCCACTTTTGATACTGATTCTCTACTTGCTTGTTCTCGTTCGTCATTTCTTGTAGTTTGTATATGTACTAACTTAATCTTAGGCTTTTTATTTTTGTATTTAAAAATTCCTGTTTGACTATATTTATTTATGTTAGTAGGGTTCAATTCATACTTTTCAGTTTTGTAAATTAAATCCTCATCATAAAATTCTAATATTATTTCGATATTCTTGCCTGAATAGGTAAATTCTTTTTTGTATTCTCTCGTTTTGCTTAATTGGAATCTTGTATTAAAGAACTCAGCACCATCTTCAAACATACTAACATTTACCTTTCTGTCATCAACATTGTAGGTGTAAAAGTAAAACATATATTTATTTGGATGCTTTTCGATAGGTATTATTGAGTAATATTCACTATTTGATGCCACTCCTAAACCACTATTTATTAATAGTGTTTCTTGCGGGTTGTCAATCTTAAGCACATCCTTGATATTTCTATCGACCATTTTTACCATATAGTCTTCCAAGAAGTTTTGTGCCCCTATTTCCTGACAAATTCTATTGTACTCCTCAGAATTTCTAACATCATGGAATGTATTCAAGAAAAAATCAACGTTAAAAGTCATTCCATTAGTTTGGATACCTTTGCCAAATGGTGTATTTAAAGTCCCTAAATATGCACCTAAACCTGAATTAACTGCAATAAAAGAATCTTCTACAACACCAAAGTCTTTTTCATCAAGGATGACATCATAAGTTGTGTAAAAGAAACTCTTGAAACCTAATTGTTTAGCAGCTTTAGCACCATTAAACATATTTACAAGTACAGTCAATGATTGGTTGCTATCTTTCAATCCATTGATATTGATTTCAGAATAGTAGTTATCTGTGTGTCTATAAAATCTTGTATAATATGAATGATGTGTTAGTGGATTATAAGCATCAAAAATATAGTAATCCACCATTCTTTGAATGTCAGCATCGACAGGATAATGAGATAGCAGCATTATTTTTCTACCTAAAGGCTTAAGACTTTTGATTGTATCTTTTGTTAACTGAACTCGGCTCTTCAAATTAGGATATGTACCTAAAATGATAACCTCTTCCTTGTTTTCTTTATTTTTTGGTTGTGTTAGTTCTATTACTTTTTGCACATCTAATTGTACATTTCCTGTTAAATAGTGAACATCAGGATGTGCATTGTACCTATTAAGATACACATCTAAGTTGTATAATAATTTAGGAATATCGTACTCTAATGCTTCTAAAATAACCAATGGATTTAATTCTTTATTTCCTCTATCACCCTTAGAAGGGAATAAAAACAAGTCTGATGCTTTTAAGAATTCTTCTGTGTCGCTTCTTTCACCCCAAACAATACAATTATCCAAATTAGGATTGTTCCTTTTCCAATCCATAAGTGGTTGCCAATAGTTAGCAAAATTTCCAGCTTGATTACCTAAGAAGTGAAACTTAACTTTATAGTCTGCTAATTTATCAGCCATTTCAAAAGCATACCCTTGATTTTTCCTTTGAGTAAACAATCCAATAATAACAATATGTTTATAATCGTGTTCCAAGCCTAATTTTTCTCTTGCTTCTCTTTTATTTCTTTCCTTGTGGTCAACAGGATATTGAATTACTTCATATTCAACATCTAAATGGTTGTACTTTAAAGCGTTATATGGGCTAACAAATACAAACTTGTCAGGCATATATGTTTTTCTTGCAGGGTCGAAACTGCTATCGTGTGTCGTTTCAAGAATGGTGTATGTCCTATTTTTGTCATACAACATATCACTCATTTCCTTATCCATAAAAAATTCAGGAAATTCTTCCATAGAAACCACATCAGGTTGCCAAGTGTCAATTATTTCCTTTAATTGTTTTGTCTTGTTTTCGCCAAGTGAAATGAAATTATCATTTCCCACAAGATTTATCATTCTATTTCTTTGTACAACAAAAGTCCAAGCAACACAATGATGTTCAACAACTTTAATGTCAAATTCATCTTTTATCAATGAAACTTTGTTAACGGTCACTTGTGGACTGCCACCTGTTGAGTAGTGTGGAGAAATAATCAGTAGTTTCTTTTTATTCATAAAATATTTAATTTAATGCTTCTTTCTTATTTTTATAATATGCAAGTTTAGAAATTCTTAATTTTTCTTTGTGTTCTTCAGTAAATTTCATTCCTTTTCTTGAATTGCTAAGTTTTAATTTTGATTCTTCTTTCATTATTCTACCAGTATTAACAAGCCTCATCTTTTCAAGATTATCTAAATTTAATGGTCTTTTAGATGCTTTTATACTCATAATTTTTTTAGTTTCTTCAGAATGTTTCTTTCCATAAAAATGATTATTCTCGCCAAAATGTGACAAACTCATTTTAATTAAAGTTTGTATAGAGGCTTTTTTTCCGATTTGAGTAATTCTATGTTTTTCAATCCATTCTTTGTCTTTTTTAACTCCTGAATTACTTTCACCTCCATCTGAAACATTACACAAATTGCCTAATCCTAAATCATTTCTGCCGTAAAAAGAAATTAAATACTTTTCAATTGTACAAGCATCTTCTTTTAATAAATTATTATGAGTAATTTCTATTGTGTATCCAACCTTTTTTACAATATTGTGCCAATATTTATTTCTTCCTGTATTTTGACTTGCTCTTACTTTAGAAGAACCAATTCCAACATAAAAAACATTTTCAAAATTGTCATCAATGTCTTTTCTTCTATGGATATAAACAATAGCCATTATAAATAATCGTTTAAACTAAGTAATACTTGTGATACTGAAGGATGACATTCGTAAGTTTCCTTCTTTTCAAGACATTTTATTAATGGTGGAACTGAATTTATATCATCCCAATATTCCATAGCATATTTCATATTAGAAGCACATTCCAATCCACATCCACCACGAACATAACTATAGTTGTATCCTTGTCTATTGCCTCTATATGGAATTCTGAATTCAGGTTTAATTGAAGACCCTAAATGAATAATAGGCACATCAGTAGTACCTGCAAGGTGTAGTAATCCACTATCCATAGTAACGAATGCACTTGCTTTTTGCATTAAATTCCAACAATCAGATATGGAAGTCTTATTCATTAAGTTTAAACCTTTTTCTATTTCAAAGTTGAATACTGGCTTTTCTACATTAAAGAAACCTTTTTCAGAAGAATCCTTTCCAACTGACACAACGCTATAGCCTAATTCATTCAATGATTGTGTAAGTTTCATCCAATTAATTGCATCCCAAGTTCTTGAAGGCCAAGTAGCAACGGGATGAATTAAAACAAACTTTTCAGGAACTTCTATGCTTAATTCAGTTAATGGTTTATAGTAACATTCCATTTCATCTTTGCCAAGCATAAATCCCAAGTGAATAGCGTGGAATTGTCTAATATCCATCATATTGTGCTTGTACTCAATACCTCTTTCATTCTTTTTACCTACGTTATAAAATGAATTATGAACAATATAATTTGACTTTATATATTCCACATCCACAGAAGAAGATTTATAACTTTTTTCTACGAAAGGGTTCATTTTAAAAAGTTCAGGCATTTGTGAAATGACTAAAATCTTTTGTTGATATGCTTCTGAAATCTTTTTGATTGTAGGTGTGGCACAAATTAAGTCGCCAAGACCATTACATTCGGTTAAATCTAAACAGATTGGTTTCATTAAAAGTTATATTTAAAATATTTGTAAAACCATTCGTATCTTTTGTAAATATAGGTGTAAGGGCCTTCACCTAAAATATGTAAAGCATCTGATTGATTTAGCGAAAGTTTATGTCTTATAGTATGGTCTCCAAATCCACCATGTAAAGTATCATCTTCTTTTGTGATTTGTTCAATGTAGTCAAAATTGTGACTATAGAAAGGTATTTCTAAATATCGATATATACCTTTCATAACTTCATCAGGATTTAGACACAACTCTTCATATCTAACAAAGTGCATATGAACATCGTTTCTAAAATTTATTACTTCTTTAATTCTTTCTATAGCTAAACCAACAGGTATTCCATTAGCCCATGTATCAACTCTTTTTTCAACACTTGTATTAATAAGATTTTCCCAATTTATAATAGGACTTAATTTATCAGGATTTTTTCTAAAGTTCTTTTCCATAGATGCAAATACATCTCTTAAGTCACGAACCATAACAATAATTTTTGGATTTTCTCCTTTGATTAATTTTAACCAATCAAAGTGTACAGCCCAAGACCTTCCTTTATCTATGTAATATTTTTTATCCGTAATTGCTTCAGCCCACGCCTCCATACCTGCTTTACAAAACGCAAGAAATCCTTTTTTCATTAATTCTGCATCTTGAGAAATAAATTCAGGTGAGTTTGTGTAATTGCCTCTTGCACCATATAATAGCTCCATCATGCCACTTGTAGGTGTAGCATATATGTCAGGGTTTTGTGCTAATATGTTTTGTAATAAAGTTGAACCACTTCGTGGTAGACTACTTTGATAGAAAATTTTTTGGCTCATATTTTTTTCATTAAATAATCACAAGTAATTGCATCTTTTTGTAAAATGGAGTAACCCATATTCATTAATTTGTTTACTGCAACTGAATTAGTAAGGTCTTCTATCCAAATCAATGGTTTGTATTTTAGTAAAGTTTTTTTCATTCCTTCTATAGCAGACAGCTCATGTCCTTCAATATCTAATTTTATAAATGAAATATGCTTATTCATTTCATCACAATCTAACAAGTCATCTAATGCTACGATTACGTTTTTATGCATACCATCAGCATCCATTCTTACAACGCCTGAATTACCAATGTGTCCATCGTTAAAAGAAACTACTGAAGTTCTACTACCTATTCCCACATTAAATGCATGTACATCTTTGTATCTTTTTACATTTGCTTTTAAAATTTCTGAATTTTGTTCATGTAATTCAAAAGCCCAAATGCTTAAATCTGGTAAATGATATTTAAACTGAAGACAATGGCTGCCAATATTTGCACCTATGTCAATCATAAGACCATCTTTAGGGAAATACTCTTTCCATTTATTAAAAAGCTCGAATTCCCAAAAATCATTGTATTTAACAATGTCATCAGAAATACATTCAGGTTCATCATATATGACCATAGGAACACCTTTTATGTTCACTAATCTTGTAGTTCTAAGCATATTTAGTATAGGATTTTTCTTCAGTAAATTCTGAATTAAAGTGTGTGTTTATTTCTTTTTTAATAGCAGCTCTTAAATCGTTTTTTAGATAAACCTGTCTTGCTAATTGTATGAAATTATCACCAAAATCTTGGTTTTTTTCGCAGTTTCTTTTACCATCTTCAATATCCCAAAGTTCTGAATTTACCTTGAATAGTGAAGAGCAAAGTCTTTCGAAATCTTTGTCATCTTTAATTTTTTGTGAAACTTTTGTAAGAAGATAGTCGTACTCTTTTGTAATATTAGCTAATTTGTTAGGGTCTTTAATTTTAGTTCTCTTGAGTTCTAAAATGGTTAATTTGTCAAGAAGCTCCCCTACGCTAACCTTAATTTCCATAATTTCTCTGTTTTAATTAAAAAAATACATTTAATTTTACTGAATGCGAATATAGTAATACTTTTACAAAAAGAGAAAATAAATTTTTATGAAAAAAATTGACATTAGGTTCAATACAAACTTCCCAACCAAAAGCAAATTTGAATGGCGTTTATTGATTGACGGGGAAGAAACATTAGTAAATAATGTAAAAATTAATACACCTTGCTACACTACATCAACATTTATTGAAGGTCACGGAATGAAGTGGCATATTACTACAGAAGCAACTCATGTTGAATTCAATAACACATTAATTAACAATAAAATAGCAATTATAAAATGATTATACTTTTTTATGGTCAACCTGCTTCAGGTAAAACGACACTTGCTGATGATTTGTATAAAAGATTGCAAACTTTCATAAAGTTTACTGAATACTACCACGAATATAAATTTGTTCGTATTGATGGTGATAAATGGAGAGATATAACAAAAAACAAAGATTATTCAAAAGAAGGTAGAGTTTTAAATTTAAAAGGAGCTTTTAATATGGCAATTTACCTTGAAAAAGAAGGTTTTATACCAATTTTAAGTTTTGTTACACCTTACGAGGAGCTTCGTAAATATTTAAAAGAAAATTCGAAACAAGTTGTTGAAATATATCTACAATATGAAGGTGATAGAGGTAGAAATGAAAAATTTGCAAATGATTTTGAATTGCCTCAAAGTCCTGATGTAAATATAAATACAACTTATAGGTCAGTTTCAGATTGTGTTGATGAAGTAATTGATTTTTGTGCTCAAAATTTTAAATAATATGTGGATAAAGAAAGTACACGCTAAAAGCACTTTACCAAAAAAAGAAGGACAATATTCATTATTTGTAGGTCGATGGCAGCCTCTACATTCAGCTCACAAAGAGTTATTTAACCAAGTTATTGAACAAGGCGGTAGAGTTTGTATTGCAATTAGAGAGGGTGAGGTCAATGAAAAGAATCCTTTTACTCCAAGAGAAGTTATGATGAACATTTGTAAAGAAATGGAAAAAGAAGTAAATTCAGGAAAAGTTAAAGTTATAACAATTCCTGATATAGATTCAGTATGTTTTGGTAGAGGAGTAGGTTATGATGTTATAGAATTTATTCCACCTGCTGAAATAGCAGAAATTTCTGCTACAAAAATCAGAGAAGAAATGAAAAATAAAATAAATGATAGTACAAAATAAAAGACATATAGCAAAAACTATAAGTTATAGATTATTAAGTACTTCCATAGGATTTTTTATAGTTTTTTTAGCTTCAGGAAGTTTTAAAGCAGGTGCTGCTTTTTCTATAGCTGAATTATTGTATAAACCAATTCAATACTATATACACGAAAGGATATGGTATAAATATATAAAATTTGGTCTAAAAGTTCCTAAAAAGAAAATTTATTAGATAAATATACTAATTTAGTGTCATAATTTAAATATGTTACTAAAATTATAAACAAAAATGCAAAATCAACAATCAGGATTTAGCCTATTTGTAGGATTTATTATGGCTATTTTCAATCATGTATTTGGATGGTTAAACAATATTGAACCTACAAATCATTTACCAAGTATGTTTCAAGCCCTTTTGATGGGTATTTTTGGTGCATTTGGTACATATATTGGTAATCAACTAATTAAAAATTTAAAGAAACGTTTTACAAAAGATGCTGAAAATAAATAAAAAAGGTAAATTTTTATTGTATTCTATACCTATTGTTGTGGGGGTATATCTTATTTTCATGCAATTTTCAAAAGCAAAAAAGGCTAAAAGTATGCCTGTTTCTCCGACTCCTCCCCAACCACAAACACCTACAAAACCAACTCAAAAAACAGCAAATGATTCATTTCCATTACAAATTGGCAGTAGAGATGCAGGAGCACCTTTAGCACCTGCAGGTAGAGTTGTGGCTTTACAAAAAATGATAAATCAAAAAGGATATTTAGATAATGGTGTTAATAAATTATTAAAAGAAGATGGTATTTTTGGCCCTAAAACTGCAACTGCTGTCGAATATTGGATAGAACAAGATAGTGTTGATAATTTAGATGATTGGAATTTAATTTTTAGAAAAATTGCTCCATTTATTGCAGCACCACCATCATATGATGTATTACAAGACTCTTACAAGATAACAAATTTTTAAAATGGCAGATATAAAAAAAAATACAACGGATTTAGTCACATCTGCACAATCAGTTGTTGTAAATCTATTTCAGAAAGCTAATTCATCAAATATTTCCACATCTATAAAAGATGGATTGCTGAATTCAGCTAATTCTATTCAATCTTTATTAGACAACGTTTTATTAAATAATGGATTAATTACCGATAAGCAAGTAAATGAATTAGATGCACAACTTGAAATTGCTAAATTAAAATTATTAGAATCAAAAAGTAATAATACAGTAATGAATTTAGCTATGTATGTTGGGCTTGGGGTAGTTATTGTTGCATTATTATGGTATTTTACATCAGAAAAAAAATAAAAAATGAATAAAGAAACTAATTATAATTTATATAAAGCGGCTATTATTTTAGGTGTAGGAGCTTTGCTTTTTTGGGTTTTAAAACCAAAAAATAAAAATACAAATACTTCTACTTTGCCAACAACAAAGACAAATGCAGAAGGACCTACTCCAAATATTGAGAATGCAGACATTGTAGCAAATGCATATTCAGCAGCTTTAAAAGCAAACGAACCTGCAGGAAGGCTTACTGAATTAAATAAAGAAATGATGAAAGAGTTTGGTATGCGTTGCTTTATGGATAAAGATAATAAATTGGTAGTTGTAGATTCAGCAGGTAATACTATTACAGCAAAATAAAAATGATTTTTAATGTTACTATAATTCATCATGCCTTACCTGCTATTTCAGTTGTTGTAGCAGATGGTGGTAATGGCGTAGGTGGAGTAACGTATAAAGAATTAAAGCAATCATTAGGAAATCAAGTCTATGATGTAGGATGTTTATATTTATTTTCTGATAACACAAAACAATTAATAGGAACTATTAATTACAATATTTATGATGTAAATGGTAATGCTGAAATTACAAACATAGCAACAACAATTGACCCATATCAAGCTGTAAATTCACTATTAGTAAAATTAAACGATAAAGTAAACACACCAATAATTTTAAATGGGAATTCAAGCGTATCAACAACCATTTTACCAAATACATATGTACAAATAAAATTTTTAGCTGATAGAATTACTAATAAATTAGGCCTTGTAAATAATAATTTTACTCAAATGCAAGAAATTACTAATACTAATTTCTTTGAATCTACTTATAGTAAAGCAGGAGATGCTTTAAGTTGTTCGGGTAGAGAAAATTTATTAACAGGTCAAAATACTTTAATACAAAAGACTGATGTATTAGAAAATTTGCCTTCTAAAACTATAACAACAGATACAGGAATAATTCATAAATATGAACCTGATTATACTTTTTTATTATTAATTGCTTCAGTTTCTGCTGGAGTTTATATTTTTAGCAAACAATAATGCCAATACAAGGATTAGACATATCGTTAAATGTTAGAAACAATACTAATTACCCACAACAAATAAATGTTATGGGTAATCCGTCTAATTTGTTAGATACAGCTAATTCAACAACAGAATATAGGTATGATTTAACAGGTTTTACAATTACTACAGAAAATAATGTGTCAATACAATATAGAAGAATCGGAGATTTGTCTTTTTCAATTTTCACTTTTAATTTAGAAAGTACACAACTTAATGGTATTGTATTAGCTTTAAATAATTTAGGAATTGGCTATTTTAATTTATATTCAGAATTAGGTAATACATATATTGGTACATATAATGATAATTATGAATTTGGTGATTTAAATGTTTATGGGTCAACAACCACAACAACTACAACGACCACTACAACAACTGCTGCACCCACTACTACTACTACTACAACTACTACTACGACAACGGCTGCACCTTCTACTACGACAACAACAACAAGTACGACAACGGCTGCACCTACGACTACTACTACAACAACAAGTACGACAACGGCTGCACCTACGACTACGACAACAACAACAAGTACAACAACGGCTGCACCTATCACTACGACAACAACAACAACAACAACAACACCTCCACCTTCTACTACGACAACAACTACAAGTACGACAACGGCTGCACCTACGACTACTACTACAACAACAAGTACAACAACGGCTGCACCTACGACAACAACAACAACAACAAGTACGACAACGGCTGCACCTACGACTACGACAACAACTACTACTACAACAACACCTGCATTCTCTCAATATTCCTTAACATACAATATTGGAGATTTTGCATCAAGTGCTTGTGATGGTAACACAGGAAATACAGGGCCATTTAATTACTATACGGCACTACAACCATTAGCTAATGGGTCAATATTGTATTCAAATCAATCATTATTATCTCCTGCAAATAATGGGTTCTATTCAAATAATATATTTAATTGGGAAATTAATGACTCAAATGGTACGTTGACTAATCAAACGCCATGTATTCCTGCAACAACTACTACTACAACAACTACAACAACAACAATAGCATTTAGTACTTATAGTTTGCAACCAAGTGGAATAGACCAAGCTGATGCTTGTGCAACTTATCCAAATAGTTTAGTATCGTATTACACTACTTTTGGAACACCTTTACAAGATGGGACAATAATTTATTTAGATTCTGCATTAATGATTGTTGCGGGAAATGGTTATTATTCTGATGGTACAAATTCATGGCAAATAGCAGGTGAAGATGGAATGTTAGTAAATCAAGCAGCTTGTATAATACCAACAACAACTACGACAACAACTACTACTACAACAACACCTGCATTCTCTCAATATTCATTAACATACAATATTGGAGATTTTGCATCAAGTGCTTGTGATGGTAACACGGGTAATGTAGGACCATTTGATTACTATACTGCACTACAACCATTATCTGATGGTTCAATTTTATATTCAAATACATCATTAACATCTCCTGCAAATAATGGGTTCTATTCAAATAATATATTTAATTGGGAAATTAATGACTCAAATGGTACATTAGCGAATCAAACACCATGTATTCCTGCTACAACAACAACAACTACTACTACTACTACAACTTCAACAACTACAATAGCTCCAACAAATAATTGGGAATGGACAAATAATAATGTTGCTGAAACTCCTCCTTTTGGTGGTGGTTATATAACTATTGATGTGAATGGTATAAATGTAGTAAATCAAAACGATACAAGTAGTACTTCTACAATTACTTATAGTGGATACATTCCAATAAATATAGGTGATTTAGTAAGTATTTATGTATACAGCTATGCAAATAATACAAGTGGAACATTAACTGCCTTAAATGTACAAAATCCTGTAGGTAATATAATTTATAATGCAAATGACCCACAAAGTAATGCAGGTTCGTCATCAAGTGAAACATATACATTTAATGCAACTGCAACTGATATGTTGATAATAGCAAGTTCAAATTCTTTTTAAAAACCTTAAGTGAAATTAAAATATGGAAAAATTTACAAGAAAACCAATTACACTAATTTGTGTACAACCTTGTCAATTATATTATGCATGGCAAATAGAAGTGATGTTAACAAATTTTCAAAAATTAAACATACATGATGATTTCAATATACATTGTTTATTTGCCTTTAACAAAAACAACGAACAAGATAATTGGAGAGAAAACATACAACTAATACAATTATTAGAACAAAAATTTAAAAATGTTGCGAATTTCTATTACTACCCTGACACAAGAAAATTACCTATAGAATATATTTCATCAATTAGACCAAATATTTTAAAACAACATTTCAAACAATATAAATATTTGCAAGATGATTGTATTTTTTATCACGATTGTGACATCGTTTTTTCAAAATACCCTTCTTTTTTAAAAAGGCTTAGTCAAAATGATAATAATTGGTATGTAAGTGATACTAAGGGTTATATTGGATATGAGTATATAAAATCAAAAGGTGAAGATGTTTTAGAAAAAATGTGTGAAATAGTTGGAATTAATAAAGAATTGGTTAAAAGAAAAGAATATCAATCAGGAGGAGCACAATACCTTTTAAAAGGGTTAGATAGTCAATTTTTTAATAAAATGGAAGAAGATTGTGAAAGACTATTTAAAGAAATCACACAATTAAACAATCAAAAAAAATCAGAAAATCCTAATTATCATGAAATACAAATATGGTGTTCTGATATGTGGTCTATTCTTTGGAGTGGTTGGATGAGAGGCTATCATACGAATATAATACCTGAATTAGATTTTTGTTGGGCAACAGATTCTGTTGATAATTGGGATAAAAAATATATTTTTCATAATGCAGGTGTAACAGATGACAGAGTTGAATTGTTTAATAAAAGTAAATTTACAAATAGATTACCTTTCTTATTAGAAGATTCATTCGATAAAAACAGAGCAAGTTATAAATATTTCGAAATAATTAAATTAATAGGTGAAAAAAGTTGTTTATTATGAAAAATAATCCCAAAATAAGTGCAGTTTGTTGCACTTATGGTCGTTTTAAATGCGTAGAAAGAGTAATGAATTGCTTTTTAGCACAAGGTTATCAAAACAAAGAATTAATAATTTTCAATACTGATACTGATAGCCCTTATGATAATATTCAGTCTAATTTCAATATAACTATTGTAAATCGTAGTATTGATTCAATTACTAACGAACCATATACAAATGTAGGGGCAATACGCAGAGATGCGTTAATGTTTGCATCGGGTGATTTTGTTGTAACATGGGATGATGATGATATTTTTTTACCACATTTCATGACTCAAGCCATAGAAAGAATGAAACAAACAGGGCTTCCTTCTTTCAAACCTGAAAATTCTTTCTTTTATTCAGGGGATAATCTAAGATTAGTGAAAAACACATTAGAGGCATCTGTAGTCGCTTCTATTGACTTAGTAAGAAGGTATGGTTATTTACTTGAAACAGGTAAAGAAGGTCTTGGATGGTATACTAAAATGCGTGACAATAAGGAATTAGATGAAAATGATTCATATAGTTTACCATCTTATTGTTTTAATTGGAATGATGGACATGAAATGTCAGCACCTCACAAACAATCAGGCGATATTGATAATCCAAATAATTTTAACAATCACAAAGAAGCATCTAAAGATTCAGTAAACAATAGAAAATTACAAGTATATAATAAAGAGCAAATGAATGTTATTTATAAGCCCTACTTTGACTTTATACAAGATAATTACAAATCTTTTCCTGAAGATTTATTATTCAGGTTCGGCTTCGAAAGGAGTTTTTAAATGTTCCAATTCTTCTTTAGTAAGTCTATTTGTTATATCAATATCCACTTTTTTTGTTCTAATCAAAACTTTAACAACATCACAGGATACAATTTCAGAGTCAAAAAATGTATGTATTCCATGACATTCCTCTTCTCTAACATCAGTTTGATATGTAGTTTCTATTTCAGCATTTAGCCAAATCCAATTTGTTGTTAATTCTGTTTCTATCATGTGTGTGTTTTTTATTGTTAATTTAGCCTAATTTTACTTATATCAGTAATATTTTTATAAACATGTGCATTAATAGCACCAATAACACTATGAGTAATTATATCGTCATTTTGCATAGCAGAGAAAATCATAGATTCTAATTGTTCTATATTACCTCTTGTTTGCACTTCTACACATTCATTACCTAATTCATCTTCAACAATTCTAATTTTGATTACAGGGTTCATTTTACTTTGCATTATCAATTGAGTTTAAAGTTCCATATATATTTCTAAAGCGTGTTGGTTTTATCGCAGCTCCTTCAATAATTTTTATTTGGTCATTATTTTCAAGAGTCAAGATAGCACCATTAGAAATTTTATTGTCCATTTCTATTGCTTTTGTACCATAAAGGTCTTTATTTAATAGTTTAGAAAGTTGAATTAAGCAAGTTTTTTTTTCTAACCATCTGTTAGGATTTTTTATGTCGTTGAAATACAATTCGTTATCATATTTGTTCATATTTTTTACAGCCATGAGTTCATCTCTTGTCATAACAGAGAATTTAGGTTTACCAACTTTATAGTGTGCCACAGCGTAAACGTGAGTAATATTTTCTGCAGTCCTGACAGCATCATATTTTGGCGTATGTTGTAAAATTGGGGATAAACCATAAGCAATTTTAAGTTTGTCCCCTTTATAAACCACTTCTGCATCTAATGATTCTATTTCACCACTTCTTAATAAAAGTTTTACAATTCCTTTGTATCCAATAAGTGGGGTAACACTCATTTTGTAATTCCCGTTTGGTTGCTTTATATTTCTTGGGATAAGAAAAAATTCACCATGTAATTCTGAAGGAACTAAACCAATTTCAGCAGCCGTAAGAATAGAAGCAAACATACTTGAAGGGTTTTCTTGAAACGCTTGTTGCAGTTTTTGATTCTTTTTAACTTCACTTATAGCTGCAAAAACAAATTGTGAAGGGGTAATATTTGGAATATTTTGTAACAACTTTGGTAATAGCTCTTGTTCATATCTTTCCATATAAACGCTAAACTTTTTAATTACAGGTAGTTCATCAACTTTACTCATCTCATCAACTACTTTTAGAAAGTCTTCGTATTTGCTAATTTTTGCAGTTTCATAAACTTTTTTCCAATCAATAATATTCATAAAATTAAAATTTAAATTAAGTTGTTCTGGTACAACTTTAAACCCCTTTGTTTTCTTTAAGCCTGAGTCACGGAACATTTCTCTGTTTTACAGCTAAATCAAGAAAACTATGTCTAACGCAGCCGCAAGGCATCGGCACAAGCGAAATCAGTAAAACAGATTAATAATATACTTCAGTAATTAAAGGTGCTAATGCTTTTTCTGAACAATTTTCGTTTAATGGACAATCTTTACATTTTCTGTAATCAGGATATGCTTTAAATCCATTAAATAATTCTTTTTCTATTTGGTCTTTTACTTGTTGAATTGCTGTTCTATGAAAGAAAAATTTATCGCCATCAACGTTTTGTTTAATAATTTTCATATCTGATGGGTCTTTACTATTAAATATAAAATAGTAAAAGGGGATGTCTTCAATACCTAAAATGTCTTTAGCCAAAATTTTATAATGAACCCCTTGTATCATCAAACTATCTTTCATAGGAAGGCTTTCCGTTTCCCAACCTAATTCGTTCCATTTGTCATCGATAAGTCCTGAATACTTAAGGTCTATGATTACTTTTTTACCATTCCATTCAGCAAGAATGTCTAAAATTCCATTCTTTTCTTCATCAGAAAGAACTAAACCTACCTCAAGTATTTTAATTTCGTAATGCTCTATAATTTTTTTGAAAAATTCTGCAGCTTCAGTTGCTCGTTGGTATGGGGCAGATAAATTACCATTTTTAAGTCTATCGGGTTCAGGCGGTATTCCATTTCTTGGTAAACCACCTGTAGCAAGATATTCAAAATAAATCCCTTCTTTCATTGCATCTGAAGGAATTGATTCAACACTTTTGTCTATGTACTTGGCTTGAAAAAGCAAACCACATTCTTTTTTGTTAAGGTAGTCTGTGAAACCTTTAATAAGTGATTGTGAAATTTTAATCATATTGTGTGTGTTTTGTTTCAGGGATAATTACTAAAAAATATGATTTATCTTTTAGTCTATACATCTTGTTCCATTTAGCAATAATTTCATTCCTTTGAGATTTATATCTGTAAATTTCACTTGTAATAAAGTTTTTATCAAAATCATATAACAAAACTTTACCATATACTCTATATTTCATTTTAATCAATATTTAATTTCTCAAATTCCCACAAAAGTATCCAACCTTTACCTATCCAAACATATTCATTTCCATTAATATTTTTAGTTGATTCACCAATTATAGGTAGACTAAGACTTTCATTTATAATTGGTACATTTTGATACTTTGGATTCATTAGAATAAAATCACGAAGTAGTGTTCGTGCTTGTCTTCTATAGTATGCTTCAATTATAATTGGGTCTTCATCTATGCCTAAAAACTTGTATTTATAGAAACGAAGTACGTTCTTTTCTACGGGGTATCTAAACATTCACAAATGTATAAATATTATTTTACAAAACAACTAAATAATCTCATCTTTTTTTCTAATACTATCCTTTAATTTTACACTTTGAGAGTTTGATTTAAGCCACTCTTCTTTTTCAAATTGATGTTTTTCACATAGGTAAAAATCTCGTGTAATAGGGTGTACCGTTTCCTGAAGTGTAAATGCAAATAACATTGATTGAATTTTGCAATAGCCTAATGGCATATCTTGTCTCGAACCTTTAATATCAGGTTGCCAAAACTTGCAATTGAAACACCTCCTAAGCATAGGGAAGCCTTTCCTGTTGATATATGTTTCTAAATTCTCAATCATTTTAGCTAAATTAAACCAATTGTTTCATTAATAAATCGTTTTCTTTAAAAAAGTCTGTAACTAATTTTCTATTTTCCTTTGTGTCAATATAGTAAATACAATCTGTTTTATAACACAAAAAGTCTTTTCCGAGTTTTTTTTGTACTTCTGACATATACTTATAGCAAGTATATCGTATTAGCCTATATACATTTTGCAAAATTTCATCTCCTTTAATTGTATAAATCTGCGTGGTCAATTCTCCTTTGACAATTTTTTGATACTTTTTTGGAGCACCCATAGTACTTAAAGCAGCAAGTCTTAATTCTTTATAGTCATCACCTAAACCTTTGTGATATGTAACACTACTGATGATACCTAAATTGTATGCTATACGCCAATATGCATGGTTTAAATCTGTAGCAGTAATTTTGCCAAATAATTCTTCATTTAAATCTTTATTATATTCAATTTGCCCATACTTGGTTGGCAATTTAAAATCAGGATTTTCTTTTATAAAAATTTTTGCATCTCGTCTTACCATACCAAATAGGTATAAACCTTTTTGAAACTTTTTTTGTTTGTTTTTTGTAAGATGTGAACTTACATATGAATAATTACCCCAAACAATTTCATTTGTAAAGACACCTTTTTTATAATATCCATTTGCTTTTTCAATTTTCATTTTATTCAAAAGAAATGGCTCTGAACCTTTAGCTACATAACGTAATGTTTTGTTTCTCATAAAACTAATCAGTAAAATCTTTAAAAAGTTTATCTTTTGATTTTTCGTATTGAATTTTAGTCAATTTACCCTCTTTGTACGCTTTTTCTATTTGTCCAAATAATTTATCAAAAAGTTTTAATTGTTCTTTTTTCCAAACTTTTGCTTTATAAGCAGTTTTGTTATTTTTTGTTTTTTCTACTTTTTTTGAAATTTTAGCAAATGCATCAAGATTTGAATTGATTGTTTTTCTCGTTCTTTTTCTGCTATCCTTTTTAACTTTTAAGGCTTTAATTCTTGCTTCAATTATTTGTTTTACTTCAGTCTTCTTTTTTCTATTTTCTCTCGTTTTAGGTATTTCAAATTCAACTGAAACTGCATCCGCTTGTGCTTTTTCCCTTCCTTTGCTGTCAATAATAAATAAAACAAAATCTAAATAATAATTTTCAGGAGTTCCGTCATTCTTTTTTCTTGGTCTAAGTTTTTTGTATCCTGAAAAAATATACTTTCCTGAAGCACCATCTGCATCGGGTCTAATAGCTTCCACTATGTCTCTTACACCTTTCCCACCATATTCGTAATTTCGTGTATTAAATATTTTTGTATCACCATATTCTCCTGCAGAAACCTTAACAAAAACACAATCAGGGACTAATTCTCTTATTGTTTCATCTAATAAAAACCACTCAACAAATGCAAATTCCGATGGGTCAATATAGTTTAGGTCACATATTTCTTTAGGCGGTATTTTATCATAAATTTCAAAAATTTGATTTTTAAGCCCTTTAACTCTTAATTTGTATGATGGAATTTCTTTGTACTGAGGATAAATCTCTTCTTTTATAATCTTTCTACGTTCCTTTATCGATAGCTTACGTTCTTCAGGTAGTGAATTATTTATCTTCGTAAATTCCTTAAGAATCCGATTATAGGTAGAAGTCTTTTTTTTAGCCATTTGGAAAATTATAGGAAGTGCAGGGCAACAAATTTAAATAAAAACAATTACCTATATGCTTTTTATTAAAAAAAGATAAAAAAAAGATTGTAAGTAACTAAGAATCAATTACTTACAATCTTTATTAATGTAACAATTTTTTTTACTATGCTAATACAGCATTATCGTCATCATCTTCATCTGATTCTAAATCATCTTCGTCATCATCTTCTTCTTCATCATCATCATCAAACTTTATGAGAATATTATCCATTTCAAGTTCCATACCTTTATTTATAGATGAAATTGTAAATGATTCTTTTATCTCCATAAATGTATCATATGATATTGATAAAAGTGCCAATAATTGTTCGGCCTCTGAATAATCTAATTCAATAGTTTTGTTTTCTAAATTTACAATCATTTTATTTTCATCATCAATCAAAGAACATCTTTCTTCTTCTGTTCCTGTATCTTTTAAAGTATATGTATCATACCCGTCTTCGTTTTGGGTAATAAAAACATCATACTCATGTTGTAAAGGCTCATCAACGAAAGATTCAATCCAAACTTGTTTTGTTGTGTTTTTCATATTGTGGTTGGTTTTAAAATTTAGGTAAATTTCAATCTTTTTATACAGAACAACTAAAAATAAAAAATATTTTTTTTAAGGTTGATTATCAATCTTTTGTATCCTTGTTTTAATATCATTGATTTTATTTTGCCAATCTTCTTTGCTTAATTGAGACAATTCACTTTTAGTGCAAATTGATACATCTTTATAAAATATTATATCAGTAATGTTTGATTCTATACAGCCTATTTCAACTAAATCTGCTACTTTTTTATTCAAGGCATCTAATTCAGCTTTTTGTCTATTATCCTCAATATGTTGTATGGCATCCATTAAAAATTTACTCGCCCAATCAGGAGTAACTTGTTCTTTAAATGCTTGTTGCATTTCTTGTTTGGTATTAAATGAAATAGGAAATTGGATGTGTGATACATTTATAATCGGAATTTCAGGTATGCTGCATATTAAATAATGTAAACTTGATTCTTCGTCAAATGCTTGACTGACATACATATCAACTTCATCAATTTTAAAAACTTTTGTAAATTCGTTTTCTGATACTAAAGTACTTGTAAGTTTTGGGTACATTTTAATAATTTTTGCCATTAAATGGTATTTTAAATTTTTCTAATAAAGGGATGTCACCCCATTTGTCAATATATCTTTGTCTATTGTATTTCATTGAATCATTTACAAATTCGGGAGCTTTTTCATATGTTTGACTAACTCTTGCATCAATAGGGTTTAATTTGGCATCTACAGCCTGATAACAACCTAATAGCTTCATTCTGTATAGGAAGTCGCTATCTTCGTAATATGCAGGATAAAACTCATCATCAAATCTACCAACGTATTTATAAAATTCTTTGTGTAGTAAAATGACTGAAAAATTTAAGTGAGATTGTATTAATCCAAATGTATTATTATCATCTATAACTTTGTTAATAACATGTGAATTATAGCCTAAATATATATCATCATTTAATAATAAAGCCCAATCATGTTCGTGATAAATTATATCACACAAAAAATTCCACGAACCCGCTACACCTAAATTCTTTTTTTGTATGTGAATAAATACGTTACTAAATTCTTCATATTTTTGTAAATCTTGATTGCCGTTATCAACAATATGTATTTCTACATCATTGAAGTCTTTTACATATTTCATTAAAGATGGTACAAGCAAATCAGCTCTATTTATAGTTGGTATTCCTATTGCAAATTTTACCATTGATTTTTTCTTTGTTGTGCTCCTTTTGAAAATATTGTTCTGTTAAGAGCTTGTTCATTAGATTTTTGAATAGCTTTATTTAATTTTTTTCTTTTCATCTTATTGCCAATTGATTGAAATTTACCAAATTTTTCATTTTCATTTTCAAGAATTTTATCATAACAAAAATTTATATGTTTATAATAAATTTTATTAAATCTATCTTCTTCATATTTTTTTTTATCAATAACTCTATCATCTAATATAAAAAGTTCTTCTTTAATATCAGGCATATAATCAATATTTCTACAGAAATAATATATTTCTAATAACTTACGTTGTTGTCTTGTATCAATTAAATTTTGAACAGTAAGGTCTTTAAAATTACCAAATCCAATAATAGATTTCCTTGTTAGCGTTCTCAATAATACTATATCTGACATAAAAAAAATTTAAAAATGGGGGTGAGGACAAACATAACCTACACCCCCTGAACAAACAACAAACTATATTAAAACTAAGGCTTCTTCAAAACCTTTGTTTATTTTAACGTTACCATTACCAAACATTTGACTTTTGAATTTATCTTCATCAGTTTTATATTTAGCAATATAGTTATAATACCCTGATATTGAATTATATGCACCCCAAAGAGTACCTTTTGTAGCATCAGTCAATTGTGTAGGGTGAGTTGAGGCAAAATTGTAAATAGAGTCAACTTGATTTTTAAATCTTGTGCTTATTTGCTCTTCTTCTTCTTTGCTTGTTGCTTTTACATTAGGCTTCATAACTTCCATTATGTAATTTTTTAATTTACCATCATCAATTTTAGTATCAACCATTTTATTGAAAATATCCTCTACTTCATTCATATAGGCAGATGCTATATTCATAACTTTATGTGCTTCTGCTAATTTATCTTTAGCACCTGCTCTGTGTTGTATACTAACTTTATTATTTAAGTTTCCTAATGCAGCTTGTAATGTGTTATTACATACAACTCTAACACTTGTTAAACCTGCAATAATACTTGATGTTCCATTGTGTGAATTCGTAAGAATAATATACTTATTACAAACTTCACCACCAACTAACATATCTTCAGGTAATTTAGCAGTAACAAAAATTCTTTCACCTTTACCTAAAGCACCTGCTGTTTCAAAAATAGCTTCACCTGCATCTATTATAGCATCGAAGAAGCCAAAAGCATCTTTGTTTTGTACAATTTCATACCTACTACCAACCATCCCTAAATAAGCATTGTTGTCTTTTCGCATGATTGCGAATTTATCATCAATAGCTTCACCATTGATTGGACTACCATCAACATAAGGATGTAGGGTAGTTCTATAAACTTCGTAATCAAGATTTGCTAAATTGATTGCTTCTTCAGCAGTCATAGCTTTTTCTACTACTTGACCTAATCCGTGCCAAGCCTTTTCTGAATGTGATGCAAAGGAATGTGTTCCTTTTCTTCCATCGTAATTAATTAAATGTGCCATGTGTGTGTGATTTGTTTAGAATGTAAAAATAAATGATATTGTTTAGAATAACAAATTATTCTAAAGTTATTTTTTCAATTATTTCTTTAGTCTCTAAAATTCCTCCATTAGCAACAATAATGTGATATTTATTTTTTGCTTCTTCTAAGTCAAAACTACCTGAATCACTTAAAAAACATCCATCAACTTCTGTGTAATACCAATCTTTGTTTTTACTCAATGAATTAGTTTTTTTAACTAATGAAATTTCCATTTGTTTTTTTTCCATTTTTTTTGTTTTTATTTTTTTAAAAATTGTTTTAAACCTTCTGCTGATTTTAATATTGAGTTTGCTCTTTCATTCAATGATTGAATTTGAGCCATAATTTCATCTCTGTCATATGATGTGTAATAACCATTTGATGTAGCTATCAATGGCAGTATACCATTACTTCTTATGTAGTTAGAACATTTTCTTAATCTTGGTTCAGAGAATTTGTTTTTCAACCCTAATGATTGCCTTTTTTCATTAATAGCTTTAATGATTTCGGGGGCTTTTATTGGGTCATTTTTACCATGACTTTTGAAACCTTTAACCAAGATGGGGATTAACTTTAGTTCTTCTTCATTAAGTTCTTCTGTAATTGATTCAAAATTAGTAATCATATTTAGTGTGTGTTTGTTATAACAAAGATAGTGTTATTCTATAAGATAACAAAATAATATTGTTAAAATTTTGTTATGGTTTCCAAATTTTTGGAACTTTTATTTCACCTCCCATCATTTTATTTGGATATACTCTTATTTCATCATCAAAAATGTTTCTTACACTACCATCTTCATAAAATACCACTTTCCATACAGTATTTACATCTTGTCCATAATCAATCCAAGCAATTGCTTTCCCACGACCTAAAGGAGTATGTACATCAATAGGGTTTATTAATTCATGAATTATCATATATTTTGTAGGATGTTTGGTTCTCCGTCAAGATTAATAATTTCAAGTAAAGTTTTTGATTTTTCAATATATTTTTTTATACAATCTTCACATCCAATTTCTTCAACTTCTAACAAACTCGCCCAATTATTACTTAACATAGGTTTTTCGCATAATGTTACACTTGAGCCTGATTCACAAATATGTACTTTTTTTGACCAAACACTACCTTTATTACCATACATGTAGTAATTTGATTTTAAATCACTCTTTTTCATTTTTTTTTAATTTATAAGTTGATATTTTACCACAAATCATACAAGTGGTAGTTTTATAAGTTTCTTTAATTGTATAATTTATAGTGGACATTTTGTGACATCCACTACAAACTACAAACTTTTGATTAATCTTATTCAATTTCATTGAATTCTGATTTTATGTAATCATCAGGTGAAATACGATTAATTCTGCCTTTTAAAACAGCATTTCTAATTTCCAATGTTTCCCATTCAACTAAATGTTCTAAAATTTCATAAAAAGATTGAATTGTTAAATATGGTAATACATCATCATCTTTAAATGTTTTTAGATACTGCTGAGCAGGTAAAAGTCTTTTTACTTTTTTTTCTGTCATTTCTTCAATCATTAATTCATTGATTTCCATAAATAATTTTTTTTTTGGTTTAGTATGTGTATTTTTGAAAGTGTAAATATATGTTATTCTAAAAGATAACAAATGAAAATAAATGTTAAATAATTGTTAATGAGTTTTTTTTGAAAATCAATAAGTTATGAAAGGTAGGCAGGTACAATTCGATGATGTAGACTTTTTTTTGAACCCTTTTTTTACAAAAATGAGGAATTATTGCGATGAAGAGGGTATCGTTTTAAAAAGAGATTATACAATATCAGAATCAGGTAAAAAATATCCTCCTCATAAAACTTTTGGCAATATAGAAGGTAAAGTTTCAAGTATATATTTAACTTATTACGAGTCAGGATTCGAACTTTTTGGTGAAATAAAGATAGATTTAGAAGAAAAAAAAATACAAATAGAATTTCCCGAATTACAAATATTTTTAGAAAATAACTTGTAAGTCAAAAAATTTGTTTATTATGTCGCTATTTATTAATATTTTTGACATACAAACAAACAACAAAAATGAAGACTGAAACCAAAGTTGGTATTGGTGTAGCTTTAGCTTTACTTGGAATTTATCTTTATAGTAAAAGCAAAAATTCATCAAAAAAAACTATTTCTACAACTAATGTTGATAATTCTACACAGAACACAGGCACTAAAACAAATGATGTTATATCAACCCCTCCAATAGTTCAAATAACTCCTGTACCTGTTACTCCACATCCTTTAGATGAATTTATCCCACCTGCACCGAGTCCTGCACCTGCACCGAGTCCTGCACCTGCACCGAGTCCTGCACCTGCACCGAGTCCTGCACAACCTATTGAAAATTTTCCTATTCAAACATATCCTATTGAAAATATTCCAATAGAAAATCTTCCGATAGATACAATACAAAATCCAATTGATGTGTATCCTGTATCGGAACCAGAACCAATCCCCGTGCCAAGACCACAGCCAAATCCAAAAAATGGTCCTGAACCAAATCCAATAGATGTATTTTTCCCACCAACATATATTCCAATCATCAATCCACCAACACCAAATCCTCCTGAAAGAAAAGGTGGTATTGAAATAGGGGAATTAGACAAAGGTGAATATGGCCCAAGCAATCCAATTGATGTATTTATTCCACCAACATATATTCCAATCATCAATCCACCAACACCAAATCCTCCTGAAAGAAAAGGGGGTATTGAAATAGGGGAATTAGACAAAGGTGAATATGTAATTGGAATTCAAGACCCTATTATTGCTCCAATGCCTGTTGTTATGCCAATAGAAACAAATCCAACACCTGAAAGAAAAGGCAGCATAGAAGTAGGTCAATTAGATGAAGGAGAATATATACCTAATTATCATCCAATTGATGAATTTATTCCACCACTTCCTGCACCTCCTGCACCTCCCGCACCTGAAAGAAAAGGCAGCATAGAAGTAGGTCAATTAGATGAAGGACAATATGAATCTGATATTATAAATCAACAACCAAATATAAGTAATGATACTTCTGATTATAGTTTTCCAAAACTATTAGTAAGTAATGGTGGAGGTTCTGATACTTTTTCCGACAATTTTACTCTTTATAATGGAGGTGGTGTTGGTCAAAGTTTAAATGACTTTATTTTTAATCAGAGTTTATCGGGTGGTGATGTAGGTAATAAACGTGGTTCTATAATAGTAGGTGAATTAGATGAAGGAACATATGGATAATTTTAAAATAAGTAAAAATTTAAATAGCGTTGTAATAATATTTGGTGCAGTAGCAGCAATATTGATTATTAATAAATTAATAAAATAAAATGGAAAAAAATAAAAAAATGTTATTGATTGGTGGAGGTATTGCTGCTTTAGGTATTATTACATATCTAATTGTATCAAATAAAAATAAAACTACATCCAACACATCAGTATTAACATCAGTTGGTAATTGTCCTGCAGGTCAAGTGCCATGTAGTAACAACAAATCAAAATGTTACAACCCATCTTTAACTTATGTTATTGACCCTTGTGCGACTATAACCAATACAAAACAAACAAATACAAATACAAATACTACACTCAATCCGATTGCAGAAATCGTTGATGGATTATTTAATTTGTTCAAAAAGAAACCTGCTACTACATAATAGTAATAGCATGAGAAATTAAAAATATGAGCAAATTAATAGATAGGCTCACAACAGGAGATGTAATATATACTTCTTGTGTAGAAATTCCTTTTTGTTATCATTTAGGCATTGTAGTCGATTATGGAAACAGAAAAAGAATATTTCACAACTGCCCCAATAACAAAAACAAATTTGGTGGTAGTGTTTGTTCTGAATCATACGATACTTTTATGAAAGAAAGAGAAGTAATGAAAATAGTAAGAACAAATGTTAGTGTAGAACAAATTGAAAAAGCATCTCGTAAATGTAAAAAAGTTGTATGGGATACTTTCTTTTTTAATTGTGAAGACTATATTTTAGAGATAGTTGAAGGTAAAAGGAGGTCCGATTTGAGAGATGCTTGGAAAATATCAGCTTTAGGGATTGCAATAATAAGTTTAATGTAAATTTACAAATATGAAAATAGAAAATATTTTAATTGGTGGTTTGATAGGAGGGATTATTGCCTATTTTATACTAAAACCTAAAAAGACTGCAAATGCAAGTGGTACATGTACTTGTAATCAAATACCTTGTAATTGTAGAAATACAAATTTAACTTCTCATTTCAAAGATGAATTAAGCAAAGCACAAGCAAAATTTGTAGATTTTGATGCAGAAAGTGATAATTTTAGCAAAGACCCTGATGCACCTCAATCACAACCCTACATTGTTACTTATGGTAATCCAAATATAAGTGGTGTGCCGGTCCATGCAGGTTTTTCATATCCTAACAAGGAACTTTTTAATGTATCACCTTTCAAGCATTAGTAATGGCAGGTAAATTACCAAATTCAAGTGTTAAAGCTCCAGACCCTTTTCAGGCGGCTGCCCAAGTCATTAATGGCACGGTTCAACAATTATTTCAAAATAAAATATACAAGGCTCAAGCAGAACAAATTAATATGCAAAGTCGGCTTGACCAACTTAGCAATTCTCAACAATATGCTTTATCACTAAAACTACAAGCTGCACAAACTGATTCTGAAAGATTCAGGATTATGCAAGACGCTGTTTCAAAAATAGATGTTGCAACAATTGAAGGTAATGCTTCAATATTATCTGCTTCAGTTACGGCAAATTCAAAAAATACTACAACTATTCTAATAGTGGTAACGGCAGGAATAGCTTTATTAATTGGTGCGTATTATGTAATAAATAAAGACTAAAATGGCAACTTCACTAAATAAATTTATGTACGGAGCTGATGATGATGCAAATTTAAGGGCTCAATTATTAGCAGTTACGAATTTACTTGGATGCAATTCAGACCAACAACAATGGTTATCCTTTTTCAGTAATCCCACAAATATTGCTGGTATGAAAGAGGCTAATGCTAAATATGGTATACCTGCAAAAAATAGACAATCATATCATACAGGTTTAGGAATGTTTGGCACTTGGCATGACTTCTGCGATTGGGGCGATGTATTTAGATTTTATTATTATTCTAAAATTGCACAAGATTATCCAACATTAAATCCTGATGTAAAATCTAATTGTAATGTTATTAAGGGCTATATACAAGGTCTTGAAAATGAAAAAGTTAATGTAGATAAAGAGTTCACAATTAAAAATGATAATGAAAGGAGAGTTAGACAATTAGAAGTCATTAATGAAAAACTTAATGATTTTAATAGCCTTTACGCTACTATGAGTTGTGATACTTGGATAGCAGACCAAGATAGAATTAAGGTAGAAGCAGCAAGAACAAAAGCATTAAAACAATCAGAAGCAAGTAATATAGCAGTTTATCAACAAACTGCACAACAATCGTCTACAAGTACAACCAAGATAGCATTGTATGTTTTAGGGGGTGTAGCCGTGCTAATAACAATAATTATATTAACAAAGAAAAAAGAGTAAAATGGTAACTGTAACTGATAATTCAGTATTAAGAACGGAAATACAAAAAGAGATAAATTTTAAAAAAAATGTCAAATAACTCTAAAATATTGATTGCCACTTTAGTAGGGATAGCTCTTATAAATTTTTATCTTCAACATAAATCAGGTAAGAAATTAGATGAAATAAAAAGCATAATAAAATCAAACAACTAAATTATGGAAAAACAAACAAAAATATTATTAGGATTAGCTGCGGCAGGAGTCGTGGCTTATCTTGTTTTTAAGCCTAAAAAGGCAGTAGTTCAAAATACAACTGACCCATATTTATGTCCTCAAGGTTATAAATTGACTGCAAAGCCGATGGGCTTAAGTTCTATGATAGTTTGTGAAGATTCAAATAACAATCAAGCAGATAAAATAGTTAACCCAAACTATGACAAAAACAAAGTAATAATTCCTACTAAAAATAAGGATGTTCCTATGTCTAATATAGATTGGAAACATTTAATGGACAAGGTTGATAATGCTTGTATAGAAGACCCAAATTCATATAATTGTTATGTATCAAAAGGTGGTGGGTTTATGCCAATTCTAAAAAATCAAGGATAATGGAAAGAAATACAAAAATATTAATAGGATTAGCTTTGGCAGGTGTTGTCGCTTATCTTGTTTTTAAGCCTAAAAAGGCAGTAACTAAATCTAATTTACCTCCTTTTAATGATTTCCCTGACATGAGTAAAATTCTTTCAAATCATATAAATCCAATTCCATATGGAGATGAAAATAATTTTATTTATAAATATAAAGTAATTAAACCTATTAGTTTTGGAAGTGGCTATTTTAGTGATAATACATCTTTTAATAGTTTAGCACCTAAAGTTGGGGATATTATAGAAACTAATGGAGCAGAAATTTTACCTCAATATATGGCAGGTGGCGGTATAGCTTATCCATATCAAATTTGTATAACACCTTTATATCATAGTATCCAAGATAAAGAATGTCATGATGTTTTAATTCCTTATGATTCTTTAGAAAATTTAGGACAAATTATTTATACCTAATGGGAAAACAAACAAAAATATTAATAGGATTAGCTGCGGCAGGTGTCGTGGCTTTTGCTTTATGGAGAAACTTTGGAGTTAAATCTACAGGTTCTATAGTTTTAAATTCTCCGCTTGGAACTACTAATGATACGAGTAACGAACAAAAAGAATTGATTGAAAAAATAAAGAATGTTGGAAATCCTAAAGAAGGCGATACAATAATCACATCATTTGGTAAAAACAAATTTTCAAATGGTGTTTGGACAAAATATGCAGAAGTGTGGCAGGGATTTGCAAATGAACAAAAAAATAAATGTCCTAATGGATATAGATATGTAAAATATCCTTTGATTAAAGGATTTAAAGAACATATGTCTGATATTTATGGTGGTAAATGCGTTGAAAATGACGTAAATATCACTATAGAAGACGAACAAATACATCCTGCACCAAAATTCAAATAAAAATTCATAAAATGACAGAATCACAAAAATTAATATCATCATTAGCTTATACAGGTGCAGCTTTTTTATTCTTAAGCAGTTTTTGGATAGAAGATAAACAAATTGCTGTGAATAGAAGAATTGTATCTTTTGTAGCTTTAGGAGTAGGTTTATACTTCACAAAAACAAAATAATTTAAATCAAACAACATGACAAACAAAACAAAAATGTGGTTAGGCGTAGCAGCATTAGCAGCTATTGCTTATTATTTCTTAGTGTGGGAAAAAAGTGCTACTGACCAAGCAAACGATGCAGCCAAAAAAAATTATGTAACTAATTATTAAATTTTATATGAATAAAGAATTAAAATTAACTATAGGACTAATTGCTGTAACAGCTTTAGGGTATTATTTATGGAAACAAAGTCAAAAAACAACACCCGTAGTAACATCTACAAGTGTTGAGCCAACTCCACCTGTATCTACAATGCCTGTTACTCCTGTAGAGAGCATGCCAGCACCAACATCTAATTTTATAGATACAAAGTCAATCTTTGCACCTTATGCAAACATGGCTGCAGCTCCTTCAGGAGGTTTTTTCGATAGTCAAAAGGCAAAACTTAACTATTAAGATGAACAAAGATAATGCTATAAGTATAGCTATGGATTTTATCAAGCAATGGGAACAGCTTGGTTTAAAGAGTGAAAATGGTGGTCATTATACACCACTACAAGCAAGTTCACTTTCTCCTGAAACTTTATTATACGCTTATCCTGATGGAAAATCATATAGTATTGGATGGGGGACTTACAATAAATTTCCTTCAGATGGTTCAAAAATTACGGCTAATACAATAATTAATAAAGAAAAAGCTGATTCTGAATTTGAAGACGAAGTTTTATACTTAATAATTCCTGCAATTGATAATCAAATTACAAGAGACTTAAACGAAAACGAATATGCCGCTTTAGTAAGTTTTGCTTATAATGCAGGGCCTAATGCTCTTAAATATAATGGACTAATTGATGCAGTTAATAACGGAGGGGATGTTGTTGGTATTCTAAAGAGAACAGCCCTTACAGACCAACAAACAGGTAAAATATCTAATGGCTTGGTAAATCGTAGAAAAGACGAAGCAGCTTTATATTCAGGTGAAAGAAATGCTTTGTATTCATATTATTTAAGGAATGCTTCAACAATAAATTACGCTGTAATAGGCGTGGTATTAATTGGGTTATCAGGATATATATACTATTTAAAAAGAAAAAAATTATTTTAGAATGATAACAGGAAAACAACTAAAAGCAATTTGTACAACTTTAAAACAAGAAAGAGCTGACGAAATAGCTGAACTGATGAATAAATCATTCCCTAAGTATAAAATAGACACTCCTATAAGAATACAGGCCTTTATTGCTCAAGTAGCTCACGAAAGTGGTGAATTTACAATAAAAACAGAGAGTTTGTATTATACCACTCCCGAAAGAATTTGTGCTATATGGCCTTCAAGATTCAATATGGATGGTTCAAATAAAAAATTAAATGCACACGATTATGTGAAAAATCAAGAAAAATTGGCGAATACTGTATATGCCAATAGAATGGGTAATGGCGATTTTGCAAGTGGAGATGGGTTTAGATATAGAGGTGGTGGTAATATGCAGCTTACAGGTAAGGAATCATATGAAAAATATGCTAAATACGTTGGTAAAGATGTTAGGGAAACAGCAGACTTAGTAAGAAGTACCGATGAATATGCTTTAGATTCAGCTTGTTGGGAGTTTGCTATAGATAAGCAACTAAACGATGAGGCTGATAGAGGAGAATTCATCACAATCACAAAAAAAATTAATGGTGGTACTATTGGGATTGAGGAAAGGCAAAAATATTACGCAAGAGCAAAAACAAATATTGTTTCAATATCCGATAACATAGCATAATGGAAAAATCAACAAAAATTATAATTGGATTAGGTATTTTAGGTTTATTAGGGTACTTAATTTTCAAAAAAAAGTCTTCACCTAAAAATATTACTACTGTAAAAAAAGTAGTAACACCAAAAAAATCTATTACTCCTATTGAGCCTGTACCTTCAGAGCCTTTGCCTATTAATACACCTATAGTTCCTTCTGTACCTGTTATAGAACCTGAACCTATAGTTGAAAACCCAATTATACATCCTAAAACAGGTAAAATAGTTCCTCCAATTACTAAAAAACCTGAAATACCTGAAAATCCTATATCACTACCCGATTTACCACCAATAGTAATTGATTATAGTAATTTAAATCCAAACATAGGTTCATCTTTAGTGAATACAAATGTTGTCAATACTGACCCTTATGCCAATTGTAAAACACAAAAAGAGTGGGATACTATAAAAATGAAAGGAGGTTATGTTCCTAATAATCCGTGTATAATATTTGAAGGTACATCAAGTGGTCAAACAGGAGGTAGCTTTGATATGAAAACTACAAAAGATACAACTTTAGAAAATGTTAATGCAACACTAAATGATTTGATGAAACAAGGGAAAGACTATACAAATATTTATACTCCTGGGTCATTTGGAGGAGAAAGACAAAACTTAAGAGAAGGAATCGACCCGTATGGATATGGAGGCGTTGCATCAGCATAATCTCATTATATGAACGTTTTTAATAAATACGCAATTTCAGGCGAGTTCTTTTATCAAGTAGGTTCGGTTTACACTAAGAAGCCTTGGAAAATGCCAACATATGAAAACGTTGAAGAATTATTAAATGAAATAAAAAATATTTCACCATACGATATGTATTTAGTAGGTGGTGTTGTCAATGGTAAAATAGGGAATACTTGGGATATAGACATAATTGTAACAGGTCCAATTGTCTATCAAGAATTTGAGGATGTGATTCATAATATTTATGACATTTCATTAAATAAATACAGACTATTAGTAGACATAAGATGGATAAATAAATCTATTGATAGATTACAATATTTAATTGATAATAAATTATCAGAAACATATAAAAGTGTTAGATTTGGATATTATTTGAAAAAAATAGGAGATGAAGTTTCAGAAATTAATCTTTTTGAAAATTCAAAAAAATTAACTGATTATTTGATTGAAAGAGAAGTAACTTTTCCAACTGAAAAATCATTGACAACTAATAATAATTTTATACGAATTTAATAAAAACAATTTTTATGAAACAAATGATAAATTGGTTTATAGGTTTTTTTGATTCAACAAATGAAAAATCATCAAGTAAAAGGTTAGTAGGAATATTAGGTGCATTTTCTTTATTTTATACTTTATTACGACATAAAATAGAATCAGATTCTGTTATGAATACACTAATTTGGGCTATTGTATTAGTAATTTGCGTTTCTTTAGGATTAGCATCAGTAAAGGATTTTTCAGGGCTGATTGGTAAATTTAAAGGTGATAAAACAAATGATTCAGAATCACCATCAAAGTAATAATATAATAAACTAATAATATGTAGGGTGGTGAAATAGGATAGGGGTAACCCAATCGTGGCAAACACACTTCTCAGTCTCGGAAGCGGAGTTAAAACTCTCTGAAGGTTCGAATCCTTCCCCTACAGCAACAGAACCCATTTGCATACCATCAGAACTGCACTTGGGTCATTTTTTTGGATATATCAATAACGCATCCAAACATTTTTAATACTTGTATTAACCCTTGAATATTGTAATTAGTTTTATTTTGCTCAATTTTTCTTAGAACTGTCAAAGCAATTCCGCTTTTATATGCAAATTCCATTTGTGTCAATCCTACGCTTTTTCTTTTTTTTTTATAAAGTTTCCTATTTTATTAATTTCCATACCTTCTCCATCTCCTAATAATACATCCAAATCTTTATTTATCAATAGAGGGGTAACTAATACACTATTTAAAAGCAACGCTTTTTTATTTAAATAATATTGAATCCAATATCTTTCTCTTCCATCCAAGTCTTCTTCAATAGAAACATTTTGCAAAATAACTATCTTAGGGGCGTGTCCAATATCTTTCAAACTATCAACCCATTTTTTTACTTTTTCTGAATGACTTTCTTTTAAATGCTCTAA
>Ga0209189_1000380_pt1 | contig 37625 bp, 43 predicted proteins | sample C_130820_EF_Meta_FD_187308 | JGI IMG/M metagenome (GOLD analysis project Ga0209189, IMG submission 187308) | Freshwater microbial communities from Lake Croche, Canada to study carbon cycling - C_130820_EF_MetaG (SPAdes) (version 3) | ecosystem: Environmental > Aquatic > Freshwater > Lake...
AATACCAAGTAATAAGAAAACAGTTTGCGCAGCCGGCCTTGCTAACATAATCCATTCACGGCGACTTTGATGTGCGCCGACCAATGGCAGTATTCCTTGAATGATGGCAATACATAGAGCCAGTATTAATGCGTAGTGCCCAAATTCAGGAATCATTATTTATTTCCATTTTTTTGAGCCTGCTCTAAAGCATGCTTTGCCTCTGGAGGCATATAGTTCTCATCGTGCTTAGCCAATACTTCACTCGCAACAAATTTTCCACTTGGATCAAGGCGACCTTGAATGACTGCGCCCTTACCCTCTTTAAACAAATCCGGAAGAATGCCAGTGTAGGCCACCGGAATATCTTTCACCATATCAGTAATCACAAAGTTCACCGTTAAACCATCTCGCTTAACCGATCCATCCTTGACCATGCCACCAATACGGAAAACTTGACCCGCTGGCGACTTACCAGCAGCCACCTCACTCGGGGTGACATACAGCGCAATATTGCTGTTGAGGGCATTCAAAATTAATACTGCTGCGATGCTAATGGCAATCAGTGCACCAACAATAATGGCAGCTCGCTTGTGTCTTGGTTTCACTTGCCACCCTTTTGATCAAACTGCTCAGCCAAAACTTCACGTTGCAGTCTGCGTATGATTGCCCGTTGGCGCGCGCGAACAGTCAGGGGCTCTAATAAGAACACCAAAGCACAGGCACCAAAGCTGCACCATACATAGAGGGCATAACCACCCATGGCAAAGAATTCAGCCGAACTATTCCACATTACTGCTTCACCTCATTTAATTGCCTAACCCAATCAGTATGAGCCTCGCGCTCCAAAATGATGGCGCGCACACGCATTAACCCTACTGCAATTGAGTACATCCACAAGCATAAAGCCATCAGCAGCATCCCCCAAAGCATAGTCTGGGCCATGGCTGGTGCCTTAGTGAGCGAAACAGAGGCGCCTTGGTGCAAGGTATTCCACCATTTCACTGAAAAATAAATAATAGGCACATTCACCACACCTACTAAAGCCAAGATCGCACCCGCTTTATCGGCACGGCGGACATTATCAATAGAGGCCTGCAGGGCGATAAAACCGAGATACAAAAAGAGTAGGATTAACTCCGAAGTTAAGCGAGCGTCCCATACCCACCAAGCGCCCCACATAGGCTTACCCCAAAATGCACCAGTCCACAGAGATAAGAAAGCCATCCAGGCTCCAATCGGGGCCAGAGCCTGAGCCATCATGGCCGATAGGCGAGTATTAAATATCAGACCTAATCCCGCCCATGCAGCCATCACCACATAGATGAACATGGACATCCAAGATACGGGTACATGAACAAAAATAATGCGGTAACCCTGACCCTGAACTGCATCAACTGGCGCGACAAAGAAACTCACCCACAAGCCGGCAGCTCCAAAAATAATGGTGAGCGTCCAGAACCAAGGAATCATTTTTCCAGCCAGCGGATAAAAAGCACTCGGACTCGAGAATTTGAACCAGTTTGTCACTTGACCAGAAGATAAATTATTTACATTACTCATTCGATAGCAATCTTTACAGCGCTCGCACTGACCCAAGGTACAAATGCTAATGCCAAAATCAATAAAGCACCTAACAGTGAAAAATGCCCCGTGATATCGAGCCCTACACTGCTAGCGTATACAGCACCTGCCCCAAAAATTAACACCGGAATATAGAGCGGCAAGATCAACAGACTCATCAATACACTACCACCCCTTACCCCAAGAGTGAGGGCCGCCCCAACTGAGCCTAGCAATGATAAAACAGGTGTTCCGAGCAATAAGGCTGCCATCAGCACCTTTAAAGACTGGGCATCTAAGTCAAACTGAATACCGATCACCGGCGCTAACAAAACTAAAGGCAGTCCACACACCAGCCAATGGGCGACGATCTTGCCAAACACTAAGGCGGTAAATGCATTCGGGGACAAGACTAGTTGCTCTAGGGTGCCATCTGCGTAATCCGCTGCAAACATCCGTTGCAAACCCAGCAAGGTTGAGAGTAAGGCCGCAACCCAAATCACGCCAGGCGCAATCTTTCTTAGCAAGGCAGCATCAGCACCAATTCCCAATGGAAATAAGCTCGTCACAATAACAAAGAAGAACAAGGCAGTGAGGACCTCGCTCTTGCGACGCATTACCAATAATAGATCGCGATGGACGATAGCGATAAAAGCGTTCATAGATCCAATACTCGCAGACCGGAAATAGCCAAGGGCTGATGACTTGTCAGTGCGACCAGGCCATTACCTTGAAGATGCTCGACAATCAAATCTTGTAACTCTCCCACTGCATGGGTGTCTAAAGCGTTAAAGGGCTCATCCAAAATCCAGACCTGCGCACGTCGCGTTAGCATGCGCGCCATCAAAATACGTTTTTTCTGTCCGGCTGATAAACAATTGACAGGTAAATCTTCGCGCCCTTTCAGGCCAAATCGCCATAAGCTAGCAAACGCATCTTGCTCTGAGAGTGCAATACCATCAATCGCTGCATACATACGCAAATTTTCAATCGCACTGAGGTCTTCTTTCAGTGCATCGCGATGACCCAAAAATAATAGTTTGCTGTGATACTCCGATGCCTGTTCTTTAATGGGATGACCACACCAAAGCACCTCTCCAGACTCAGGAGAAGCCAAGCCAGTGAGCAAGCGCAAGAGGCTCGTTTTACCAACGCCATTCTCGCCACGAATATGGAGGCACTGCCCAGCAAATAACTGAAGATTAAGACCTGAGAAAAGTTCCCTATCACCGCGCACACAAGTAATTTCCCGAGCCTCGAGGACTGCAGTTGCAGATGCTGGGAAGGATGAGTTGGTCGTTGTCATTGGAAGCAATGGCTTGAATCTAACCACCTCAGGCATTGTCCAAGACCCACTTGGGGCTGTCAAACCACCTAAAACAGTACTTAAAGAATAAATTTCTTTTAATTCAAGCGCTTAGACAATTATATGCGGAGTGAGAGGGAAGCGCCCCTCACTTGTATCAGGATCCTAGTCAGGCTTAATACCGGCACTTTTAATGATCTTGCCCCAGCGGACTGATTCCTTCTTCTGAAACGCTCCAAAAGCTTCGGGTGACATAGCGTAATACTTTGCCCCTTCTGACTCCAGCTTTTTCTGCACGGCTGGCTGTTGCATAATTTTTCCCACTTCCGCATTGAGCTTCTTCACAATTACAGGAGGAGTGCCCGCAGGGGCAAATAAGCCAATCCAATTTTTGACATCGAATCCAGGTAGCGTCTCACTCATACTCGGCAAATCTGGCATTGAAGGATCTCTAGTGGCGCCTGTTACCGCTAGGCCACGTAACTTATCGCTCTTTACATAAGGCAGAATGGTAGGCATCGTGGCGAACATCAATTGAGTTTGGCCACCAATCAAATCGGTAATCGCCAATGCATTTCCTTTGTAGGGAATATGCGTCATATCTACCTTAGCAGTGAGAATAAAAAGCTCTCCCGCCAAATGACTAGCGGTACCGATACCACCCGACCCGTAAGATACTTTTCCTGGGTTAGCTTTGATGTAGCTAATGAGCTCACTGACATTTTTTACCGGGACGCTAGGATTCACCGCCAACAAACCTTCGGCATCGAGCACAAAAGCTACTGGCACAAAATCCTTGAAGGGGTCATAGGGCATGCTCTTCACTAGGTAAGGATTTACTGCATGAGTACCAATACTACCCATGATCAAGGTGTAGCCATCTGCCGGTGATTTAGCCACAAAATCAGCCCCGATATTACCTCCACCACCCGTTTTGTTTTCTACTATCACTGGCTGCCCAAAAGCCTCGCTTAATCCCTGGGCAATGATTCGTGAAAACCCATCAGCGATACCACCGGTAGCAAATGGAGAGATGATTTTAATTTGATGATTTGGATAAGTAGCTACTTGAGCAATCGCAGCTTGAGTAAATAAACTTGAGCCCAAAATGAGGGCTGTGAATAACTTTTGCATATTATTTTTCTGAAGATATTTAAGGAAGTGGTGCAACTGATAGGCCTTGCACCTGATATTGACGAATGAGATCAGCCACCAAACCAGATCTAATGAATTCCTCTACACAAGCATTCAAAAACTCAATCGACTCTAGGTGGGTTTTTTGTGTGGCAATCGCCTGCTGTATTCCAGTAAATTGGCCATCCAGAATTCTGGAGCCAGGAATATCTTGAGCAGCAGCAACTAGGCCAGTCTTCAAGCCTGCCAAAGCATCTAATTTCTGACTGACAAACAATTCATTACTGGCTTTCACACTATCAGCATGTACTAAGCTGGCATGCTTGAGATTACGCTGCAGCCACAGGTCGTATGCACTTTTGTAAAAAGATGCAATCCTCACTCCTGGCTGATCTACCTGTGACAACTCAGTAATAAGGGAGTTAGCGGGAACCAAATAGCAAGCCTCTAGCTCGACATAAGCAGGAGTAAAAGTGACCTTCTGAGCGCGCGCGGGGTCAGAGCCTAATAAGGAGATGCCACATCTGCCGCTGACCGCGGCCTCGACGACCTCGTCTTGCGTGTTGAAGCCCAGCAAGCTTATTTCGACACCTAAACTTTTTGCAATCGCTCGGCAGATATCAGGCGCAATCCCAGTAGGCTCGCCAGAAGACGACCGACCGGTAACCAATAAGAAGTTACCTAAATACACCGCAGCAGATAGAACGCCATTAGGCGCGAGTTGCATCCTGACTTCAGGTGAAACAGAATTCATAAAAATCCTATTGAACAGTGCATTCTATTAATTAGAACTGAACTGTCTGCCCTTCAGTCATGGGAATGATCTTAATTGCACTGCCCTTCATGGCCTCTTGAAATTCAGCCAAGGTACCCTTAGTCAATGGATTGGAGTTGTAATGCATTGGTATCACCATTTTTGGTTTTACCCAGGTACGTAAGGCATAAGCAGCATCATCTGGTGCCATAGTGAAATTACCACCAATAGGGATCATGACTAAATCTGGCTTGTAATGTTCGCCAATAAATTTCATATCACCAAAAAGTCCTGTATCACCCATGTGCCAAATTTTGAAGCCATTCTCAAGCTCAATGATGTAGCCCATCGCTTCACCCGCTGCGTGCGACTCCATCTTTTCAGTTGCCGGATTCTTCCATACCAGCAAGGAGGAGTGCTCAGCCTTCACTGCCGTCACCTTAATGCCAGGTAATGGTGTGACACGACCAGTTTTGTTAAAGCGATAACCAAGATCAGCTGGCAATACTCCCAGAGTAATTAATGGGGTCACCATATCTGCAGGTCCGTATAACTTAGTGTTATTCATTTTTGCAAGCGCGGGTGCATCGCCAATATGGTCGACGTGGGCATGCGTCACCAATAACAAATCAATTGGGCCGATAGCATTTAAATCGTTCTTATAAATGGCGGGGGTTTTAGGACCGCCAGTAATCCATGGGTCGATCAAGATGGTCTTGCCGCCAGGACTTTTAATACGAAATCCAGCCTGTCCTAACCACAGAACTTCTGTTACGGGCTGTGCACTAGATTTACCAGGCGCTTGAGCTTGGGCAGATACTGGGGAAGCCAGTAAGAATGCAGCAGCAATCCCAGCTAAAAAAGAGTCCGACAAAATATATTTACGCATTACTGCCTCCAAGTTTTTATGACTTATCTAGCCAAACTATAGCGGAGAAAGTGGAATTGAGTTTTTGAAACGGAGTTTATATGGCACTGCATCAATTTATAGATATTGCATGTCTCCAATAAAAAACCCCGCCGTAGCGGGGTTCTCATAACTCAGCATTTCGTTTACGGGGTAATGACGATCGCGCCCGAAACTTTTCTGCCTTCTGCAGCTTTATGAGCTTCAACAGCCTGCTCGAGCTTAAACTTGGCGCCAATCTGCACTTTCACACGACCTTGTGCAATCGCATCAAATACTGCGCGAGCATTTTCTTGTAGCAACTCGGGAGTGGCGTTGTGCGGGAATACGGAAGGTCTAGTTAAGAAGAGGCAACCTTTCTTATTCAGAATCTCTGGCTGAATCTCAGGAGCAGGTCCAGAGGCGGCGCCAAATAAAGCCACCATGCCAAATGGTGCGGCACAATCAAGTGATCCCAAGAAAGTAGTCTTGGCAACCGAGTCATAAACCACATTCGCTTTACGACCGCCTGTTGCCTTCATAAACTCTTCGACCCAATTGGGTTTTGAGTAGTCCACTACAGCATCACAGCCTGCTTCTTTTGCTGCAGCAAACTTGGCTTCAGATCCTACGGTACCCACTACAAAGGCACCCAAAGATTTTGCCCATCCCGATAGAATTTGACCAACACCGCCGGCGGCAGCATGAACTAAGACGACATCCCCAGATTTCACCTTATAGGTTTTTTGAACTAAATATTGGGCAGTCATGGCCTTGAAAAACACAGCAGCAGCAGTTTCATCAGATACATTGTCTGGCACTGAAACCAACTTATCGACTGCAACATTGCGCGCACTGGCATAAGCACCAATACCAGCATTCATGTAGGCCACACGATCGCCTAGCTTGAATCGAGTAACACCTTCACCAAGCGCCTCAACCACACCCACTGCCTCATGACCCAAGCCAGTTGGTAATTCCAAAGGATAATAACCAGAGCGCTGGTACACATCAATAAAGTTAAAACCAATAGCAGTTTGACGAAGTTGCACTTCGCCTTTACCTGGAGCTGGAAGCTCTTTATCGATTAATTGAATCACATCGGCGTTGCCGAGTTCTGAAAGACTAACAATTCGAGCAGTTGTCACAAGTCACCTTATTATTTTTATAAAAAAAATTATCTTACTGCAACAGAGGAAGAGACAGTCTCTTCCTCCTCAACGATAGCCCAGGTACTATCCCCAAGCTTTTTGACAGCCATCGAATAAGTCCAGGCATCCGGAATACCGCAACTCCATTGATCAGGTCCATTCTGAATCAATACATTTGTGCCAATGCGGCTATCAAAGTAGAGATGGTAGGTTTTTCCATGGAGGGGATTAAAACTAAATTTGGCACTATGAACCATTTCTGTGGCATCCAAACGAGCCTGAAGAGACCGCGCCTGCTTCATTAATACTTCAGCTTGCTCCATGATGCGATCGTACTCAAGCTTTGCGTTCTGGCGTGCGACATTGACTGCCTTGTCTTTTTCTTCCAAGACCTTAATCGGTGCAAATACAGGCGCACCCACTTCCATGGGATATTCAATGCCAGCGTGTCGCGCTGGATCAGTATCTTCAATTCTCATAACTTTTTAACCTGCTGATTTATATGGTTAAAGTGTGACACAAATTCACAAAATGCGTTTTTTCCAGCTATAAATAGGGCAAGACTCTTACAGGGAGTTTAAATCCCCTAAAAGGCCTGCGGCATGGAGCATGATTGCCTGCTGATCGGTATCGCTAATACGGGATAGGTTGGCAGTCATCAGCCGAGTACGCGGGCTTGCCTCAAATTGGGTGCGATGCTTAATGAGGAAGTTCCAATAGAGGGTAGTCATCGGGCAGGCGCCCTCCCCAAATCGAGTATCAGGCTTGTATTGGCAGGAGCCGCAATAGTTACTCATTCTCTTAATATAGGCGCCACTGGCAATGTAAGGTTTGCTAGTAAAGCGGCCGCCACTGGCAAATAAGGCCATGCCCGCTGTATTGGGCAACTCCACCCACTCAATCGCATCAATATAGACGGCCAAATACCAATCACAAACCTCTTTTGGCAAGATTTCTGCGAGCAATGCAAAGTTGCCAGTCACCATCAAGCGTTGAATATGGTGGGCATATCCATACTCCAACGTTTGGCCTATCGCCTGCTGCATACACTTCATCTTGGTGTTGCCAGTCCAATACCAGGAAGGCAATGCATTTTGATGATCATAAAAATTATCTAAAGCCATTTGAGGCATATCAAGGTAGTACATGCCTCGTACGAATTCTCGCCAACCTAGGATTTGACGAATAAATCCCTCTACAGTAGCAAGATCTAAATCGTCTTTCTTCCATGCCTTGAGGACAGCAGCAATCACCTCTCTAGGATTGAGCAGCTTTAAGTTCATCGAGCTGGAGAGTAAGGAGTGCCAACCAAAAGGTGTATCCGTCCACATCGCATCTTCATGAATACCAAAAGTCACTAAGCGATGCTCCACAAAGCCTTTAAGTGCCTGCAAAGCTTGTGCGCGTGTGACTGGCCACTGAAAGTGTTCCAAAGATCCAGGATGTTCGGGGAAATTTTTCTCAACCAGCGCAATGACTTCTTGAGTAATGTCATCGGGCTCAAATAACTCCGGCGGCGGAATTAAGCCTGGTCCTTTTTTCGGAAACGGCTTGCGATTGTCTCGATCGAAATTCCACTGACCACCTTCCGGATTACCCTCTTTATCAACCAAGATATTGTGAGTCTTACGCATCAGTCGGTAGAAATACTCCAAACGCAATTCTTTCTTGCCAGCAACCCAATTCTCAAACTCATGGCGTGAGCAATAGAAATGGGGATCTTCTTGCATTTCTAATTCGATGCTTAATTCAGTTGTCAAATTCTCTATTTCGCACTTGAGTCGATACTCTCCCGGCTCAAGACATAGCAAGTGTGTAAATTTTTTCTTGGAAATCAACTCTCGTAGCGTATCGCCAATTGACTTTGGAGACTGCTGAATGTAGATCAGCGGTACACCCTGCTCTTCCAGTTGCCCAGCAAAATGCCGCATCGCCGATAAGAACAAAACGATTTTGGCCTTATGCGACCAAACATACTGAGCCTCATCGATAGACTCAATCATGACGACTTGCTCAGTCTTGGGATTCAGGTTTTTTAATATCGGGCTATCGATATCAAGTTGGTCACCCAGAATGAGAACAAGCTTTTTCAATTCAAATCTTTCAAAGAGATGCTCAATATTAGGAGAGGAGTTAGCGCTTATAAAAACTGAGAGTCACTTCACCCAGATTAATACCAAATTTGCTCATTTGCGCCTTATTGATCATCACCTTAGGTGTGATTAAATACATCCAGTCATTAAATTGCACATGGTAGATGGAGTTATCCACGGGCAGCGCCAAGGTGTAAGCCCAGTTCAATGCATTACCAGCGGATTCTCCTAAAGCCTCGCCAATGACATCATCTGCAGTACCTATGTATTTGCCTGGAGCTGTTTCAACCAAAGTCCAAATGCGCTTTTGCTTTGTACCATCGGAGTACTCAAAGCTCTCATCCAAAATACCCGTCTTTTTACCATTCACAACTGACCACTTAGCAACCAATAAAACAGTAAAGCGTTTTTTAACTTCACCATTACGATCGGTAAAGATGCCATACGCATCAATCGTGCCGTTGAAGTACTCACTTAGATCAAGCTTGGGTGTTTCTTGTGCGTATTGATTGACTGAGGGTGAGGAGCAACCTGATAGGCCAAATGCAATCAAACAAATTGCTAGATACTTTTTAACGAAATAGGTTTTAGACATTAACAGGCTCCAGTGATTAGTGGGGGTGGGCATCCGTTGCCCAATAATTCAGATCTCAGCTTAGGTACGCTCGTTTTGGAATCAAGCCAAATCCCAAAGAATGCCTTTGAAAAATCTGCCCCCGGAAATTGAGCAATTTTCTTACCGTCATAAAAAAAAGTAGTGCCTTGTTTTGGTGAGTAGACTCCAGTGAGCGTTTGTCCGGGCTCTATATTGGGCAAAACTGCAGCAAGCTCTTTTCCCCAAATAGCGGACTGCGCTTCAGGCACACCAATCTGCTTCATTTCATCAGCAGTACGGCTTGCGATGGTCGCCCCAGAAAATGATTTTTGATATTTAATATCCAAGGCAAATTCGGCAGAATCCTTGCCCGCAGGGCGATACAGAGTCGCGTCATAAACATGAAAACCCCAAAAGTTCAGGCGGCCAGTACCCTGAGGCTGCACTTGATTAATGACGCCCTCAATATGTGCCAAGCCCTTAGCCGATACAGTACTACTCAGCAGGGCTAAAGACAGCCATAGGGCGGTACTAGTTTGTAGAATTATTTTCATCATCGCCCCTTTATTTATGTTTACGAGTTACATTCACCAACCATAAAGCGGATGGTCCAAATAGACTTGAAATAGCATGTCGGTTCTTGGCAAAAAAACGGTAAGCCCAGGTCAACGTAGGGCGCAGGCTTGGTCGAGAAAACAACCAAGCTAACTTCGGTAAATTCGCTCTCGCATAGGCGGCCGAGAAAACCTCCACACCATTAATCAGTTCACCATCGTCATACTGAGCGTACATTGAATCTAAGGCCTGTTGGCAAGATATGCCAAGCTCATCAGCGTTGTAACGATTTGAGTTGACATCTACAAAGCTGAGTAAACCTGCTTGATTGCGGTCAGACAAAAACAAAATCTCCGCCTGACAAAGAGGACAAAGGCCATCGTAGAACATAGTGAGTTTCTTCATGGCTGTTACTTCTGCTTGTATTGCATCGAGCAATAGGCGCGGGTTACCAACTTACTTCTTAAAGCAACATGCTTAGTTGCCCTACCAGTTACCCGCTGACGCCATAGATTAAATGAGCCCCTCTTGAGCTCTTTGCGCATCAGCGCAATCACTTGTGGCTCGGATAGTCCAAAATGTTGCTCAATCGCATCAAATGGCGTGCGATCTTCCCATGCCATCTCGATCACGCGCGAGAGATCAGCAGCAGAGAGTGCTTGAGTTATCTTGGTTCCCATCAAGCAAGTTTAAGACTTATTCAATAAACTAGCTGAGCCCGCTTTCACCCGACACTTGAGCCTCTTTATTTATGCCACTAGTTCCGCAACCCTTTCGTGCTTTGATTATTGGATCCTCTGGAAGCATTGGAGCGGCATTTATGGAGTTATTAGAAGCCTCCCCTAATTGTGAGCTTGTTTGCGGCCTAAATCGCAACTCGGCGCAGCCAATCAATTACCAAGATCTCGCTACGATTGAAGCTGCTGCTGCAAGTCTTATTCAGAGGGGTCCTTTTCAGCTCATCATCAATACGATTGGTGTACTACATTCTGAGCACTGGATGCCTGAAAAGAAATTGGATGATCTCAACGCCGAACAGTTACAGATATTGATGCAGACCAATGCCATTGGCCCTGGACTAACAATCAAGCATTTCTCCAAATTACTCGACCCAGCGGGGTCCGTTATGGCAACCCTCTCCGCTAAAGTAGGTAGCATTGAGGACAATCGATTGGGGGGCTGGTTTAGCTATCGCGCTTCTAAGGCGGCCCTGAACATGCTGATCAAAACAGCCTCCATTGAATTTGCCAGAACCAAACCCAATACGGCCTTAGTGGCCCTGCATCCGGGAACAGTAAACTCCCGTTTATCTAAGCCCTTTAAGGGCGAGCAGATAGGTAGACCTGCTTTAGATGCGGCAAGCGATATGCTTACGGTATTGCTCTCACTTCAAAAAACTGATTCAGGTAGTTTCCTGAGTTACTCCGGAGAAAAGTTACCTTGGTAACCCAATCATGATGATCAAATTTTTACCCCCATTACTTGCTGTAATAGCGACCCTCATTGGAGCTCAAGGTAGCGCTCTCGCCCAAACTGATTTAGCCAGTGCAATGCAAGATGGTCAGCACGTCTTACTCATGCGACATGCCGATGCACCAGGGTATGGAGACCCTAGAGGCTATCAATTAAATCAGTGTTCCACCCAACGCAATCTGGGTGAAGCAGGCAAGCGCCAGGCTCAACTGACTGGCGAGTGGCTAGCCAAGCAGGGCATTAGCAAAGCGCAAGTCTATAGTAGTCCTTGGTGTCGTTGCTTTGATACGGCAATCCTTCTGAATAAGGGTGCCGTTACCAAAGAGGCAGCATTGGGTTCTTTTTTCGACGACATGAGTCAGGCCAAAAAACAAACTGATGATTTAGCCAAGCTAATTCAGGATGAGCGTATCAAATATCCTAAAGCGCCAATCATCATGGTGACCCACCATGTCAATATCCAATCCTTTACCGGCAAGGTTGTTAATTCAGGGGATATGGTTTTGGTAAAAGTAAATTCATCTGGTCAAGCTTTGTCCCATAAGCTCTACCCTAGCCCGTAGCTTGATGCATCAATCGATCAATCCATCACTCGTCAATACATCACCACTTAAAGAACATTCATGTCTACTGAACTACCCCTCAATGTTTTAGGTCAACCCTTAGTTGCCTGCTCGTTTGATCCGCTCACTGGATTTTTTAGAGATGGTTGCTGCAAAACCAATGAACAAGATCTTGGTAGTCACTTAGTCTGCGCGATTGTGAGCAATGACTTTCTGCAATTTAGCCTCAAACGTGGCAACGATCTCATTACCCCACGTCCTGAATATCAGTTCCCAGGACTGATTGCTGGAGATCAGTGGTGCCTTTGTTTGAACCGCTGGATTGAGGCTTTAGAAGCCAACTGTGCACCTAGGATTAAGTTAGAGAGCACGCATATCAAAGCTTTAGAGAAAGTCTCGCTAGAGGTACTAGAACAATATGCGGCAGTAGAGCAGTTATAAAACCCTATTGGGGTGAGAGCCAAAGTTTGCGGTAGATTTCTTTTGGATCATGGTCTTGAGTTTGCTTGGCTACATTAAAAGGTCTACCACCCCTAGGATCCGTTCCGCGCCCGGCAATATAAAGCCAATTTCCTTGATTGCTATAGACGTCATAATCAATTAGCTGAGACTCAAACCACGCTGCGCCTGCACGCCAATCACCTTTCATATCGTATATCCAATAACTAGCCACAATCTGGCGCATACGGTTCGAGAGATAACCACTCTGCTGCAACTCGCGCATACCTGCATCAACTAAAGCAGTGCCCGTGGTGCCCGTGCGCCATTGTTCAAAGCTGGGTACATAAGATGGTTTTACGGGTACCTCAGTTAAACCACTGGCGCGATACAACTTCTGACCATACTTGAAATGAATAAAACGGAAGTAGTCACGCCAAAGTAATTCAAACCAAAGCCAATAGGTCCCATCATTGGCGCCAAAGTGGTTTTCATACTCATTGATTTGCGCTGCGATATCTCTTGCTGAAATACAACCCAAAGCCAACCATGCTGAAAACTTGCTGGAGTAATCTCTACCAATAAGTTGATTCCGAGTCTCCTTATAACTATCAGGAAGGCGTCGCTCTAGATATTGACTGAGGTGTGCTTGTGCGGCAGTAGCGCCTCCTAAAAAGAAAGGATGGCCCTCAGATTGAGAACTACAGGAGGATGCTGAGCTCTGAGCTAAGGCTGCCGGCAACATCGGAATCTGCTGAGGCGCATTGATGGGCTGAGCGAACTTGAGTTTTGCCCGCTCTACATCACGACGAAACGCAGTAAATACATCGGGCATTTTTTCCAAGGCAAAAGGAAGATGTTGTGGATCCAACATACTCGATTGCCAAAACTCTTCAACATCAACACCCTGTTCTTGCATTATTCGGACTTGTTCAATTTCTTCAGGAGCTTCGATTTGCTCGCAATGGATTGCTGTTGCAGCAGTATCTTTCACTAGCCGCGGCAATACTTCTGCTGACTTGCCGGATAGCTCCAATAGATCTGACCCTTGAGCTTGAAGCTGAGCCTTTAAATCATCTAAGGATGCCCTTAAAAAAGTCTGCCGGTACGATCCCTGTCGCTCAAAGCCATAAACCTTCTCCTGCTCTTTTGAATCGTGCACATAAACCGGCAAGAGCTTGTCAGCTTTTAAGCATGCTTGAGTAAAGGCAGGATTATCTGCCAAACGCAAATCATTTCGAAACCAATAGACGATGACTGTCACTTATTCTTTCCACTAGTGCTGGCTGCGGTGTTTGTAGTTTTTTTAGAGCGGCAAGCATCAGAGCAGTACTTCACCTCATCCCAGTTTTTAGCCCAGGACTTACGCCAAGTCATTTCTTTGCCGCAGACCACACAAGTCTTACTAGGCAGAAATGATTTGTTTCCTTTAAAACCCAATTTTTCAGCTCGAGCCATACTTACCTATTCGAAAACGAATAGACTATTCAACACATTCAAGAACCAAGAAAAAGACTGGATCGCATTGAAAGCCTTTTATACCGACCACTATGTTTTACCACTTCCGCCGGGACACCGCTTTCCGATGGAAAAGTACAGCCGGCTTCGTGATTTAGTGAGCAAGCTAATAGGGCTAGAGCTAGTAGAGGCTCCCGCCATCTCTGATACTCAGATTCTGTATGCACATGATCCTAGCTATCTCATCAAAATCCTCTCAGGCAATTTGAGCCCTCAAGAGCAGCAAGAGATTGGCTTTCCTTGGAGCGAGCCAATGGTGGAGCGCTCACGTCGCTCTGCTGGCGCCACCCTTGCCGCCGCAAAGGTGGCACTCAATGAGGGCTTAGCAGCCAATCTCGCTGGCGGTACGCATCATGCTTACCGCGATAAAGGGAGCGGTTTCTGCGTCTTTAATGACTCTGCTATTGCCGCTCGATCACTCCAGAAAGAAATTAATCCACACCTGAAGATTGCAATCATTGATCTGGACGTTCATCAAGGCAATGGCACTGCTTCTATTTTAGAAAATGATGCTTCCATATTTACCTTATCGATACATGGGGAGAATAACTTCCCCTTTATAAAAGAGCGTAGCAATCTTGATGTTGGCCTCCCAGACGAAACGGGAGATGCGGCCTATTTAGAAGCGCTTCATCAAAGTCTAGAAATTGTAGATACACGCTTTAAGCCCAACTGCATTATTTACTTAGCTGGGGCCGACCCCCATGAAGGAGATCGCTTAGGCAAGCTCAGCCTAACTCAAACAGGAATGCGGCAGCGAGATGAGGCTGTTTTTCAGTATGGCTTAGATCGCCAAATTCCAATTGCCTTTAGCATGGCGGGCGGATATGGCAAAGAAATTCAGTCAACTGTGGACATTCATTTTCAGACCATCCAAACTGCACTTCAGTTTCAACAGCAATACGGTTGAATGACCCTCATAGAAAAACTATATGCCGGTGGGCCACTTAGAGGTCTAGACAATCAACGCTCGATAACGATCAATTATCTTCAGATCCATCTTTCCTACTTGCCAAGTATTGAACGCCATTACTTCCATAGCGCTCAGTATGAACTTGATTTGCTGACAGGTGAAACACATCCCCAGAAACATATACTGTTCTCACGCCATCAACCACTAAGTCAATTTGCCCAGAAACCACTAAGGCCTTGACCTCGAAGGGATGCGTATGATCATCCAGAAATCCGTCCGCCTCTCGCTCTACAAGGGTTGGCTCCGGAAATCCCTCCAAAACTAGCATGCTCAGAAATTGCTCTTTAGTCATATTAGAAGGCTCAAATAAGTTCACTGATTTCAATGAGATTTTGATCGGGGTCTCGCACATATACCGAGTTAATCTTTGAGGTAGCACCAGTCCGGATGATTGGCCCCTCAATAATGGGCCAACCTTCTTGATTCAGCTTTTCAATTACTTGCACCAGAGGTCTATCAGCAATAAAACATAAATCCAATGAACCTGGCGTCGGAATATCTGCCTTAGGCTCAAATTCCTTGCCCTTGATGTGTAAATTAATCTTCTGATTGCCAAACTTAAATGCCTTGCGTTCAACTGGTGGCGTTCCACCAATAAAGCTCTCTAATTTCATTCCTAAAACTCGGGTATAAAAGTCCACGCATGCACTCTCATTGGCAGTAGTTAATACGAGGTGGTCTAAATGATCGATCATCTAATTCAAGCCTATCAATCAGCTTCAATCTTGGCCGCTTTCACTACCGCGGTCCATCTAGTATTTTCAGTCTTAATAAACTCATCTAACTGCTTGGGGTTCATATAAACAGCCTCAGCACCCATCTCCAATGCTTTTTGTTTGAATGCCGGTTCAGTCATTACCTTAGCGATTTCAGTTGTTAGTTGATTCACAATAGGTGTAGGTGTATTGATTGGAGCAAAAACTGCGAACCATGATGTCGCATCTAGTTTTGGTAATCCTGCTTCAACAGCTGTAGGAACATCAGGCAAACTCTGCAAACGCTTCTTGCCAGTTGTTGCTAATGCACGTAGCTTACCAGTTTGAATGTGAGGAATAAATGGCGGAGGCGTTCCAAATGTCAAATCAACCTGGCCACCCAATAAATCAGCTAATGCTGGCCCGGTACCTTTGTAAGGAATATGAGTCATTTTGATGCCGGCCTGCTGCTCTAACATCGCACCAGTAACATGCTGCAAGGAGCCATTGCCTGAGGATGCGTAATTCAACTTTCCAGGATTAGCTTTTGCATAGGCGATTAACTCATTCATCGTCTTAAATGGCAGGTCTGCACGCACCACCACAATTTGTGGTGCTGAGATCACATTTGCTACAGGCTTAAAATCTTTGAGCTCCCATGGCAATGGATTTTTGCTAACCAATGGGGTAATCACGTGATAGCCAGAATACTGAACTAATAAAGTGTAGCCGTCAGGATCGGCCTTCTTAACAGCAGCAGCAGCAATCGCACCAGATGCTCCCGCTTTGTTTTCAACCACAATCGTTTGGCCAAAAGCAGTCCCAAGAGGTAAAGCCAGCACTCTGGCCGTGAAATCTGTCGTACCACCTGGAGCAGAAGAGGCAATAAATGTAATCGGACGATTCGGATACTTACCAGAATCCTGGCCGTAACTAGAAACAGCTGCTTGACTTAACAAAATCAAGGCCAAATATTTGATCCAGGAAGAATAGATATGCATTGAACTAACTTTCAATTTAAGTAAATCAATTAACGTAAATCTTCTACATAAGCTGGGGCTGGATGTAAAGTGCAGCTACTACCAGCCTTGGCAACTTGTCCCGGCACAGGATGTCCAACAATCAAGGGAAGCTCACGAGCCAGACTTATTAGTTTAGGGATATTGATACCCGTATCGTATCCCATGGCATCGAGCATATGAATAGCGTCTTCACTGGAGATATTGCCGCTAGCTCCTGGTGCATAAGGACAACCTCCCAATCCACCTAAGGAACCATCAAACCGAGTGATGCCGGACTGCACTGCAGCAAGCACATTTGCCAAGCCCATTCCACGGGTATTGTGAAAATGAAAGGTTAACTGCAAGTTGCCAAACTGTTTTTGCAAATCCTCTGCCATTTTTGCAACCTGAGCAGGATGTGCCATTCCAGTGGTGTCGCAAATAGTGACGCCACGTACACCTAGGTCTGCAAATCGTTGAACAAAACCTTCTACTACGCTTTGCGGTACATCGCCCTCCATGGGGCAACCAAAAGCAGTTGATAGCGAAACATTGATGGGAGTTCTGCCATCTACATACCGGATCACTTCAGTCAATCCAGCAAAGCTTTTTTCTCGGCCCATTCGCAAATTAGCTAAGTTATGGGTTTCAGAAGTCGACATGACCAGATTAAATTCATCTGCGCGAGATTCAAAAGCACGCTCGGCACCACGTAGATTGGGAACTAGGACTGTGTATTCAACACCGGGTACACGCTTAATTTTGCCCATAACCTCTTCTGCATCGCGCAGCATTGGAATCGCTTTAGGCGAGGTAAATGAGGTCACTTCAATCTTGGCAAATCCACATTGGCTTAGTGCATCTACCAACTTAACCTTGTCATCCGTAGGAATGAAATTGGGCTCAATCTGAAATCCATCCCTAGTAACAACATCATTGAAATAAATTCTAGTCATAAGATTAGTTCGTTTGCTTAAGTGGTTGATTATTTAGTAAAGGCAATACCGCGCTCTTTTAAGGATGCTACCTGAGCCTCTGTTAAACCAATACTTTGTAAAATTTCATCGGTATTTTCTCCAATATCTGGAGCTAGAGTTTTAATTGATCCTGGGGTACGCGAAAGCTTCGGTAGCACGCTTGGAACCTCTAATTTAGTCCCATCATGCATCTGAATACTCTCGATATTGCCACGGGCTTTGTAATGGGGGTCGCTGACGATATCAGCGACGGTATATATTTTCCCCGCAGGAACGGCCACCGTATTGAGCAGATCTAGAGCTTGGTCAGTCGTCATTGTTTGGGCCCAATCACCAATCACTTCATCCAATTGCGCAACCCGCGCTACCCTACCGTCATTATTTTCAAGTGTTGGATCATTTGCTAAATCTGCTCGACCAATCAGATTCATCAGGCGCTTAAAGATGCTATCGCCGTTACCAGCAACCAACACATAGCCGCCGTCAGCACAAAGATAGGCGTTGCTTGGGGCAATGCCAGGCAAGGCACTTCCACCAGCTTGCCGCACCTCTCCAAAAGCACTGTATTCAGGCACCAAGCTTTCCATACAATTGAAGACCGCCTCATATAAAGCAATGTCAATGATTTGGCCTTTGCCACTCTGGTGACGCTCTTGAAGCGCTAATAAGATTCCGATCACACCATGTAATGATGCCAAGGTATCACCAATGCTAATACCAACGCGAACAGGCACCCGTCCAGGTTCCGCAGTTAAATGTCGCAAGCCACCCATTGCCTCGGCAACCACACCAAATCCTGGCTTATCTCGATAAGGTCCAGTTTGGCCATAACCACTAATTCTCAACACAATCAGCTTAGGATTGAGCTCAAGTAATTTCTCTGGATCCAGCCCCCAACCTTCTAGAGTGCCTGGTCGAAAATTTTCGATCAGCACGTCTGCTTCTTTGACTAGGGTGCGAACAATTTCTTGAGCTTCTGCCTGCTTTAAATCCAATGATAGAGAGCGTTTATTGCGCGACTGAACCTGCCACCAGACTGAGGTACCCTCTTTGAGCAAACGCCATTTACGTAGAGCATCACCAACTTTTGGCGGCTCAATCTTGATGACATCAGCACCAAAATCTCCCAGCGTTTTAGCGGCAAATGGTCCAGCGATTAACTGGCCCATTTCAATTACTTTTAATTTAGCTAATGGCTCCATATTTATCTTTAAAAAAATGATTCTCTATCTTATAGTGTTATTTTAATAAATAGAGTTCAGCATCTTGGAAGTTAACGCCGCTCTAATTTGCTGGACATCCATTAGCTAATTGCTTTCCAGCAATACGATCTTTAATCCAAGTCAGATACATAGGAGCTGAGACACCGGGAGTGCTAAAGTGGGTTTGCTCTCCTGGCAACTGGACTCTCTGAATGTTTGCACCCATAGCGCACATCTGCTTTTGATACAGCTCATGCTCAATTGGGGGAACTGCAGTGTCTTTAGTGCCCCAGTAAATAACAACTGGTACAACAGGCTTAACTGGCTGCACACTGCCATCAATTAAGGCTTTTACCCAGGCTAAGGAGTTGCTAGCCTGAGGCTTCAACAAAGACTTGTACTTGTCTCCATAGGCGTAATTAAAAGAATCCGCCATTACATGGACGCACTTATTGCTAGCTAATTTATCCACAAACTGTGCGCCCTCATCAGTCAGGATATCTGTCAACTTGAGATGTGGGTATGCGGCTTGAGCACCCCAAAGACCCATCACATAGTGAGCGAATAAAAATACATTCGGGACATTGGCCTGAGTAAATTCATTCATCAACTTATTCGCGCCAAGCTCATCAGTCGGTGGGTTACGGAGCATAGCTGCTTGATCATCTGGTGCCAAGCCAACAAACCCAAGATATTGAAGATTGTCTGCGGCAGTGCCTTGAAGGGCTTGGTAATCAAGCAAACTTGCAGCTGCCAGAATTGCTCCGCCACCCTGTGACCAACCATAAGCAATCGCCTTCTTACCAGCGCCAGGCTCTTTCATTGAGCTTGCTGCTCTTACAGAATTAATAACATCTCTGCCATTGGTCCCCGCAATCGCATATTGATGTTTACCGCCGCCGCCTAGCCCTTGATAATCTGTGGCAACAATCACATAACCTTCCTTAATGAATTGCTCAACATTCGGAATGCCGTAGTCGGTCCAAGAGTTGCCATCCGCCAAGAAATATTCATTCAAAGGCGAGGTTGGATCAACAACCTGGGATGGGCCACAATTTTGAGCCGATCCTGTGGTGCCGTGCGCCCAGGCCAAAATAGGTCTTCCTTCTTTTGGGGCAGCTCCCAGAGGAGCAATAATGACCCCCGTAGTAATAGTCTTGCGCTCAGCTACATCAGATGAAATGTAAGCAATTCTCCATGCTTGCGCGCCCTTCACTGATGTTTTAATTTTCTCTTGCTTTACGATTTGCCCTAATTTTCCTGCGGGGCTCATTTTTGTGACAGCTTCATAAAAAGGCGGAAGTGGTGGAGCCGCTTGAACGCACAAGGGAGTTAAACCAATAAAAAATAGGGCTGATAAAAATACCTTAAATACATTTTTCATAAAAAATCCCGTAAATACAATTAATCTAATAAATGCCCAGTCTTAACAAATATAGTGCATCCTTCTTTACTGAAAGGCTGATGGAAGCTTAGATGAGGGCTTCTGATCCATGAGCCAGCCGGATAGCGCCCATGCTCATCCTCAAATACACCATCCACCACAAAGATTTCTTCACCACCATAGTGCTTATGTGGGTTGAAATAGGTTTGGGGAGCCCATCGAACCAAAGTGGAGCCATTGCCCTGCCGCATGAGAGGCATTACATGAAGACCAGGAACCATCCCTTGATGCCAAGGCGCTGATTTTGTATCAACGAGCTCTCGCTCCACCTGCTCAACTCCAAGATGTCGTAGTTTCACAAAAAGAGTGCAACCCATTTGACTATAAGGGGCATGAGAGGATCCAGGGGGATTCATGATGTAGGTGCCAGCCGGATAGTCTCCAGTTTCATCGCTCAATACCCCATCAAGCACTAATATCTCCTCACCAAATTCATGAGTGTGCGTTGGAAAATGAGCATTAGGTAAATAACGAACGATCGAGCTTGCCTTTGCAATTTCATCGCCAACACGATCCAGCATGCGTCTCTCAATACCCGCCTCAGGGCTAGGAACCCAAGGTAAATCATGATGATTAATCACGACTCTCTTGCTGTAATCAGAGTTGATATTCATTTATTACATTCAGATATTTCAAATGATATAAAGCATAGCAAGCAATTGAATCTGACGCTGAGTAAACTCAATTTAATCTATCCATAGTTTTTCTTGCAACATCCTTTACCCAGGGTTGCTCATTCCAGTGCTCTTGGGCAAAGGCATCAATTTCTTTTTTGTGCTTTAAGGTAAGGCCAATCACATCCAAACCTTCCAAGAACATACGGCGATGCCTTGCTGACATGACAAATGTGAACTCATGATGGGTAGTGCGAACCTTTAGGTTCTCAATATCAATATCTAGGCTTATTGGTACACCCTTATCATCAGCCTCTTTCATTAAGGCTTGCACTTGTTTTTCAGGTAGAACAACCAACAATAAGCCGTTACCCATTGCATTGGAGTAGAAAATCTCCGCAAAGCTAGAGGCAATGACCGCTTTAAATCCAAACTGCTGCATCCCCCAAACAGCATGTTCACGACTAGAGCCACAGCCATAGTTTGAGCCTGCGATCAAAACATCCGTTTTTGCATAAGCAGGCTGGTTTAAAAAGAAGTTTTGCTTTGGCTCTCCATGCTCATCAAAACGCAGATCATAAAATAAGCCCTGTGCTAAGCCAGACTTATCGATACCACGCAAAAACTGCTTTGGCATCACCTGATCAGTATCAAAATTAGCAATATGCAAGGCGGCGGCGTGCCCATGAATTTTAGATAGCTTATGCATTTGCAGCTCCTTGTAACTTACGTACATCCGTAATCTTGCCCGTAACTGCGGCAGCAGCTGCCATCGCAGGACTCATCAAGTGGGTAATTGCACCTCTACCTTGACGACCTTCAAAGTTACGATTAGTTGTGGAGGCGCAGCGTGTGCCAGAAGTTAAAACATCATCATTCATGGCAAGACACATAGAGCAACCAGGCTTACGCCATTCAAAACCAGCGGCAATAAGCTTATCGGCAATTCCCTCTTGTTCCGCTTGAGCTTTGACAGCGCCAGAGCCAGGCACCACCATCGCTCGAACACCGGGGGCTACTTTTCGATCACCGATTGCGGCAATCACATTCCGCAAGTCTTCAATACGTCCATTAGTGCAAGAACCGATAAAAACGTGGTCAATTGGTGTGCCCTCTAATCTTTGACCATCAGATAGCTTGGTATATCTCAACGCTTGTTCAAGACTCAACTTATCAATTGGGTCTTGAATAGAATCCTTTGTTGGAATGGCAGCGTTAATAGCAATCGCTTGATCTGGGCTAGTTCCCCAAGTGACAAAAGGCGCCATATCGCTTGCATCGAATTCATATGCTTTTTCAAACTGTGCATCTGCATCTGAATATAAACTTGCCCAATGCACTAATGCACGGTCTTTAATCTCACCAGTAATATCAGGGCATCTTGCTAATACGTAATCAATGGCTGTTTTATCTGGTGCAATTAAAGCTCCTCGGGCACCTGCCTCCACTGCCATATTGCATAAAGTAAAGCGCGCCTCAGTACTCAAATCTGTTAGTGCAGACCCACTGAACTCGACTACGTAGCCAATTGCACCCTTAGCTCCAATCTGACTAATGATGTTCAATATCATGTCTTTAGAGGTGGTGCCAACTGGTAATGTGCCGTTGATCTTGATATGCATATTTTTAGCTAAGCGATATACCAAAGTTTGGGTAGCTAGAACATGCTCAACTTCGGATGTGCCAATACCAAAACCTAAGGCTCCTAAGGCTCCGTAGGTAGTAGTGTGACTATCACCACAAATGATCACCATACCTGGACGCACCATGCCATGCTCTGGCGATACGACATGCTCAATACCTTGTAATGGATGATTGGTATCAAATAAAGGAATATTGTGCTTCACACAATTTTTCTTCAGGTTGAGGGCCTGCAATGAAGAGGCTGGATCAGCAATCTTTCTAGGTATTTCATGATGGGTAGGAATGATATGGCTCACAACAGCGATATTCTGCCCCGGCATAAGCACTTCACGATCTTTTTCATCCAGACCTGAAAATGCTTGTGGACTGGTGTATTCATTCATCAGATGTAAATCGCAGAAGAGCAGCACGTTCTCCTCATCTAACTTCAATACCGTATGAGAATCCACTAATTTTTGATACAGAGTTCTAGCAGTCATCAACTATCTCGATTTAAAAATGTTGTGACTTTTTCCAGCAAAATCTCTGGTGCCTCCTCTGGAAGATAGTGCCCGCAAGGCAAGGTTTCACCAACCACACTTTGACATATTGCCTGCCACTCTTGGAGGGGCTTGAAGCATTTATCAACCACTCCGTCTGCACCCCAAAGCACCATTGTTGGCATCTCCAACTTCCTGCCAGCTGCAATATCCTCACGATCGTGAATTAGATCAATTCCAGCTGCAGCACGGTAATCCTCACACATCCCATGTGCTGCTCCAGGCAAGGCAATGCAGCGCATGTATTCGGCCAAAGCTCTAGAGTCAAAGGGCTTTAGACCGGCATGGCGCCTTCCCATTAAATCTCGAATGTAAGCTGCAGGATCCGCTTCAATGAGCCGCTCTGGCAGAGGCGAAGGCTGTATTAAAAAGAACCAATGCCAATAGGCTTTGGCAAATGCATCATTGGTTTTTTCATACATAGAGAGGGTTGGGGCAATATCGAGCATGATCAAGCTTCTGACTAAGGCGGCATGATCCATCGCTAAACGATGTGCGACTCGCGCACCGCGATCATGCGCCAGCACATCAAAACGATTAAATCCAAGCTGCTGCATGACTTCCACCTGATCCTGCGCCATCACCCTCTTTGAATAATTACTATGGTCACTTGTACCCTCTGGTTTAGAAGAGTCCCCGTAACCCCGCAGGTCCGTCATGACTAATGTGTGCTTTTTCATGAGCTCTGGCGCAACCTTATGCCAAATGGCATGGGTTTGGGGATGTCCATGCAGGAGCAATAGCGGTGAGCCAGTCCCACCTACATGGCCAGCAATTTGAATCCCATTGACTTCAAAAACACGCGCCTGAAAGCCAGGAAATAATGCATCTGATGACATAAGTACCATTCGTATATTGATTTAATCTACAGTAATACTAAGCTGATTTGTGTGGGCTTTTAATTTAATGTAATACAAAAAAGCCAACCCTTAAGTCAGCATTAATGTTACAAGTGAGGCCACTAGGGGGCAACTCTAGCACCACAGTCAAAAGTGAATATTTCAATCGCAATAACTTGGCTTCTGTAGAATAAAGCGCATGAAACCAACAATCAAAATTGATTTTGTATCCGATGTTGCTTGCCCTTGGTGTGCCGTAGGCTTAGGCAATCTCAATCAGGCAATTGCCCAATTAAGTGACAAAGCAAATTTTGAGGTTCATTTTCGACCCTTTGAGCTCAACCCTAAGATGCCCTTGGGTGGCCAGGATGCCATTGAGCATCTCACCGAAAAATATGGTTTAACTGTAGAACAGATCCAAGCCAACCAAGCAAATATTCGGGCCAAGGCGCTAGAGGCAGGCTTTGAGTTTCATCCAGAAGGTCGGAAAAGGGTTTACAACACCTTTGATGCTCATCGTCTTTTATATTGGGCTAGCAAAGAATATGACCTACAAAAACAGGCTAAGCTCAAAAAAGAATTACTCAATACTTACTTTTGCCTCGCAGTGAATTTAGATAAGCAAGAAAATTTAATAGATGCAGTACTACGTTCTGGACTTGATAAAGATAGAGCCCAAGAGATACTCAATGGCAAAGAGTTTACAAACGAAGTGCGAGAAGAGGAAGCAACTTACACAGGCGCTGGTATCAGCTCAGTCCCATCCATCATTCTTAATGGGGAATACCTCTTGCAAGGAGCCCAAGCTCCTGAGTCATTCGTAAATGCATTTAAGCAAATCCTTCAAAAGGAATAAAAAAACAAAACCCCCACCATTTCTGATGAGGGTTTGCTTTTCTGGTGGGCCCACCAGGACTTGAACCTGGGACCAAAGGATTATGAGTCCTCTGCTCTAACCAACTGAGCTATAGGCCCTAACCTCTCATTGTAATTGAAGGGGCTCTTTAAATTATTGATTGGTATGCACTTGACCAATTGTTGTTTTTTATATAGATATACATTATTATATGTATATCTATAGGAGATGAAAATCATGGTCGTATCAAAATGGGGGAACAGTCTTGCCATTCGTCTACCAGCTCAAGTAGTCGAATTTTTAGAACTCAAAGAAGGAGATGACATTGAGGTTCATGTCGCGGATAAAAAGCATTTTCAAGTGAAGAAGAAACCTTCTTTGCAGGATAGGCTTCAAAGTTTGAGAAAATTTCGAGGTCGTATGCCCGCCGATTTTCACTTTGATAGATCTGAATTGAATGAACGCTAAGAAAATATTTTTTGATACCAACACCCTACTTTATTTACTATCATCAGACACAAAAAAAGCGGACTGGGTTAGTAAAAATTTAGAGCAATCAAACGTAATAAGCGTTCAAGTCCTTAATGAATTTACTTCTGCCAGCATTAGAAAAATAAAAATATCTAATAGTGAGCTGGATGAGTTTTTGGATTTATTTACGTCCACATTCAACGTAAGATCGGTTGACATAGATACTTTTGAAACCGGATTAATGATATCCAGGCGATACGGGTACCAACACTATGATTCAATGATTATTGCTGCAGCTTTGCAAGCGGGATGTGAAAAACTGTACTCAGAAGATATGCAGCACCGTCAAGTAATTGATAAGAGGCTGCAGATCGTGAATCCTTTTTTATAAAGGATTCACGACATCTAAACACTAGGCAATCAATCCTCTTCGAGGAAGGTCTTAAGTTTGTCGCTGCGACTTGGATGACGCATTTTTCTCAAGGCCTTGGCTTCGATCTGACGAATACGCTCACGAGTTACGTCAAACTGCTTACCAACTTCTTCGAGAGTATGGTCTGTGCTCATCTCCACACCAAAGCGCATACGTAATACCTTTGCTTCGCGTGGTGTCAATGAATCCAGAACGTCCTTCACTACATCGCGCATCGAGTCATGCAAGGCTGCTTCAGCTGGAGCTAAGGTATTGCTATCTTCAATGAAGTCACCTAAGTTTGAGTCGGCATCATCACCAATTGGTGTCTCCATGGAGATTGGCTCTTTAGCAATCTTCATAATCTTACGAATCTTATCCTCAGGAATTTCCATCTTGAGAGCCAAGGTTGCAGCGTCTGGCTCATGACCAGTCTCTTGCAAGATTTGACGGCTAATACGGTTCATCTTGTTGATCGTCTCAATCATATGAACTGGGATACGGATCGTACGTGCCTGATCAGCAATAGAACGGGTAATCGCCTGACGAATCCACCAAGTTGCATAGGTAGAGAACTTGTAACCACGACGGTATTCAAACTTATCTACCGCCTTCATCAAACCGATATTGCCTTCCTGAATCAAATCCAAGAACTGTAAACCGCGGTTGGTGTATTTCTTAGCAATCGAGATTACCAAGCGTAAGTTGGCAACAGTCATCTCACGTTTCGCTTCACGGGCACGCTTCTCGCCAGCAGTCATCTGCTTGTTTACTTCTTTTAGTTCTGGGAGTGGCAATACAACACGTGTCTGAATGTCGATTAACTTCTGCTGTAATTCCTGAATCGCTGGAACGTTACGCTGCAGTAATGCGGTGTAAGGCTTGTTTTCTTTGAGGAGTTTATTTACCCACTCTAGATTCATCGACATTTTCGGGAAGTCTTTTAATACCTCACCACGATTAACGCCAACCTTATCTACCAACAAGCTCACAATGCCGCGCTCGAGCTTCCAAACTTGGTCCACCTGTGAACGCATGGTGTCACATAACTTCTCAACACTCTTTGCAGTCAATCGGAAACCAAGCAACTCACCACGAATAGCTTCTTGCGCCTTGATATAAGCCGGGCAGTTATAGCCATCCTTATCAAAAGCACGACGCATCTTGTCAGACTGGGTGCGCACAATTGCAAACTTCTCTAGGGAGATCTGCTTTAACTCCTCTAGTTGCTTGGCGTTAGCTGTTGCTGCGCCGCCGCCACCGCCACCTTCATCTTCAACGCCTTCTTCGTCACCCACTTCAGCGTCTGGGTCGATTTCTGGCTCTTCTGGTCCAAGCTTAATATCTTCAGCGTTAGGATCAACCAATCCATCAACAAATTGATCAATCTCCATCTCGCCGCTAGCAATCTTGTCTACGTTAGCCAAGATCTCGCCAATGGTGACGGGGCAAGCAGCCAAAGCCATCACCATGTCTTTAAGGCCTGCTTCAATCTTCTTCGCAATAACGATCTCGCCTTCGCGAGTCAGCAAATCTACTGTACCCATCTCGCGCATATACATGCGCACTGGATCGGTTGTACGACCGAACTCTGAGTCAACAGTAGCTAAAGCAGCTTCCGCCTCTTCTTCAGCCTCTTCTTCGGAAGTCGTTGCTGAAGCGTTTTCATTCAGGAGCAGAGTCTCAGCATCTGGAGCCTGCTCATACACAGTAATGTTGATGTCATTTAAAAGGCTGATCAATGTTTCTAATGCATCGGCATCTGACAACTCATCTGACATCACGTCATTCATCTCACCATGAGTTAAGTAACCCTTGGACTTACCCATCTTGATCAATGTCTTCAGACGAGTACGACGTAACTCTTGCTGCTCTTCAGAGCCTAACTGTTGTGCTGCGAATTCTTTTAGGAGTGCTTTTTCTTTTGCCTTACGCTCACGCGCTTTTTGACGATCAGTCAGAACTGGCTCAGCACCCTCTGGAAGAACATCGGCTTTAGGTTTGCGACCTTTTTTTACTTCTTCAGTAGCAATAACTTCAACTCCTGCCTCAACTGCTTTTGATTTTTTGCCCTTAATGTCTTTAGACTCTGCAACTTCCTTAGCACCTTTGGCTGGCTTTGCCGCCTCAACCTTAGTAGTAGCCTTACCTTTTTTAGGTGCTTCTACTTTCGCTACTGGCTTTGCCGCAGTCTTTGTTGGAGCTTTTACCGCTTTAGCGGGGGCCTTCACTGGCTTCGCTGGAACTTTTGCCATTACTTTAGATTTAGCTACTGGCTTGGCAGGTGTCTTTGCTTTTGCTGCTGGCTTTGTTGCTTTTACTGGTGCTTTAGCTTTAGCTGCTGGTTTAGCAGGTACCTTCGCTTTTGCTACTGGCTTGGCTGGTGCTTTGGCCTTAGGTTTCGCTACCGGCTTGACTACTCTTGCTGGGGCTTTAGCTTTAGCAACCGGTTTAGCAGGTGTCTTGGCTTTTGCCGCTGGCTTGGCTGGTGTTTTCGCTTTTGCTACTGGCTTTACTGGTTTAGCTGGCTTAGCTGCTGGTTTTTTCTTGGTATTAGGCATTTATTAGCACTTACTCACGTTACTGATGATTGTTCTCGACTGCTTAGGCGCAGCCACTTTGTCCACTTGCCCCAAATTTCTTCAAAATAAAGCGCAAGTGGCTGAATTAAATCGGTTTTTTTCTGGGAATAGAGGATTATAGTCGATTACGACTTTTTTACCCCTATCCGCGCTCAAAATATAGGGTAAATTTCAGGTTTTCTGAGCTTAAATCAGAAAATTCCTAAGAGAATTTCAATCTTTCGCCCAGTTCGCGATATCGAGCCCGATCTTGCTCTGTAGCAGTACTTACGGCAATCTTTTGGGCGATTTCTGTCATTTCTGCTTTCAAGTGAGTAAGCTCCAGCTTTTTAAAGGCTCCATCTAAATCTGCCATCGCCCCTTCAATCTCCAAGTCGGAGCCCATGACCCGCTTTCTTAGCACCTCATAGAGCGGGGCCAACTCACTGCGGGATAGCTGCTCTTGGAATAAAGCAAATGCGCCGGCGCCAACTGCTGGTGGCTTACCGTTCTCACCAGGAATCAATTCAACCTGATCACACTGAGTCAATAAATCCTTCATGAGCTCTAATGCTTTTTCTGAGCGCAGCTCGGAAGCCTGTAAAGCTAGTGCCCTCTTGTTAGCATCTAAAGCCTTGCCTAGATGTGGAAACTGAATCAAGACGCGCAAGATCTGCTCAGCCAAATCTGTAGGGGCTTGCGGAGGCGGAATATTGAGTACAGGGGCTCTTTTCGCTGAACCCTTAGAGGCCTGCCAAGGTGCGCCCTGGGTCCGGTTGCCGTTATTGGCTTGCAGAAAGTTGGGTGCGCGTTGATTCGTTGTGACATAAGAACCCCGCTGCACTGGTGCAGGCGCTATCGTCAATCCACAGAAAGACTCTAACTCTGCAGGCGTTGAATTCGTTCGAATAGCGAGCTCACGCAAGATTTGCGTTCGCAGAGCAATTGGTGACATGGATAGCAACATCGGTTTTGCTGCATGATGCGTTTGCGCTCTTCCTTCAGGCGTTGTCAGCTCATGATCCTGACTTGCAATCTTAAAGAAGAAGCTTGAGATCGACATCGCCTCTTTAATAACTTTTTCAAAAGCAGGTGCGCCATAGGCTCGGACATAACTATCAGGATCATGCTCTGTAGGTAAAAATAAGAAGCGAATTTCTTTATCATCCGACATTAATGGGAGGCATGCTTCCAGAGCACGTTGCGCCGCACGCTGTCCAGCAGAGTCACCATCAAAGGAAAACACGACTTTATCGGTTTGGCGCAACAACATGCGCACGTGGTTTGCAGTACAGGCCGTACCTAATGTGGCTACGGCATTAGGAAAGCCTAATTGTGCGAGTGCCACGACATCCATATAACCCTCGCATACCAAAACATATTCTTGCGAGCGAATGGCTTGTCTTGCTTCGAATAAGCCGTAAAGCGTATTACCCTTGGAGAACAATGGTGTCTCTGGAGAATTTAAATACTTAGGCTCACCTTGATCCAAGATGCGTCCACCAAAGCCAATGGTCTGCCCCTTGGGATTGCGAATTGGAAACATGATGCGATCACGAAAGCGATCGTAGCGTCTGGCAATTTGGTTATTGTCCGTCTGCTCACTCTGAATGAGTAAGCCACCCTCAAGCAAAGTCTTGGCTACTTCATCGTTAGCATAAGTGCCAAAGACTGCCTCCAGGCCTTGCCAACCATCGGGTGCATAACCTAAGGCATAACGTTTAGCGATCTCGCCGGTAAGGCCGCGCCCTTTGAGATATTCCACTGCACGCGGCGCTACTTTCAGTTGCTGGCGATACCAATCGGCAGCGGCACTCATCACCTCACTCAATGCCATGGTCTGCTGTTGGCGGGCAATATCATTTGCAGTGCGCTCTTCACGCGGCACATCTAATCCTGCGGAACGCGCTAAGTCTTCAATGGCGTCTACATAGCCAAGACCGGAATACTCCATCAGAAAACTAATGGCAGAGCCATGTGCTCCGCAACCAAAGCAGTGATAGAACTGCTTGGTAGGTGATACTGAAAATGAAGGGGATTTCTCAGAATGAAAGGGGCACAAACCTTGAAAGTTCGCACCTGCTTTTTTTAACTTCACGTGCTGCCCAACTACATCGACGATGTCGACCCGATTTAGTAAATCGGCAATGAAGGATTGGGGTATGAGAGCCATCAGTATGGGATGAGGCTGAGCTTGTGAACTTACTTAGCCAGCGCCGCTTTTACTAAACCAGAAACTTTTCCCATATCTGCTTTACCAGCCAATTGACCTTTGAGAACACCAATTACCTTACCCATGTCCTGTGGACCAGCTGCACCAGTCGATGCCACTGCTGCAGCTACCGCCGCCTCTACTTCTGCATCAGACAACTGTGCTGGCAAGTAATCTTGCAGAATAAGCATCTCAGCCGTTTCGATCGCCACCAAATCATCTCGATTGGCTTTTTCAAATTGAGAGATGGAGTCTTTGCGCTGCTTAATCATCTTCTCAATCGTAGCGATGACACTGGCATCATCCATCACAATGCGATCATCTACTTCACGCTGCTTGATGGCTGCTAATAGAAGACGAATAGTTCCAAGGCGTGCCACTGCTTTTGCACGCATCGCGTTTTTCATATCTTCAGTAATTTGATCTTTCAGGCTCATGGTATTTTTCCCCTAGTATTCAATATCTCATAAATTGCTGGCGACTCAAAAGCAAAAACCCGCTGCGTTTCACCGTCAGCGGGTTTCAAAGCCTCTCGGTGAGGAGAGCTTTTAAATTCGATTAGTAAAGCTTTTTAGGCAACATCTGGCTGCGAATACGCTTGTAATGGCGTTTAGCAGCAGCGGCCTTCTTGCGCTTACGTTCAGCAGTTGGCTTCTCATAGAACTCGCGGGCACGCAAGTCTGTCAAAAGGCCATTCTTTTCAATGGTGCGCTTGAAACGGCGTAAAGCCACTTCAAAAGGTTCGTTCTCACGGAGGCGGACTGTAGTCATACTTGTTTAACTCGTATATGCTCGAAAAATATCGATAAATTAACTGAAATGCGATTCTAGCACGACCAAATACAAAAATGATTGTTTTAGGCATAGAAACTTCTTGTGACGAGACCGGGGTGGCCATATATGACACTACCCCCTGGGAAAACCACGCACCAGCCCATCAGGGCATCCTAGGACAAGCACTGCACTCCCAAATTGCCATGCACCGTGACTATGGGGGCGTTGTCCCCGAATTGGCCTCTAGAGACCATATCAGGCGGGTTTTACCCCTTTTGGACGACACTTTGCATGATGCTGGGCTCAAGTTAAAAGATATCGATGCGGTCGCCTACACCCAGGGCCCTGGATTGGCTGGCGCCCTACTCGTGGGGAGTGCTTTTGCCAAATCCCTTGCTCAGGGCCTCAACCTACCCTCGATTGGGGTGCATCACCTCGAAGGGCACCTGCTTTCACCACTTTTAGGGATCTCTGTGCCGGAATTCCCATTTATTGCTCTTCTAGTCTCGGGTGGGCATACCCAACTAATGTTAGTGAGCGGGGTTGGTAAGTACCAACTTCTGGGTGAAACCTTGGACGACGCCGCTGGCGAAGCCTTTGATAAAACAGCCAAATTACTGGGCCTGGACTATCCAGGCGGAGCTGCTATCTCCAAATTGGCAGAAAAAGGCCAGTCTGGAAGATTTGACCTACCCAAACCGATGCTGCACTCTGGGGATTTGGACTTTTCTTTCTCTGGACTCAAAACAGCGGTTCTGAACCAGGTGAAAAAATTTGAGGCATTAGGCATTACTGATTCTGATGAGATTGCAATGTTTCATGCGGATCTTGCGCGAAGCTTCGTCGACTCCTTAGTCGCAGTACTCGTCAGTAAATCAGAGAAGGCGCTTAAGCAAACTGGCTGCAAACATTTGGTCCTGGCTGGCGGTGTGGGCGCCAATTTGCAATTACGCGCAGCTCTCAATGCCAGTGCTAAGAAAAATCGATTTGAAGTGCACTATCCACCAGTCGATCTATGTACCGATAACGGCGTGATGATTGCATTTGCTGGAGCACTGCGCATGTTGGCAGAAAATAATGGCTCAACTACTTCAGGCGCCTTTGATATCAAACCCCGCTGGGATTTGGCGAGCAATAATCTTACTTAGATTATTGCTGAGTTTATTACTTAGTCAGACTAATTTTGGCGTAGGCACTGTGATTGTGAATCGACTCAAAGTTCTCAGCCTCAACCACTAAAGACAAAATACGCTGATCACCTTTGAGCTGACCTGCTACATCGCGTACTAAGTCTTCTACAAACTTCGGGTTGTCATAAGCACGTTCGGTAACCCACTTCTCATCAGGGCGCTTGAGCAAGCCCCATAACTCGCTAGAGGCTTGGCTCTCAGCGGCTGCAACTAAATCTTCTACCGTCATCTTGGTCTGCGAATCCAGCTCAACTGACATCGTCACATGTGAGCGTTGATTGTGCGCTCCATACTCTGAAATCTCTTTAGAGCAAGGGCATAGACTCATCACTGGAACTAGAGCGCGAAGGTTTAACTCAGCATCAATTGCACCAGATGCATTTTGTTTTGCTTTTGCAGTCCAAGTCACTTCGTAATCCATCAAGCTTTCAACACCAGATACGGGTGCAGCTTTTTTTACGAAGTGGGTATAGGTAAATTGAATACGACCTTCACTCGCGTTGAGCAATGGCAGCATCTCACGCACCATGGCAACTACAGATGCACTATCAATCGGCTCATGGTATTTTTGCAAGAGTGCAATAAAGCGAGACATGTGTGTGCCCTTCACATGCGCAGGCAAAGCCACATCCATTTCAAAATTACCAACCGCTGGCATTACACCCGTCTGAGTGCGGATATTCAGCGGATGGCGTAATCCCCGAATCCCTACCTGCTCAATTGGCAAGGCCCGCTCGTCATGCGAAGACTGTATGTCTGGCATGGCTTGTGGTTTGAGAAAGGCGGTGTTGATGTCGTTCATGACTCTATTTTCAGGCAAAAATGACTTATTTGCCTACTGCTACAGGATTTGTTGCAGTTTTAACTGGAAAACGTTGGGAAATAGCCTTTGCAATCCCCGCAAGGTCTAAGCCACACTGACTCATCAGGAGTTTGTAATCGCCATGCTCCACGAATACATCAGGAAGACCTAATTGCAAGAGGGGTTTGTTTATCCCCATTGCAGAGAGTGCCTCTAGGCACGCACTACCTGCGCCACCCTGAATCGCACCATCCTCAATCGTTACAAAATAATCATGATCTTGCGCAAAGGATTTGAGTAACTCAAGATCTAATGGTTTAACAAAACGCATGTTAGCAACTGAAGCATCGATTTGTTCAGCCACTTCAAGTGCTGGATAGAGCAAAGTTCCGAAAGCCAATATTGCTATACGCTGACCTGCAGGTGCACTCGACTTACGACGCACTTCGCCCTTACCCAATGGCACAGTACGTAATTCTTTTGAAGGAATAGTTCCAACACCAGCACCACGCGGATAGCGTACAGCGCTCGGGTGCGGCTGATGAAATGCCGTAGTCAATAAATCACGGCACTCTGCTTCGTCTGCTGGTGTCAAGACCAACATATTCGGAATGCAACGTAAGAACGGAATGTCATACGCACCAGCATGGGTTGCGCCATCTGCGCCCACTAAACCAGCGCGGTCCAATGCAAACAAAACCGGCAGATCCTGAATCGCGACATCATGAATGAGTTGATCGTAGGCACGCTGTAGGAATGTTGAGTAAATAGCTACTACTGGCTTCATACCTTCACACGCCATACCAGCAGCAAAAGTCACTGCATGCTGCTCAGCAATACCGACATCGTAATAACGCTTAGGGAAATTCTTTTCAAACTCCACCAGGCCAGAGCCTTCACGCATTGCTGGTGTAATACCAACAAGCAATGGATCAGCATGCGCCATATCGCACAGCCATTCACCAAACACTTGAGTAAAGGTTTTTTGAGAAGGGGCAGCAGACTTCTTCACACCCTCTTCCGGATTGAACTTGCTCGGACCGTGATACAGCACTGGGTCTACTTCAGCCAACTCATAGCCCTGACCTTTGCGAGTGACTACATGCAAGAACTGGGGACCGCGCCCCTCAAGCGCCAAACGGCGAACATTTTGCAACATTGGAACAAGAGCGTCTAAATCATGGCCATCGATTGGGCCAAAGTAATTAAAACCAAACTCTTCAAAAATAGTGGATGGAGAAACCATGCCTTTAGCATGATCTTCCAAACGCTTAGCAAACTCACGCAAAGGCGGCGCAATGGATAACACGCTATCGATACCCTTCTTTGTTGCAGAGTAAATATTGCCGCTCAATAATCTAGCAAGGTGCCGATTGAGTGCACCTACTGCTGGCGAGATCGACATATCGTTGTCATTCAGAATGACTACTAACGGTAGGTCCTCATACACGCCCGCATTATTCATCGCTTCAAATGCCATACCGCCAGTCATCGCACTATCGCCAATCACCGCAACAGCGACTTGTCTCTCGCCCTTGGTTTGGAAAGCACGCGCCATACCCATCGCCGCAGAAATACTGGTTGAAGAGTGACCAGTACCAAAAGCATCGTATTCACTTTCAGCGCGACGGGGAAAACCTGACAAACCATCTAACTGGCGCAAGCTATTCATACGTTCACGACGACCAGTCAAAATTTTGTGCGGATAACTTTGATGCCCCACGTCCCACACGATTCGATCCTGCGGTGTATCAAAGACATAGTGCAGCGCAATCGATAACTCCACCGTTCCTAAATTAGAGGAAAGGTGTCCACCCGTTTTAGAAACAGAATCTAATACAAACTGACGTAATTCATCTGCTAGTGCAGGAAGCTGCTCACGAGGAAGTTTTTTTAAATCTACGGGGGAGTGAATGGAATTTAAAGTCATCAAATCTTTAGTAATCTTATTTGCCTCTATTAACTACCAATAGAGCCAAATCTCTAAGGGCTTGGGCTTTAGCGCCAAAACTCTCTAAGCTAGCAATCGCCGTTTCTTGTAAATCGGTTGCTGCCTTCTTGGCATAGTCTAAACCCATCAAGCTCACATAGGTGGGCTTGTCATTGGCCGCGTCTTTTCCTGCGGTTTTACCCAAGGTTTGACTGTCTGCAGTGGCATCCAAAACATCATCCACAATTTGAAAGGCCAAGCCTAAGGCTTCGGAGTAATTTTTGAGGTGCTGCATTTGAGTAGGGTTCAGGTTGGCAGCAATACCGCCCATCTGCACTGAACAAGAAAGCAGAGCACCTGTTTTCATCGCATGCATTTGCTTTAAGCCAGCAAGGTCTAACTTCTTTCCCACGCTCTCCAGATCAATCGCCTGACCACCAGCCATGCCACGCGAACCCGATGCACTAGCCAATGCACTGATCATTGCCAGGCGGGTATTAGCATCGCACTGCGTGTTTGCCAAAACCTCAAATGCGCGAGTTTGTAATGCATCACCAACCAATAAAGCAGTCGGCTCGTCATAAGCCTTATGTACAGTAGGACGTCCACGTCGTAAATCATCGTCATCCATACAAGGCAAATCATCATGCACCAAGGAGTAGGCATGAATACATTCAATTGCAAACGCAGCAGAATCTAAAGCATTATTTTTCTCTTCATTGGCATCATTGCCTAACTCACCAGCGGCATAAACTAATAAAGGACGAATACGCTTACCACCACCTTGAGCGGCATAACGCATAGCTTCATGTAAACGTATGGGATGAGCATTCGCTGCATCAAGCCATCTATCGAGAGCTACTTCAGTTCGCTGCCCGTGAGCACGAACCCAATCTTCAAATGAAAGTGTGTTGTTCATAAAAGTAAAGTCTTAGAACAACTTACGCCTCGAATACCCGAACTTGCTGCTCAACTTGAGCAAGCATGGCCTGGCAATGTTTTAAGAGTGCTGCACCACGTTGATAAGCCAAAAGTGTCTCTTCCAAAGAGAATTTGCCTGATTCCATATCCGAAATCAGCTTTTCCAGCTCCTTGACAGCCTGCTCATAACGCAAATTAGGGTCGATTTGTAGCTCAAGACCGGGCTTCTGATCTTCAGATTTCTTCGCTGGCATTGGCTTATTTCCTTGAAATTTCTTATAGATGTAGTCCTATATATTAAAGCGAGACGGGGGTCAGATGGGTATAATCGCTTCCTTCCTTTCCAATATCGATCCGTCGATGGTTGGATTGGTTATTCCGCTTAGCTTCGGCTGACGTTTTCGGGGGTGGGGAGAATGACTAATCTGGCTACCGCGCAGCAGCTTGCGCCGTCCAACTTACAACTGCCGGTTTCGGCCTATTTTGACGTTGATCTCTATCAGCGTGAAATTGAACTGCTATTTAAGCAGGGTCCAGGCTATATTGGTCACGAACTCATGGTTCCCGAGATGGGTTCCTACCAAACTTTGACAGCTGAGAATGAAGGCCGCCTATTGGTTCGTAACCAAGCGGGCGTTGAACTCCTTTCCAATGTCTGCCGTCATCGCCAAGCACTCATGCTGAATGGCAAAGGTAAGGCAGATAACATTGTGTGCCCCTTGCATCGCTGGACCTATGATTTAAACGGTCAACTTCTGGGTGCGCCCCATTTTGAAGATAAGCCTTGCCTTAATCTCGGCAAATCGCCTTTGCAGAATTGGCAAGGGCTCCTCTTCGAGGGTCCGCGTGATGTGCGTACTGATCTAGCCAAGCTTGGCGTTGCTGATGATCTCAACTTTGAAGGCTACATCCTCGATCATGTTGAAGTTCATGAGTGCAATTACAACTGGAAGACTTTTATTGAGGTCTACCTTGAGGACTACCACGTAGTGCCTTTTCATCCAGGCTTAGGTAAGTTTGTTTCTTGCGAAGACTTGTACTGGGAATTCGGTGACTGGCATAGCGTGCAGACGGTTGGTATTCACAAGGACTTAGAGAAGCCCGGCTCACCCGTCTATCAAAAGTGGCATGAAGCAGTGTTGCGCCACCATAAGGGTAAGACACCACGCCATGGTGCTATCTGGCTTACCTACTATCCCAATGTGATGGTTGAGTGGTACCCAGGTGTTTTATGTGTTTCCACCTTACATCCGATGGGGCCCAATAAAACACGCAATGTCGTGGAGTTTTATTACCCTGAAGAAATCGCTCTTTTTGAACGTGAATTTGTAGAAGCAGAGCGTGCAGCTTATATGGAAACCTGCATTGAAGATGATGAAATTGCGGAGCGCATGGATGCTGGTCGCGCTGCCCTGCTAGCCCGCGGTCAAAATGAAGTGGGTCCATACCAAAGCCCCATGGAAGACGGCATGCAACATTTTCATGAATGGTACCGTCGTGCCATGAACTATCAAGGCGCATAATTCAGTAACGCCCATAACGCCCTCTACAGGAAGCCAT
>Ga0209189_1000381_pt1 | contig 37612 bp, 50 predicted proteins | sample C_130820_EF_Meta_FD_187308 | JGI IMG/M metagenome (GOLD analysis project Ga0209189, IMG submission 187308) | Freshwater microbial communities from Lake Croche, Canada to study carbon cycling - C_130820_EF_MetaG (SPAdes) (version 3) | ecosystem: Environmental > Aquatic > Freshwater > Lake...
GGCTTAGGGCCGGTTTATTTTTGAGTTGGTAGGTCTAAGACTTCTTCGTATTCTTTGTAAGAAATTTCTATCCATCCAATCGGAAAGTCAACCCATCTTTTTGAAAGTTCATAATGGGCTAGTTGCTTGTCTTCTGAAAGTAAACCATCTTCTAGGGCCTTTGTCAAATTATTCAAATCGGGAGTGGATTGGTGGAATCGGCCATGGTGTAATTTTTTTTTCTTATTTGACCATGAGGGTGGCACCGGAATAAAGAAAGTTATGGAGGCACCAACCGGAGGCATGACAAAGTTTTTTCTTTTGGCCTCGGCCGATAAGTCTATTTTGTATTGATTGTATCTTTCTAGTCTAAGTAATCTTTTTAGTCCAGGTGGTCTTAGTCTTTCTCTTGGGATTCTAAAAAATATCCGATCGCCTTGTGTTGCCCTTACATGGGTTTGAGGTGTTATGTTAAGAATTACTTTTTTGTGCATTTGGTTTTTCTTTTACTGCTTTTTCTAAAATGTACTCCATGGCTTTAGTTAATGACCATTTCTTTTTTTCAGAAAATGTTTTTAGCTTTTCGTAAGTTTCATTGTCTAAATAAATTGTGTGTCTTGTTTTCATTTTGAATTATTTTGATGCAAAGTAAATTAAATATTCCATATAACAAAAAACCCCTATTAAATTAATAATAAGGGAGTTCTGTTGTTTGTTTTTTTTGGATGGTTGCTTTATAGATAGGGAATTATGTGTTGCTTAATATGATTATCTAAATCTTCTAGGGAGCCATTATTTTATATCTATAATTTTTACTTCGGTACCCGTAAGCAAGGCATCTATTGTTTCTTCTACTATTTCTCTTTGTTCAGGACTTAATAGGGCCACTTTTTCGTTTATGGCCGGTACTGCAAATACATCACTTGCTATCTCTTTTCGAATACCATCGCGTACCTTTTCGGATATTTGCGGATGCGTTATAGTATCTCTAAATATCCAATTTATTTTGCTTATATGGGTATTAAATAACCTATCTCCACTAGAATTTGGGTATTGCCTAATAAAGTCTAAATAGTGTTCTTTTGCCATCTTTAAGTGTTGTATGGCACTTACTATATTGGCTCCGTTGTTTGACATGGTATTATGGTGTTATTTGTTTATAAAATTGTTTTGTTAAATAGCCTAATTCGTATGCGTAAACTTCTTCGGTATCATCTTTTAGTGGGATATTAACCAAGTTCATTATAGCTATATTGGTATGTAATAGTTCGTGTGCGTTTATGGATTTGTCATTTGCATTGCGTAACCATATTACTATATTCCCGTTTTGTTGGTCAAATGTTACCCCATCTGCATTGAAATCTTCTTGTTTTACTGAACTATCTAAATTAATTCTTATGTAGTTATATGCTTTAGTTTCCGATTCGCAAACCACCACATAAATATCTACATCAAATGTTCCACCATTCAATTTATATAATTCAACACCCTCCTCTTTTGGTAAACAACCAATAAAAAAAGAACACATAAAAATAATTATTAGTAATCTCATAAATTTTCGTATTTTTCTATTGCTTTAAATATCTCATAAGCTACTTGAGGAACTATTGCGTTTCCGGCTGCTTTTGTTGATTCTTGTCGCCATTTTGAAAAGGTAATAGAGTCCAATTCGGTGGAAATCCCATCACTTCTAGTACAAATTGGGGATTGAGATGGGAACGAGTCCCAAAAATTTCGTTCATTTGACTGCCCAAATCGTCTCCTTTCCAATTCTCCGTTTTCCAATATATATTCTTGTCGCTTGCGGTGGGGTTTTTGAGCATGAGGCTTGAAATCTGGGTCGCTAAGTTCGGCATTGTTGTCCCATTCGGATATTTCTCCATTCTCTGTTGAAATTTCTCCAAGTCTTGAACATCCTCTCTTGTTGTTGGAGTTAGCAACAAACCAGATCCTATCTCTTCTATGGGGTGCGTTGACGCTTGCAGCTGGAATAAGAAACGGTTGTACTTCATAGCCTTCCCTTTCCAAATCAGAGCACACCTCTTCGAATACCAATCCCCCCCCCAACTAACAAGTCCACGAACATTCTCCCCAATAACCCATTTGGGTTGTACTTCTTTAATAACTCGTAGCATTTCAGGAAAGAGATGTCTTTCATCGGCTTTCCCTTTTCGCTTTCCGGCTGTTGAGTATGGTTGGCAAGGGAATCCCCCAGTAAGGATGTCAATGTTTCCTCTGTGAATAGTAAAGTCTGTTTTTGTGATGTCATTGTAACTAATTGAATTTGGGAAATGATGTTTTAAAACTTTTTGACCAAATAAGTTCCATTCGCAATGAAAAATATTATCCCATCCCATCCATTCGGAGGCTAAATCAAATCCACCTATTCCACTAAATAGTGATCCATGCGTCATAGCTTATCAATATTAAAATTTGAATGTGTATCTTGTATTTCTTGTAAAAATTCTCTTGCTTTTACAACTTTGGTTTTCATTCACCTTGTGGTGCAGCTGGAGCTGGTTTGTCAGCAATCACACACTCTGTTGTTAACAACATAGAAGCGATAGAAGCTGCATTCTCTAAAGCAACTCTTGTTACTTTAGTAGGATCGATAACACCTGCTTTGAATAAGTTTTCGAAAACTTCTGTTCTTGCATTGAAACCAAAGTCGTCTTTACCTTCTTTGATTCTTTGAACAACAATAGAGCCTTCGATACCGCTATTCTTCACAATTTGACGAAGTGGTTCTTCAATTGCACGACGTACAATTTGAATACCAGTTGTTTCGTCTTCGTTAGCACCTTTTAATTTATCTAAACTTGCTACTGCACGAATGTAAGCAACCCCACCACCCGGTACGATTCCTTCTTCAACAGCTGCACGCGTTGCGTGTAAAGCATCGTCAACACGATCCTTCTTTTCTTTCATTTCAGTTTCAGTAGCTGCACCAACATACAATACGGCAACACCACCACTTAGCTTCGCTAAACGCTCTTGTAATTTCTCACGATCGTAGTCAGAAGTTGTATTTTCAATTTGCGCTTTAATTTGATTTACACGCGCAGTGATGTCTGCTTTTTTACCTTTACCACCTACGATAACGGTATTGTCTTTATCTATTGTTACAGAACTTGCTTGACCTAAATAAGTTAAATCGGCGTTCTCTAATTTGAAACCTTGTTCTTCAGAGATAACAGTTCCTGCAGTTAAAATTGCAAGGTCTGTTAACATTTCTTTTCTTCTATCACCAAAGCCTGGTGCTTTCACAGCAGCTACTTTAATAGTACCACGTAATTTGTTTACGACTAAGGTTGCCATTGCTTCACCTTCTAAGTCTTCAGCAATAATAACTAATGGACGGCTTGTTTGAGCTACTTTCTCTAAAATATGCAAGATGTCTTTCATTGCTGAAATTTTCTTATCATAAATTAAGATATAAGGATTTTGCATTTCAGCTTCCATCTTTTCGCTGTTTGTAACGAAGTAAGGAGAAACGTATCCACGATCAAATTGCATCCCTTCTACTACATCTACTGTCGTATCTGTACCTTTTGCTTCTTCTACAGTGATCACACCTTCTTTGCCTACTTTGCTCATGGCAAGGGCAATTAATTTTCCAATTTCATTGTCATTGTTCGCAGAGATAGAAGCCACTTGCTCAATCTTTTTAGAGTCGTTTCCAACTGTTTGAGACTGTGCTTTTAAACTTGCTACCACTTTTTCAACCGCTTTATCGATACCACGCTTCAAATCCATTGGATTGGCTCCAGCAGTCACGTTTCTTAAACCTTCGCTAATGATAGCTTGTGCTAAAACAGTAGCAGTTGTAGTTCCATCACCTGCTTGATCAGCGGTTTTGCTTGCTACTTCTTTTACCATTTGCGCACCAATATTTTCGATAGGATCTTCTAAGTCAATTTCTTTTGCTACAGAAACACCATCCTTAGTAATAGAAGGTGATCCGAATTTCTTTTCAATAACAACGTTACGACCTTTTGGTCCTAAGGTTACTTTTACGGCGTTGGCTAAAGTGTCAACCCCTTTTTTCATTTTATTTCTCGCTTCTAAGTCGAAAAAAATCATTTTAGACATATAAACTTATTTTATTTCGTTAATTAATAGTTCTAGTTACTTTAACAATTATACAATTGCTAAAATATCGCTTTCGCGCATGATCAATAAATCTTGACCATCAATTTGAATTTCTGTTCCAGCGTATTTACCGTATAAAACGTTATCGCCTACTTTTACAGTTACGGGTTCGTCTTTTTTACCTGTTCCAGCAGCAAGTACTAGTCCACGTTGTGGTTTTTCTTTTGCAGTATCAGGGATGATGATTCCTCCAGCTGTTTTTTCTTCTGCAGCGGCAGGCTTAATTATTACTCTGTCGTGTAGAGGAGTAATGTTTAATTTCTTAGCCATACTTTATCGTTTTTTGTTGTTTTTTGTTTGTTTATAAAATTGTGTTGTTGTTAAATTTAGAGTGGGTATCTTGTATTTCTTGTAAAAATTCTCTTGCTTTTACAACTTTTGTTTTCATTTTATCTATAAATTCCTCATCTCTTTCAACTGGAAATATCAATATCTTTTCTTCCAAAGGTATATCATCAAATATTAAGCTATGTTCTAGTTTTAAACATTCTCTTATGTATTCGGGTGATTCCTCTGAAATAACATTCATCTTATTTAATAACCACATTTTTTGTTGCTCTATCATTTGAAATGGGGTATTGGCTAAAACGTATGTTACTGCTGATTTTTGAGCATTGGTAAGCCACATATAACATTGCAATTGTGCGTAGTATAGCGAATCCAATTTATCGGGTAAGTTATTTAAAAAAGTAAATAAATCGTAACTAGATTTTATGTCAATAATTAATTCTGCACTAGTAATATCATCTCCCATAAACAAATCGGGGTGGCCAGTAATAAATTCGTTGGTTACTCTTTCTTGGTTTTTCTTAAATGGTTTTTTTAGGTACAATGATAACATCTCAATAGAATCATCTTCTACCTCATTGCCTTTTACTGTTTCTTTTGTTTTTACATCTTTGTATCTACCATATTTTTCATTGATATATACTGATATTAAATGTGTTTTTGCAGTTTTTGAAAGGTTACCAGCTTCTTTGTCTGCTTTTAATTGTGGTTCCGTAAGCAAATAGCCCATTGAACTTGCTCTAATAAGGGTTTTTGAGAAGTCTAACATAGATTTTATTTTTTAGATTTTATATTAAAAGTTTTAAGTTTCGCGTTGTAGTAATCCATTAATTTATGGGTTTCGGCCATCAATTTCCAAGATTTTAATTCATCTACATTCTTACAAATATCAATAAGGGCCTTGGTTTTTTCGGCAATAGTTTCTTTTGGTATTACTTTTAACCTTTGCAATACTGATACTGGTTCAAATTCTTCCTCTTGTTTTACTATTGGGCCATGGTTTTGTTTATGAAATTCCTCTACTAATTTTTTAGCTTCTTCAAGGGCAAATTTTGCATTATCCCCCTTTTCCAAAAGTAATTCAACCCCAATTCTTTCACTTGTGTACGAACCAAGGTTGAATACCTTTTGATAATTTACTTTTTCTATATGCATGATTTTTTAGATTTTTTTTGTTCTTACTTGATTCTGGTTACCAAAGTTTTATTGGTAGTTTCGTTTTTTATGTGTTCTATTTTGAATTTTTTATCCTTGTTTTCAGGATTATTTTTCAAAAGAGAAACCATTACCGCAATTGAGGCTTTGGCATAAACAAACTCAACGCTTTCGTTTACCTTAAGCAACGATACTTTGCTAGAAACCGAATCTTCTTCTTTTTTTCTTGCCATTTTGTTGTGTTTTTTGTGTTAGTAATTGTTTGTCTTGTATAAAACAAAACTAAACTAATTAATTTAATTAACAAAACTTTGCCTAATATTTTTTTAATTAATTTTTTCCATATATCTTCGTTTCAGATTTTTTCATAGATTTTAGATTTTACCCCTGCTGTATTCTTATAGCGGGGGTTTTTATGTAAAACACAATTCAAAAAGTTTAATTTCTGACACTTGTTTATAAAATATGAGTCAATTATTAATTTTTTAGGCTCATTTGTTAAGTTATAAGTTTACTTTTATCCGATTTTTTATCCTTTTGTCAAGTTATTGCTTTACGTAAAAAAAAATCTGTAAAGCCCACAGTTTACTTTATCCCTTAAAAGTAACATAACAATATCTATATGTTACTTTTATTTACCACTATTGCTTTTTTTGTGGTTAATTTTTACAATTTTTTAATCTTCAAGGTATTTTGATGTTCACTAATTAACTTCTTTCACTGCCCGTGAACAGTTTAAAAATGTGAACATTTGCGTAGTATTACTACCAATAATTAACAAATTATGTTACAAATCCATATATATCAGTAACATATCTAGCCTAATTATGTTACAACATTTTACATATTGTACCATAACTATTTAACAAATGTTACCAATTTGGTTACAAAAGTTCGCTTTTTTAAGAACTTTAAAAATCAACACTACCAACACTTTAATACAAATAAACTACAAAAAACCCTTAACTACATTACATTTTAAAAATTACAAGTCGCCCAAACTCAATAAAAATTTCATAACTCATTGACAACCATAAAATAAATAAAAAAAAACTACCCCACCTAGACTCCAGGGGGGTTACTCCTCCAAAGTGGGTGGCTAAAACCTTTTGGGGAACGGGCAAATTTTGAGGGGACGGGGTTCGGTTTTTGGTTTTGGGATTTGTTTTATACCTGTGTGTTTTGGTGGTTTTATGGGCTTGGGTATTCAGGCAAAGTGGTTGGTAGTATTGGGTTTTGTGGTTTCATGCACTGGGCGTTGGATCATTGGGTAATTGGTTTATAGTATTGGGGAAATAGGGTTATTGGGTAGGGTTACCGCTTATCAGTTCTATTTGCCGTTGGTAATATATATGAAGGATTTATTTGGAAGTTCCGTAACAATTGGGTATGTTTGCGTAACAAGAATCAAAAGTTCCGTAACAAAATGAAATTAAAAACAAAATGTTGCATTTATTGCAATAAAGAAATGGAAAGCAAAACTATTAGAAAAAGTTTTTGTTCTGATAAGTGTAGAGTTTATTGGAATAGGAAAAACCCAAATGGTAATGTTATATCTCCATTAGAATTGGAAACAAAGCTAAAATTAGCCCCAAAATTGGCAGATAAGCCAAAAATGGTAGAAATACCCATTAAAACAAAAAAAGAGGTTGAAAACGACCCAAAAGAGGGTACAATGCGATTTATGATGAAATATGATGTGTTAACTTATGCAGAACTTAAAAAATAATTTTGTTTAATTAAATTAATTTAATTTAATTTTGTAAAATGATAATACACGAATTAAAAAACACAATAGATGTTGAGTGTCCTCTTGGATATGGAAAAGCAATAGCTTGGATAGATTATGGAAGTGATACCAATACCATTTGGAAAGTGGTTTTATATGAAACCGGTATAGTAAGAAACTTTTATGATGATGATATACTCGTATATCCAAATGCAATGGATGGAGGAAAAATAGACTTAAATTATTTAACAAATAAAAACAAATAACCTATGAACAAACAACAAACTGTTGAAGTAAATGGTGTAAAGTTACCTATAACCGAAAAATGCAAAGGGCTTATGGGTAAATCATTAGAAAATATGACTAAAGAAGAATTAATTGCATCCGTTCATTTTACCTACTCGCAATTAATTTCAGCACAAAAAAGAATGGAAAGAGAAGTGTTTTTAATTTCTAATTGGAATTTTAACCAGAACAAATAAAAACAAATAACCTATGAACAAACAATTAACACCAAAAGAAAATGCTAATAAATTAACCTATAAAAGTTCAGATGGTTTTAGTTCTGAACGAACTTACGACGAAAATGGTAATCAATTAACCTATAAAGATTCAAATGGGTATAGTTTTGAATACAGTCGTGATGAAAATGGTAATGCATTAACTTATAAAAATTCAAGGGGGCATTATGAAATTAAAGGAAAATCAGTAACCCAAAAAGAATACGAATCCTTCATCAATGGTACACCAGAATACACAATGGAAGAATTAGTAGAAAAACTAGGACATAATTTTAAAATTAAAAAATAACCAATGAAAAACATTCAAGGAACAACAAAGGATTTAGAACTATTTAACAATGGTAAAAAGATGTATGAGTTTAAAACAAAATCATATGGGTATAGTTCTGAACGAACTTACGATGAAAAAGGTAATGAATTAACCTATAAAAATTCAAATGGCTTTAGTTCTGAACGAACTTACGATAAAAAAGGTAATGAATTAACCTTTAAAAATTCAAATGGGGTTAGTTTTGAATACACTCGTGATGAAAATGGTAATGAATTAACCTATAAAAATTCAAATAGGTATAGTTCTGAATACACTTATGATGAAAAGGGTAATGTATTAACTTTTAAAGATTCAAATGGGTATAGTTATGAATGCACTTACGATGAAAATGGTAATGCATTAACCTATAAAAATTCAGATGGGGATAGTTTTGAATACACTCGTGATGAAAATGGTAATCAATTAACTTATAAAAATTCAAATGGTGATTATAGAATCAAAGACAAATCAGCAACGAAAGAAGAATACGAATCTTTTATCAATAGTACACCAGAATACACAATGGAAGAATTAGTAAAAAAAATAGGACACAATTTTAAAATTAAAAAATAAATAACCTATGAACAAAACACCAGTACAAGAATTAATTGATGAATTACAACAAGAAATAAAAAAGCAAAAACAAAGACCAGAATATACTCCAAGAGGAGATGTATATAATTTAGCCTTAAATAAAGCTATTGAATTAGCTACCAATAAACTTGAAAAAGAAAAAGAGCAGATAATGAGAGATTTTAAAAACAGGTATAAATCTCATCCCGTTATGTGTGAAGAATACTACAACCAAACCTATAATTCTAATAAAGCAACATTTGGATATGTAAGCCCACAAACACAATTAAATAACTAAAACAAATAAAAATGAGAAAATACAGAATAAAAGCTTATCAAAAATCATATAAAGGCGAACAAAAAATAATTAATGATAAATATTATGGCATTCTTAAATTACAAACAAGATATATAGCTCAATACAAATCTAACCATCCTATTATTTCATTTTTTACTAAATGGAAAAATTTAGATAAATATGATAGCGGATATACTGATATTACGTTTGCTGAAAATGATATTAACAACGATAAAGTGTGTGAATCAGCAAAAGAAAAAAATAAAACTGTTTACATAAAAATATATTAAACAAATAAAAACAAATAACCTAATTATAAAAAACCCCCTCATTTTTTAAGCGAGGGGGAAACAAAACAACAACACAACTGGTGTAAAAGTATAAATCTTTTGCACCTTTTTTATTAAATTTAATGTGTGTTTTATTAATTAAATTTTTTCTTGACAAAATCTAATTTGCTTCTATATTCAACAACTAATGATTTAAGTTCTTCTCTTGTTGGTTTTGTTATTTGTCTTGATTGTTCTAAAAGGTAATCGGTAATACCTGGCTTATCTTTTTCTAAGTTTTTTGCAAATACTTCAATATTACCACTTAACATACAATTATCGTATTCTGATTGTGGTCGGCAATTGTCCTCTAACCACCTTGTTGCTAAACTTGATCGTGAAATATAATGACCATTTTGAATTTTGGTCCAATGATGTTTTGTACCACTTGTGTAACATTCTACTATGCCATTTTTATCTGCGTATTTGCATCTTATGTATTGGCTAAAAACAATATCTAAATCTTCAATAAGATACTTTAAACTTAAATCTTCTTCATCTTGCTCGTATTTAGCTACTCTCTTTTGTGTAGAGTATATAGTAGAGCATTGCTTACAATTTCCCTTAGAAAAAATATAATCTTTTCTGCCACAAGTAACACAATTTTTTTTCTTTGTAATTATTGTACTATTATATGACATTTATTTCTAGTTCTTTATTGGTTAAGCATTTGTAGATATTTTGAAACTCGTGTAGGTATTGAATTTTCTTATATATTTTACTTATATTTTTATTATCAATAATTATTTCTATTTCAAACCAATTGTCTTTTTGTATTGCCATAAATCCATCAAAATTGATAATATTATTTAACACTTCAATTGTTAATGGTATTGGCTTAAAAATTTCATCTTCATTGCCAATAATTTCATTTACACTCATTACCGACAAATCGCCTATTGATATTTTTCTTATTTCATTTTTGGAATTATACACATAATTGCCAATCATTAATTCATTTATTTTTATCATAAATTTTCATTTATATTTTCTAATTGTCTTGCACTTAATAAACCTTTTATTTCAGTACCAATGCCATTAATAACTAATTCTACTGAATCTATTATTATTTCTACTTCATCTTGATTTATTTCATGTATTCCATGGCCCTCTATTATTGTTGGTGGATTATATGTTTCCACTTCTTGATAAGATACCAATAATTCACCTTTGATACTTTCTATATCAAATGACTTTGTTTTAAATTTTGTTGTTTTCATAATTTATTTTAATTTTTAATACTTCATTTTTTAAACTATTCCAGTATAAAATATCTTCTTCACAACCACCACAATACAGCAACTTATTTTCTATATATTTTAATGTTCTTTTTTTATTTTTTACAATTCTTTCCGAAAAAGATAACTTAGTATCTCTCATAAAAATTCTAGCAAAAATACAAACAGCCTCTTCCTCGTAATACATATATTAAAACACTTTATTTATACCTTATTATATTTTTATTAACCTATCCCCAATAAATTTATACATACCAATAAATAAACCTTTTTTCCAAACTTCAATTGCTAAATCTAATCTCTTAGCCATATCGTATATTAGTTCCTTATTTGTCATAAATCAAAATTAACTTAATTTTTTAAATAAACAAAAAAATATGAATTATTATTTTATAATATCATAATTTATATTTTACTTTGCTATACACAAATAAAATATTATGGATAACAAACAAAAAAATGATTTAAGAGATGCTATTTTACTGCATCTCGAGCAAATTGAAAGGCCAATGTCTTGGCTTTCTAATAAAGCCGATATTCCGTATCCGACAATTTATGCTTTATTAAAACAACGGACTTTTGCTATATCTGATAAAAATTTAGCAAAAATAAACAAAGCATTAGACACTCATTTTATTAACAATCAAAACTTTTAAAATGGCTAAAAGATTTACCGATACAGAGAAGTGGAAGAAGCCTTTTATAAGGGGCTTACAAGGTGCTTATAAGCTCCTTTGGTTATATATTTGTGATGATTGCGACCATGCAGGTATATGGCAAGTGGATTTAGATGTTGCACAAATAAGAATAGGTGAAAAAATAGATATTGATGAAGCAATTAAAAGTTTTGAAAATAAAATTATAATTTTTGATAAAGGAAATAAGTGGTTTATTCCTTCTTTTGTTGAATTTCAGTACCCTTCTGGTTTAAATCGAGATAATAGAGCACACAATAGCATTTTTTTATTGCTTGAAAAAAATAATTTACTAGATAAACAAAATAAGCCCCTTACAAGGCCCTTACAAGGGCGTAAGGATATGGATATGGATATGGATATGGATAAGGATAAGGATAAGGCGGACAAAAAAATAAAATATAAAGAAAATATTTTATTGACAAATAAAGAACACTTACAGCTTGTTGCAGATTTTGGCGAAAAGCATGTAATTGATTTTTATGATTATTTGTCAGCGTATAAAATAGAAAAGTCGTATAAAACAAAATCAGATTACTTAACTATCAAGCGATGGGTCGTAGATGCCGTTTTAAAGCAAAATAAGACACTTTCTTCTAAAAATGATATGATTCTACCAAAAGGATTGCAAGAGGCTAGAATCGCCTTTAAACCCACAATACAATGATAACGATATTTAAGAATATTTATTCCAAAGAACCAAATTATGTTTCGGTTGAGGCTTGTTTGGAAAGAATTAGGGTTGGTAAAAGTAAAGTTTTGGTAAATGAAATTAGAAATACCATTGACAAAGAAAAAGCCAACAATTTAAAGAAAAATTTACCCTCGGTTTGTTTTAGTGGCAAATTTGGGGGGAATAGGCAAGATTCGGATTTGCTAAAACATAGTGGTTTTATAGTTTTGGATTTTGATAATATTTATGAACTTAGGGATAAGCAAACAGAAATTATATCCAATCCATTTGTTTATGCTTGTTGGGTTAGCCCTTCGGGTAATGGGTTAAAGGCATTGGTAAAAATAGCCGATGGCAAAAAACATAGAGAACATTTTCAAGCATTACAAGAAGTTTTTAAGGATATTGATAGAAGTGGTATAAACCCAAGCAGGGTATGTTATGAAAGTTACGATGAAGATATTTATATAAACGAAAAAGCAGAAGTATTTAAAAAAGTTAAGAAAATTGAAAAGGTAGTAACCTTTGAAAAAACCGAAGATGATAATAAAATTTTTAAAAACATTCTTACTTGGCTTTCTAATAAAAACGAAGCATTTGTAACAGGAGAAAGAAATAATTTTATTTTTAAGTTAGCTTCGGCTTGTTGTCGTTTTGGGATTAATGAATTTACCGCCAATGGTTTGATAAACAGCGAATTTATTAATAATTCAGAATTTACTAAAAGCGAATCGGATAGAGCAATAAAGTCAGCTTATAGAATTAATTCAACAAGATTCGGCAGTGCAAGTTTTGATAAAGAGCAATTAGTAGATAAGGTTACAAGAAAAGAGGTAGAAGTAGAAAAGGCAGTATTTGATGAAGGTATTAAGTTGAAAGATGTTATTTATGGAATTGATGTAAAAGAACAAGCATTAAGTATCTATGATAATGGATATGCAAAAGTAGATGGTATTGGAGTACAACAATTAGATGAAAGATTTAAACCTAAAAGGGGCGAAATAACTGTACTTACGGGTATTGGTAACTATGGAAAATCTTCGTTTAAAAAATGGTACCAAGCTATGAGAATATTACTTTATGGTGAAAAGTTTGCAACATTTTCACCAGAGGATAACCCACCCGAAGAATATTATCACGACTTTGTAGAAATTATTTTGGGTTGCGATTGCAGTCCAAGTAACCTCAATAGACCAACAAAACAAGTTTATGAATCAGTTTATGATATGGTTTGCAAACATATTTTTTACGTTTACCCAAAAGATGTTTCACCAACACCACAATACATTATGGAAGTATTTTTGGAATTAATAGTGAAGGAAAATGTAGATGGAGTTGACATAGATCCATTTAATCAGCTTACTAATGAATATCAAAAATTTCAAAGAAGTGATAAGTATTTAGAATGGGTATTGTCTGTATTTTCAAGATTTTCGCAAATAAACAATGTTTTCTTTTGGATTGTGGCCCACCCAACAAAAATGGCAAAGGCATCAGACGGAAACTACCCTTGTCCCGATGTATATGATTTAACAGATGGAGCCATGTGGAACAATAAACTTGATAATATTTTAGTTTACCATAGACCATACGCACAAACAAATCCACAAGACCCAACTTGTGAATTTCATAGCAAAAAAATAAGAAGGCAAAAAATAGTAGGTAAAAAAGGCTTTATAATTTTTGAAATGGTATTTAAAACTAGAAGGTTTTTCTTTGATGGGCTTGATTCATTGCAATTTTTATTAAACCAAAAAAACATTGATTTTTACCAAAATAAACTACCACAACAACAAACTTTAGACAATAACACCTGGGTGCCATTTTCAGAAGAAACACCATTTTAAAAAATATATTTTGATAATTAAATTAATTTTGTACAAATAAAAACAAATAACAATGATAAAAACAGAAGTAATTGGATTTTTGGGAAAAGACTCTCAAATAAACAATGTAAGTGGTAAAAGTGTAATTAACTTTAATGTGGCCCATACAGAAAAGTATAAAGATGCAAATGGTGGTCAAAAAGAAAAAACGATATGGGTTGATTGTTCTTTATGGGTAGAAAAAACCACAATTGCCCAATACCTTAAAAAAGGAACATTGGTATATGTAGATGGACAACCAAGCGTTAGGGCTTATACTAATCAAAATGGTCAACAAGGGGCTTCGTTATCATTAAGAGTTGGTACTATTCAGTTGTTGGGTGGTGGTAAAAAACAAGAGGAAACACAACCACAAGAGTTTTTAGCACAACCTAATGGTATTGAATCTAATGAAGAAGCTCCATTTTAAAAAACCAAAAATATGAATAAAAAAACAGCATTAATTAAGTCTTTATTAAAAGGCGATATTATAAACGTAAGCAATTCTATTAAATGCACTGGTTATAGCAATCCCGCAAGAGAAATACCAAGACAAATAGAGCAACCATTTCAATGCGTTGTTAGTAGGTGCAAAATGGAAAGTAAAGATCAATGGGGTAATTATGTCACTTGGTATGATTATCGTTTAAATCCATTAATTAGGGGAAACGCAACCGCAATTAAAAAAATGAAAAATTATGTCGCAGAAAATAACTAATGACAATAATTCTTATAAATATGCTGGCAGAGGCCAATTTTATGGAATATTAGAAGATAGCTTAAAGCACATAGTTTATGATTTATCTATTGAAAATTTAGAGGAAAGAAAAGAAAAAGCCATAGTATGCGATTCGGTAAAAGATGTGGTAATGCTACTAAAAGTAAGAAATGATGTAGTATTTAGAAATAGGTCAATAGGTAAGAAAATAAAGGGCATTAATGGAAAATATTACGCAGTAAGAATATTAAAACAACAATAAAAACAACAAAAAATGAATTTTAAACCATTAGGAAAAAGAGTATTAGTAAAGTTAAATGAAATTAAAAACCAAACAAGTGGAGGTATTTTTATTCCCGAATCAGCACAATCAAGCGAATTTGCAACGGGTGTGGTGGCATCAGTAGGTAACGAAGTGGTAAACGTAAAAGATGGCGATAGCATTATGTTTGCTTCATCGGTTGGGGTAGATATTGAGGTGGATGGTCAAAAATTAAGATTATTGCCTGATGAGGGTTATATCGATGCAATTATTTAATTTAATATAAATTATGTAATTTTTATTTAATTTTATCCCATTATAACAATAATGGGATTTTTTAATAATTAAATAGTATAAAATGGAAGTAACAGTCTTTTTAATAGTAGTAGCAATAAGTATTGTATTCTACTTTTTTTTAAAACAAAAACAAAAAACAAGTGAAACAACTGATTCAAAAGTTGGTGGATCAATGCCAACAAATAATGAAGAAGGTAAAGTTAAAGCAACATCAATCCCCAATCCTGATGGAAAACCAACTAAAAGACCTCAATAAAGTATTATTTTTAACATCTTTGATATTATTTTTTATTAGTTCTTATTTAGCTAATTATATTTCAATTGATGCAGATAGTGCTTGGAATAATTTTGCTTTGATATTAAGATTTGACTTTTTGTTAATTTTTATATCATTAAAAGATGGCGTTAAAAAATTTATAGGTAAATTGTTTTATAGAATAATTGTTTATTTATTAATTAATAATTTTATTGATAAATATTTTGGTTATACTACTTGGTCTTGGAATGATTGTTTAACTGTATTTATAACTATAATAGAATATTATATTGAATATATAAAACCTAAAAAATTACAACACAGCTAAATATGTATTAAATGGAAAATACCGACTACCAAATGATAATAGATAGAATGGATAAACATTATGATGCTTTATTAAATAAGACAGAAGATGTATTAAAACAAGCTACAAAGACAAATGGTAGGGTAAATTCTTTAGAAGATAGAATGGCGCATACCGAAGAAGATTTAAAAATTCTTACGGAAACGCATCATAAACAAAACGGAGCATTAAGGGTTATATATGTAGTAGCAGGAGCAATTGGTAGTTTTCTAATACTTTTAATTAGTATGTTTGCGAAATTTATTAAATTTGCTTAAAAAAAACAAATGAAAGCACAACCAATTAACAATGTATTTTTAAGTTTAACAAAGCCAATTCAAGACACAATAAAAATGGGAGATATTGAATTATACTTAGATGGTTCTTATAGACCCGAATGGAACGCAACAGTAGTAGGTGAAGTGTATAGTTTACCTCAATATCCAAAGGGAGATAATGCAGATGTGGTTTCAAAATTAAAAGAAGGTGATAAGGTATTATTTGATTATTCAGTAGTTGCAGAAAGGAAATTTGAATCAGATGGAGATGCGTTCACAGAAACCACAAAAGATAGCCCATACAATCAAAGATTTACAAATGGCAAAGGCGAAAAGTTAGTAATAATTGCCTTTCAAGGAAAAATAGCAAAACAATGGGTCGGCACCTATGTTGACAAAAGAGGTAATTTTATAGACGGAGTGCAAGGCTCTGAACACGATTTAGAAAGATGGAAGTCGCAATTTAATTTTAATTCAACACAATCATTTGTATTTAAAAATTTATTAGATACGGGTAGCAAAGATGTTTGGAAAGCAGATTATAGAGATATTTTTGCAAAGATTAAAAATGACGAAGTAGTAACAGTTAGCAATAGAATTATATTAGAACCAATAGATATGGAAATACCCAAAGATGTAATTAAGCAAATGGGTATAGTAGATACAATAAATGCCAAGGTTAGATTAGGAGATAGGGCCAAGGTTTTATCGGCACCCGAAGATTCAAATTTAAAAAAAGGAGATGTAGTTGGGTTTGAACCACAATACCTTGAAAAATACGAATATAACAACAAGAATTATTATTTAATAAAATCCTATCGAGCATTAGGAGTATGGGAGGGTACAAATTATGGCATATAATATTAATGATGTTTATAATTTAATGGACTTTATTACTAATAAAGAAAGAGGGGTATTTGTTTCTATACCAGAGGCTATGCAAACTTTAGATGCGGCACAATTAGAAGCAGTAGGGGATTGGTTTAGATTATATGGAGTTGACCAAACAATACACGATGCTATTAGAAAATTAAGAATACAAGTACAATTTACTTCGGATAGTGGTGGCAATGTAACATTTGCAGATGATTATTTGCACATGTTAGGTGGTGCATATACTGTTACGGGTAGTTCTGTAAATATTGTAAGATTTTTAAATGAAGATGAAATACCATTTGCATTAACTAGCCAATTAAGGCCCGTAACCTCAACAAAGCCAATAGCTAAAGATACTGCAACGGGATTTCAATTATTTCCACAATCGGCACAAACGGGTTTTTATAATTACATTCGCAGACCTAAAACACCAATATTGGCTACAACTGGAAGCGGAAGGGTTAAAACATACGATTCTGCAAATAGCCAACAACTAGAATTTACAGACCAATATATAAACAATATTATAGCAAGAGCATTAAAATTTTGGGGTATATTTATGTCTGACAAAGAGATATCTCAATTCGCACAATCGCAAAATGAAGAAACTAAATCAATATGAGTTCAACTAAAAAAATATTAGCAGAGCAGGTATTGTCAAGACTTGCAGGTGGGTATAGAGATTCTAATGACCCCGTACAAATAGAAGATGTTATTAAATCGATAGAGCAAGTAATAAATTCTATGTTTAAGATGGAATATTACAATGCCACATTACCATCGGGAGAAACAATACCCGATAATTTAATGACTGCATTTTATGAAAATATTTCAGTTGCTTCATATAAGGATAAATCAAAAGCAACATTACCGGTTATGCCAATATCACTTCCTAGAAATATGGGAGTATTGAGAATAACAGATAGCAATGACAATGATTTTATACCCGTTCAATTAGGCCAGGGGGCATTACTAAAACCTGATAAATTATTAAATGAATTATTAGGAAATATATGGTACGAAGTGAGAGGAAATACTATTATATTTTCAAAAGATATTACATTGCTTGACATTAGTTTAATAAATATGTATTTAGTAGTATTGGATATATCTTTATATTCAGATACCGATATTTTACCAATACCACCAAATATGGAAGAAGAAATAATAGAAAAAGCATTTGCTAAATTTGCACCAGTAACACCCGAAACAGGTATAGTGGATAATTTTAACGCATTAAGAAATAAAACAAATCAATAATGGTAACAGCAAGTTTAGATTATATTGTTAAAAACGCACTAGGCAAAAAAGGTTATCCATTACATTATTATTTACAATGTATGTTATATGCTTCTGATTGCTTGCGTGAACTTACTTTTGATGATTTAAGAGTAATAAACACAAAAATTATACCCGTTAATCAAACAATAAATACAGCACAATTGCCTGATGATTATCAAGATTATGTTACCGTTGGTGTAATGGTTGGACAAAGATTAAGACCTTTAACACCAACAAGCACATTGAATCCAATTACAAACCTTAATTCGGATAGTAATTTTGAAGAAATAGAATGGAATGATAATACTACATCATCGGATTCGGGGCAATCTGCATTATATTACGGGGCCTTGCCTTATGCACAATGGTTTACTACGCATTATAATGATTTTGGGGAAAACATAGGTCGTTTCTTTGGCTTAGGGGCAGGGTATCAAGAAGATACATTTCAAGTATTTAAAGAAAAAGGAATTATACAATTAGACCAAAAATTATTAGTTGATAATCTAGTATTGCAATATATTTCAGATGGTCAAAGCGCAGATGCGGCAACACAAATAAATCCATACGCTATAAAAACAATTCAAAACTTTATATTTTGGCAGTTAAAAGAACATAATAGAAATTATGGAGTAGGCGAAAGACAAGTTGCACAAAGCGAATATATTCGTGAAAGAAAAATATTAAGAGCAAGGATGTCAGATTGGAGCATTGAAAAATTAAAGAGAATAGTACAACAAAATTATAAGGGTTCTATCAAAAGCTAATAAATGATTAGAAATAAGAAAATATTTAATGGTGGAATTGATTCGGATAATAGCTTAGAATTATTAGATGATGCCAAGTATTTAAGAATAATGAATGGCAGAGTAGGTAATACACAATATGGTAGAAATAATAGAGTTGAAAATTCATTAGGCACAACTGCAATAGCAAATACAACATACCCATCAGGAGGTACAAATATGAACATTGGCAGTTGTATAGATACAGAGGGTCAAAGATTATTGTGGGCTAATTACAATAGTGCAGGAAACCATGGAATATATTGTTATGACCTTAGAGCAAGTATAGTATATGCAGTATTGTATAATAGTCAAGTTACGGGTGGATTAAACTTTAGTAAAGATTATAGAATAGATAGAAATTGTAAAGTAATAAATGGTTTATTTTATTTTAGTGATAACTTAAATGAACCAAAAAAAGTAAATATTGATAGTGGTATAAAATTAAACCAACCATCATATACAACAACAGCAGTAGCTTATACTTCTCCATTAGATTCATCTGATATTGCATTAATTAAAAGACCTCCAACATATAGCCCTACAATAGAAAAATTATATAATGGCTCTTATGTAAATAATTTTATAGCAACAAATTCATGGCAATTTGCTTGGCAGTATATTTACTTTGATGGGGAAACATCTGTATTAGGCGAATTTAGTGTGTCTTCTAAAATGAATTTAGTCGAATTAGGGGTAGCAGAAGTATATAATTATATAAATTGCAAATTAAGTTTAAGCGAAATAATACCACAAACGGTAAGAATATTAAGATTAGTTTCAAAAAACCAATTAACAAATGGATATAATGTAATTAAAACTTACGATAAATTAATAGATTCAACACCCTTTACTAATCATAATAGTGGTACAACACAAATATCGTTTGATTATTATGGAGATATTATCGGAGAAACAATAAGCGATTCAGATACAGTAAAACCTTATGATTCTGTACCATTATTAAGTAAAACATTAGAATTAGCAACAAGTAGATTATTTTTAGGAAACAATTTAGAAGGATATACCGCACCAACAAGTACATCATTATCTTATAGTCAAACATCTGGAACTGTTATAAGCAGTCCATTAACTATAACAAGACAAGATGGCCAAACGGGAAGTCCACCTAGTATTACGGGTTCTTATAAATTATTAATGACAGGTACACCACAAATAGGAGATATTATATCTCTTTTAATTACGGTATCTGATACAACACAAAGTCCAACAGTAAAGGCGGTTACTATAAATTACACAGTAGCAAGTACAAATATTTTAACAGTAGAAGCAGCATTAAGAGCAGCAATAGTAGCAGAAGGAACAACATCTGCATATCATATTACGGTTACCGACCAATCAAGCCCTAACCCATTAGCAGTAAAATTTACAACAAATACGGGTAATAGTAAGGTATTGTTTATTAATCCAACTATAACTTATATTAGTCCAACAACTGCAAATAAAAAATTTTTTAAAAATGAATCTTCATATCAATTAGGAATAACCTTTTATGATAAGGCAAGAAGAAAAAGTGGAATAGTAACAAATAGTGGTTTAATATTTCAAACACCACAAAAAACATATACAAATAATACCGCAACATTAACGGTAAATTGGTCTTTGAGTAATACAAGTGCATTAACTGAAATACCTACTTGGGCTTATTATTATTCAATATGTAGAACTTTAAATTTAAAAACTAGATATTTTATAGATTCATTAACAAGTGATGATTTTTATGCAAATAAGAATAGCAGCGGTGTGTATGAATATACTAAGAAAGTATTTGATACAACGGTTGTGGCAGTTGCTATTGATACTACCACATTATTACAATCTAAATTGGGATATACTTATACAGACGGAGATGTATGTTTATTAATAAATTCATCCACCGGAGCAAGAAATGAATTAAGAATTATTGGCACAGATGGGAAATATATTTTGTTAAGCCCTAAAGATATTGACGATTTAACAACAGCAAGTTTTTCGATTGAAATTTATACCCCATATATTAAATTAGCAGATGAGCCATTTTATGAAGTAGGTAATATTTACCCCATAACAAATGCGGGTTTATCAGGAAGGGTATATTCTACATTATCGGGAACATTAGATGGAGATACATTTATATTTCAAAGATTATACAATAGTAATGGATATTATGTTGAAGCTATGTCCCCAAATGATGATTATTATAAAAATTGGTTAACCGATGATGGATTTATTAATTATGTGACATTATTAGGTCAAAAAAGAAACGAACACGAAATTAGGTATTCTAATGTATATGCAACGGGTACTCAAAACAATGGTTTAAGCACATTTGAGGCCCTTAATTACAAAACTACTCCATTAGGTCTAGGAGCAATACAAAAACTACAATTGGCCTCTAAAACATCAGAACAAGGGGTTATTATGTTGGCTATATGTACTTTACAAACCGCATCTTGTTATTTGGGAGAAGTGCAATTAGTTGGTTCTTCTGCAAATTCTTCTTTAATTCAAGATACCGCAGTTATAGGAACAATTAATGTTTTAAAGGGTATGTTTGGCACCACCTCGCCCGAATCAGTAGTAGAATATCTTGGTAATGTATTTTGGTATGACTTAAACAATGGGGCCATAGTTCAATACGCTTCTAATGGTTTATCTTCAATTGGATCGTTTGGTAATGATAGATTATTTAAAAATTACGCAAAAGGTTATTTGGCAACAAGTTCAGCAACCTTAGACACACTTAATGGATTTCATCATTTACCAACATTTATAGACCCATTTCATAGAGAATTTAATGCAACATTAATAGGTTTAATAGCCGAAAGTAGTGCTCCCGTATTACCTAGTTACGATACAATACCATCTTATGCAAGTTCAATAATTAATAGATTTGATATTAATGACAATTTAGCTAAAACATTGGCTTTCAATATTATAGAAAACAAATGGGTATCTGATTTTCAATTTATAGCAGAACAATATGATTATTTTGAAAATAGATTATTTGCTTTTAAGAATGGCACTTTATATGAAATGAATACAAATAGTTCCTCATGGAACACTTGGTTTGGCACCCAATACCCATTAAGAATGTGTTGGGTAGTAAACAAACCCGTAAGTAGCGTAAAAGATTTGTATGAGATGTCTTTAGAGGGGTCAAATGCTCCTAATTTTACGGTAATTTACAATACTAACCCAAATATTCAAATAACTGATTTAACAATAGATGATTTTTATAATAGAGAAGGTGTATTTTATGCTAGTTTATTTAGGGATAGGTTATCTCCAAATACTACGGGAGATGTAAATGATAAGCTATTAAAAGGGGATATTATGGTTTCACAAGTTCCATTAGTAATGACCGAATTTCAACAATATTCTTCATTAATTTATATTAATTTTGTTAATACGGGATTTAATGTTTCAAGAGGACAAAATTCTATATTAATATCATAAAAAAATAGTAATTTTAGTTATGAGCAATTATATAAGTTATGCTTTAATAAAATATGCTTTTAAAAATGATGATGAAATAGGAAAATATTGTGACCCTGATTATAAAGACAAAAGCATAAAAGAATTATGTTTTAGCTTTTTTATAAAATTGTTAGAATATGAAAAAAAATTTGGTAATTGTGATTTTGATGATATAGTAATAGATGGAAAGATAGTAGGTTTTGTTTTTTGTTGTAATGATATGTTGGTTAGTTTTGGGGTAAACAAAAAATATAGAACAAAAGAGAATTTAGAAAAAGTTTTTGAATTTATAAAAAGTAAATTTAAAACTGATTTTATATCATATATGTGGGATAGAAATAGTAGAGCAATAAATTGGTTAAAAAAATGTGGTATGAAAGAAGAAGAAAGTAAAATAAATAATGTAACAAAATTAAAATATAGTTTATGCCAGTAACAACAGGAGCAATAATAGGTGGTATAGGTGCATTGGGAAAAGTATTTATGGGGGTTAAGCAAAATAATTTGGCTAACCAAATAAACCCACAATATGTACCATATCAAAAAAATCAATTTGCAACACAATATCTAGGAGCAGCACAAAATTTATATAATTCAAGGATGCCAGGAGCGGCTAATTTTACAGCTAATATACAAAAATCACAAGCAGACCAAATAGCTAAGATACAAAGAAATGCAACTGATTCTAGTACATTATTGGCATTAGGTTCAGCAACGCAAGGACAATCTAATCAAGCATATTCGGATTTATTGGGAAAAGAAGGTCAATTCAAGTCGGGGATGTTGGGCCAATTAGGTAATGCAACACAAATGGAAATATCAGAAGGGGATAAGGTATATAAAGATATGCTAACAAAATACCAATTAGATAGCCAAGCGCAGGCCGCATTAAGACAATCGGGTACAAATAATATATTTGGTGGAGTAAGTGACATAGCAGGTGGTTTAATGCAATATGGTAATTATCAAAATGCAGCAGGTGCAAATACTAATGCAGCGGATTATAATAAAATATTAAAAGCCAAATATGGCCTATAATTTATAAAAACAAAAAGCATTATGCCAAGTCAAGGTAGTTTAGGAAGTTATGCAGTCAATTTGCCGAGTATTTTTCAATCTCCTGCGGAAGCGTTGCAACAAGCAACAGTTCAAAAAGAAAGAAATACCCAACAACTTCAACAACAAGGAGAAAAGTTACAAGAAATGGGTATGGCCCAAGCAAAATTAGCAAGGGAAGAAGCAGCTAAAAAACAAGCGTATTTACATGATAATTTAGACCCTTCAAAATATGTTACGGGCACTCAAATGATAGATGCCTCATCATCTCAGCAAATTAATGATTTGATAAAAAGATCCACAGAAGGCGATTTAAAAAATATGAGTGATTCTGATTTAAAACAATATTTAGACAATCAAATGCAAAATATTAAATTGGCAACAACTAAGTTTAAAGCAGAAGAAAAGTTATTAAATGAAATTAAAACAAAAAAAAGATTAGAAAATCCTGGATTTGATGAAAATTTATTTAATATTGAATATAAAAATGAATTATCTAAAAGGTTATTAAATGAAGATGGAACATTAAATCCAAACCCAAATGATTCAGAAATTTTAAAAAATATTGAAAATCCGGGATACATGGCTAAATTTATAACTAGCCATCCTTCATTTTATAAATTATTAATGGATAAATCTACAAGTGAAGAAGCTAAATTTAAAATAGGTACACCCGAAAGTAATGTAACACAAGAGGGTCGTATTGGTTTTTGGGAAGATATTAATCTGCCAACACCTGCAAGTGGGTTTTATCCAAGAGGAAGTAAATTAGAATTAGTTAAAAAACTTAGTAATGGACTTATTTCAACACCGCAAGGTGATGTATCAGTTCCAGTTGTAACTAATGATGTTTATGAAAAATTAATATCAACTCCTAAAGTAGAAAATGAAATTTATTCACTTGCTTTTCATAAATTTAATGGTCAACCCAATAGTGAAGGTTTGGGAAAAATAGCTTTTAATAAAATGTCAGAAGAAGATAAAAATGTAGCATTAAAAAACGTAGCAGCAGAATTTATACATAAAGTATCTCAAAATAAATTAAGAACCGGAGAAGTATATAATAGACCCGTAACCAATGTAAATATGGGAGAGCAAAAAGGAATGGAAGGATTAAATTGGGTAAAAGGATTTAAAGGTGCAATAGAATCTGGCGATTACAATGCAGCAATACAAGAAGCAAGAAAATTATTTGCAGGTAATGGTTCTTATCAATTTGATAATATGAAAATTGCAGATGATGGTGGTATTAGAGTTGAGTATAGTAAAGATGGAGAACCGGAAAATGATTTAATAATAAAACCAAATGACCGAAATTATTACTACAAAATAGCCAATTTATATCAAAAAGTAACGGGTAGTGATGTTAAAATGGAAAAATATGTAATAAGCAATAAAGTGAATTTGACTAATAATTCAAAGGCAAATAGTAGTACATATACAATTAATGGAGAAAAATATACACATAAAGAATTGATAGATAATGGATGGACAGAAGATGGTATAAAGAAACTGAAAAAAAATTAATAAATTAAGTTAAATATAACATAAATGGCAGAAGAAGTACAAGATATTGCTATTCAAGAAGGAACTACACCACAAACTAGAAAGGTGCCAAGTATGGATGAGGTATTAGGCACAAAGACTAAAAAAGTGCCAAGTATGGAAGAAGTTCTTGGTAATGAAAAAAAAAATTCTTTAAGTTCTCAATACGTATCTTCTCCTACACAATCTCCATTAGCATCACCTAATTTTAGTCAAGGAGAAAAGATGGCTAAAGTGGGTTTTACCATTCCGTCTGCTGCTAATATTCAACATACACCGGAACAGCAAAATTGGTTATTAAATACTATATCATCATTAGATAAGGGGTTTTATAAAAATCTAATAGGAAATCCAACAAAAGGATTAGGTACCGCATTGCAAGGAGCAACTAAAAAAGTTATGGGTGGTAATGGGGAGGGGTTTATAAGCAATGCATTAATTAAGTTTGGTGATTATTTTAATAAAACTATTGATGAATTAACACCGCAAGATGAAGAATTTAAAAATAGTTTATCAGACCAAGTTGCACAAGCATTGGGTACTGTTGGTTCTATGGTTTTAACGGGAGCGGCTAGTGGAATGGGAAAAGGAAGTGCATCATTAATGAATGCATCACAAGTACCAAAAGCTAATGTAGCAATAAATGCTGCTAAAGAATTTGGTAAAGATTTAATAAATCCCGTATCAGTTAGCGCAGGTTTGTCTATGGGGCAATCTGAATTTGATAAAGCAAAACAATTAGGGGCTACTGATGACCAAGCATTTGAGGCATTTTATAAAAACGCAGCAGTAGGTTCTATTTTAGAACAAATACCAACAATGCAATTTCTTAAAAGATTTAATCAATCTACGGGTGGCGGTATTGCTAATTACATTAAAACTAAGGGAATTGCTGGTATAACGGGTGGATTGGAAGAATTATCCACAGAGGTTTTACAACAATTATATGCAAATAAAACTGCAAAAGATATTTACAATATAAACCAAGATTTATTTGAAGGAGTAGCAGAATCGGGTGGTATTGGTTTTGGGGTTGGATTTTTATTAAATGCCCTAGGTGCCAATGCAAAAATATTAAGAAAGCAAGGCAATAAAGTTGAAGCAGAAGTTATAAAAGACCAAGTAGATTCATTCAAATCTAAAATGGAAAATGCATCAAAAGAAGAAGATAAAATAGAACAAGTTAAACAACAAGAGCAACAAAAAAACGGAATTGATAAAAGACAAGAACAATTTGATGTATTTTCTCAATTAGCATCATCAAATCCTAATTTTAAGTTTACTGATTCATTTGATGAATTTAATAATAAAATAAATAGTGAGGGTGGAGAACAATATTTAAAAGATTTATACAATCAATCTAAGCCATTTGTACAAACAGGGGATTTAGGAGAAGTAGAAACAAATACCGAAGATAACTTTGTTAATTATTTAAAGCCTAAAGAAGAAGTTGAACCAATTGAAGAAATATCAGTATATCATGGAGGTAGTATAGATGATTTATCTAAAGCAGAAGGTGGGTTATTTGTATCTGAAGACAAAAATCAAGCAGCAGCTTATGCTAAAGGTAATAATGGCAATGTACAAGAATTTAAAATAAATAAGAATGACATATCAGATGAAGCTGAGGTAAGAAAAATTATAGTTGAATTAGGGTTAAAATCTAAACAAGAAGGTTGGGATTTGTCAAAAGAATTAATGCTTCATGAGATATTAGACCCTAGGTTTGAAACATCTTTAAGTGATGCAGATTTAAGTAAATTATATACTGAATTAGAAAAAAGAGGCTATAAAGCTATTAAAATGTCAGCTACTGATGTGACAGGCAAAGAGTTTAGTGTAGATGATATATTAGTTTTGAATCCAAAAGAAACATTAAAAATAGAAGTTAAACCAATTGAAGAACAATTAAAACCAAAAGAAAATGCCGTACAAAAGTCAAGCACAGAGGGGGTACTTCCACTCACACCAAATGGAAATGGAGAAGAAGGGGGTAAGCGTGAAGGAATGGGACAAGGAGTCCAAGGGAAAGGAATTACCCAAGAAGGTGAAACCACACAACCCGAAAGTACTACGAAAGAAAATGTAATACCACCACCACCACCAATACAAGAAGATGGTGAGAAAAAAGAGCCATTAAGAACAAATGAAAAGGCTATACTTAAAAGATTATTTGAAAGTAAAAATATATCAGAAGATGTAAAAAACAAGTTTAAAGATAATTTAAAGTATAAAACAGCTAGTAAAGAAGAAGCTAGAAATGTAGCCAAAGAATTTGTAAAAGAATATGGTTCAGAAGATGCAGTTACTTTAGCAGAAGCGGGTAAATTTGATGGTGATGTAAATTCATTCATATTTGCAGAAGCTATTGATAATGCAGCTAGAAAAGAAATGGAAGCCAAAACAGAAGAAGAAAAAATAAAGTACGCTTCTGAATGGGCAGATTATGCTATGAGGTATGACGAAGCAGCTAGAAAAGGGGGTAGATTTATTTCAGCAATTTCTGACTTTTATAAGAAGTCGCCATTGGGGGTGTTAATGGTAGAAAAAGCAAATAGAGAAAATTCTTTTAAAGAGTGGTTTAAAAACAAGGAAAAATCTTACAAAGAGGTATTTGATGAATTAATCAAAGAACCAGAATTTAAAGATTTAATGGATGAAAAAGTACAATCAGAATTAAAAGAAGAAAGAAAAAAAACAAGAGCAGATAAAAGACAAAAGATTGATGACTTTTTTGAAAAAGCTAAATTAAAAGGCAATAATTTATACGCAGTACCAATACCACCGCAAGTAATTAATAGTGCATTAGAGGTAATGAAACAAGCAGTATTAGCAGGTGAATCAATAGTTAATGCAGTTGGTATGGCAGTTGAACATATTTCTAAAGAAGTTAAAGATTGGGATAAAGAAAAGTTTAAAAAAGAATATGAGGAAAAATTAAGTCAATTTGAAACAAGTAAAACAACTAAAACAGAATCGGAATTAACTAAGGATAAGCAAGATAAAATGCTTGATAGTTTTAGAAAGAAGCTAAAGGGATTAAATGAAGAACAAAAAGCAGATGTTATTAGGAGGTCATTTAAAAAATTAGTAGAGAATGGTGCATTGGAATATGATGACTTTAAAAAAATTATACAAGATGTAATGGGTAATGGTGAATTAACCCAAGAAGAACAAGATAAAATTAAAGATTTAGTTACCAAAATAAATTCAGTAGAAGATGTTGCAAAATCAATAAGAGAAGATGATAACAGGTCGGAAGAAAATCTAAAAAAATATAAAGAAGCTAAAAAAGAAGCAGAACAAGCATCTACTGAATTAGGAAAAATGGTTTATAATAAAATAAATTTGACTAATAGGGTATTATCAATAATGCAATTAAATACATTAGGTATTCCTTCATTGATAAATAACCCAATATTTAACATTTGGAATCAATCAACTGTTAGATTTCCAATAGGGGTGCAATTAAGTGTTATAGACCAAATTTTATATGGTGGAAGTAAAGTATCTAATAAGCTATTTGGTACAAGTATTTTATATCCCGAAAATAATATATTTATATCGCAAAAGTCATTTTTTAGCAAATTGGGAGAAGGTGCAAAGCAATCTACTGAACAATTATTTACGGGTTTAACCAATGCGGATTATTTTCAAAAAGAAGTTAGAAGTTCACAAATACATCCATTTACATCTATAAAAGAATTATGGGATTGGAAGTTTAATGGCAAACCATTAACAAAAGAACAAGTAGCAGATAAATTATTACAAGCAGGACCAGGTTTTACAGCAGAAATCGTAGCAAGATTATTAAATATAGGTGATAAGCCACAAAGATATGCAGCAGAAGGAGCACAAGCCGCAGTATTTGCTAAAAAATTAGGTTTAAAGGGAGTTGATTTAAAATATTTTATGGAGTTTCCAAAAGAGGAAGCATATAGAGCATTTAAAAAACAAGGATTATCAGATGAAGTAGCAATGCAAAAAGCAGAAGAAATGCTACAAAGAATAATTAAACAAGGTGAAGAATCCACATTTCAACAAAATAGTTTATTAAATGATGCCATACAAGGTGCTTTTAAACCTTTTGGCAAATTTGGTGACGTTATTAAGACATTAAATATGCCTTATGTTAAGATACCTTTAAATGCTTTTTGGTCGGTATATAATTTAATTAACCCAGAAGTCGCATTTTTGCAATCAGCAGTTTATGGTTTAAAAGCTATAAAATCAAAATCATCAGCAGATATTCAAGAATCTAAAAAATGGTTTGCTCATGCAGTTACGGGAATGGCATTAACGGCAATAGTTGGTGCATTGGCTAAGGCAAAAATAATTAATTCTGACAATGATGATGAAACTACCAAAAAAGAAAGAATGGGTGAAAAATCATTTGAACAACAAAATAGCATTAATGTATCAAAATTAAATGCATATTTAAGAGGCGAAAATCCTGATGACGTAAAGGATGGTTTAAATGTAGATTTAAAATGGTTTGGTAATGTTGGAAATGTAATGAATGTTACATCTCAAAAATTAGAAAATATGACACCTGAACAAAAGAAAAATGGTATGTCATATATGGAAGATATGATGGAAAGACAATCAGAATCAGCTAAAGAATTTGTTAATAATGGAGTATTTGCAAACACATCAGGTTTATTAACGGCTGCAACTAAAGGAGGACAATTTTGGGATGCTTATGGATTAAATTTAATTAATATGGGAGCCAATGTTATTCAACCTGCAATGTTTGCTCAAATGTCAAGAGCACAATTACCATATTATTCTCAACAAAAAGCAGATAGTTTTATGAAAGAACTTGAAAATAGTATGCTTACTCGTTCAGGAACATTAAGAACCATAATGAAAAAATACCCACCATCACAAAACAATATATGGGGCGAAAGAATGGATAGAAAAGACAATGTAATAATGAAGCTATTTGGTATGAGCAAAACAGATCCCGATAACTTTGCACAACCAATATATAAAGATTATAAAAGAACAGATAATACCAAGTTTTTTCCACCTTCAATAAAACCAGAAGTTAATAATAAACCAATTACAAACGACCAATTAAATAAACTAGAAGTATTGGTAGGTCAAAAAAGAAAAATGTTAGTCGCACCATTTATAAATGATGGAGCAACTTTAAAAGGATTTAAAAATGTTTATAGTAAACTATCAGATGATGATAAAGTAGATGCATTAAATATAATTTATAAAATGGCTTACAATGAAGGAGAAAAGGATTTTGTATCTTTATATCCCGATTTCTATGCATCAAAAAAGAAAACAAAAGAACAAAAAAAAGAAACAAAAGAAAATAGAATATTTAAAAAATCATTAACAAAATTTTTAAAATAAAATGGAAGAAACACAACTACAACAAAGAATACAAGATTTAGAAAAACAATTAGAATTTTCAGAAAGTAAAAGAAAGATTTACGAACAAAATGGAGCAGCTAAATTATTTTATGCCTTAAATAGAAAAGCCAATGAAATGGCAGATTTATTAAACGCTTTCAATTTATCTACATTAAATTTAGATGACCCAAAAGACAAAACTTTTGAAAGATTAAAAATTATTTGGAACGATAGTTCAGCATTATCAACCGCTATTAAAGACTTAGGAATTTCAGCAGGAGTTACGGGAGATGAAAAGAAAGATATTGAAAAGAAACCATTTGTGGAAACTATTGCAGAAGCAAGAAAATAATATATGGGTAAAAAAATAAAAATATACGGAACGGAAATAGAATTGCCCGAACAACCTCCTATTGAAGAAATAGAAAATTGGGGAGAAAATGATACTAAAAATCAATTTTGGAAAAGATTAGATTTGCCTAATTTTTTTGAATATGTTGAATATGATAAAGAAGAAAATGTATTACTTACAAAAGAACAAGAAATATATGCACGAGAGGAAGTAAGAAGGTGTAAGCAAGGGTTTTGGTTTATGAATAATGGTATTCCAACTTATATAACGGGTAAAAATTATTTTTATTTACAATGGTGGAAATTAGAAGATGATATATATGCAGATTATAGAGATACAGATAGAAGATATTATTTGTATTTAAACCATTGGGAAAACATGGCGTGGTGTTTGGGTATAATCAGAGGTAAAAAACGTAGAGAAGGAGCAACATCACAAGCAACTTCTAATTTAGTATATGAAGCAATATTTTTTAAAAATAGTAATTGTGGATTAACAAGCAAAACAGCAGTGGATGCTGGAACTGCATTTACAAATATGGTTTCTTTTGGTTATAGGCAGTTACCCGTTTTTTTAAAACCAAAACAAATAAATAATAAAGATAGTGTTACCAAATTGGTATTTGCACATAAATCTATAGATATAAAAGATGGAAAAGGAAATGCAATAGATAATAATACAGGGCATCGTTCAAGTATTGATTTTCGTGCCCCTAGTCCAAACGTATACGATTCAGGTCGTTTAAGTAGAGGTCTTTTTGATGAAGGTGGTAAATGGGAAATAGATTTTTCAAACTTTATATCAAAAGTAAGTAAGACATTAGTAAAAGGTGCTAAAAAAGTAGGTTTTATGGAACTTCCATCAACTTGTAATAGTATGTCGCAAGGAGGACAAGCGTATTTTGATGAATGGATTAAAACAAAAAAGTTACAAAAAAATAGAACTGCAAATAGATTAGTTTCTTATTTTAGTTCATCGTATGATGGGTACGAAGGTTTTATTGATAAATATGGAATGAGTGTTATTAATGAACCAACGGAAGAACAATTTGAATATTTGGTAGAAAAATATGTAGGAGCAACTGAATTAGATGAAGAAGATATTAAAATGGGGTCAAAACAATATCTTTTAAACAAAAGAAAGGATTTAGAAGGGAAATCATTGGAGGAGGAAATTCGTATGAATCCATTTGATGAAAAAGAAATGTTTATGCTTCGAAATTCTAATTGTCATTTTGATGCAGTATTATTAAATGATTTGTATGAGATTGCAAAAATGAATGAAAAAGAAGTAATAGAATATGGCAATTGGACTTGGAAAGATGGAATACCTTTTACGGAAGCAATATGGGAAACAACTTCAAAAGAATACGCAAGATGGCATAGAGCAAAGAATTTTAAGATACCTCAAGGAGATACTTATACTAAAAGAGGAAATTTATTTATACCAAAAAATCCCGTTCAGTTTATTATGGGATGCGATCCGTTTCAAAATTCAATAGTAGAATCAGGAGAAGGGTCAAAAGCAAGTAGTGGAGTATTAAATAGGTATGATATTGGTAATAATGACCCCGTATATGATATGATGTTTGTATGTAAATATCACGCAAGGCCAAAAATGGTAGAATTATTTCATAATGATATGGCTTTACAATGTTTTGCTTATGGAGGCCAAATGTTAATAGAGGCAAAAATGGATGGTGGATTAAGAAAGTATTTTGAAGATAATTACCTAGCCGCATTTATGATAATGATGCCTGGGAAATCTACTTATGGTATAGACCCAAATTCAGATAATAAGGCCCTAATGGTAAACCTATGGGAACAATATATTTTAACACATGGAAAAGAAGGTAAAATAATATATCCCGAAGTAATTGATAGCAAATACGATGGATTGCTTAAATTTGATGTAACCGATACGGAAAAGTCAGATGAAGTTATGGGCTTGGGGTGGACTTTGGTAGCCGATTATTACAAAAAAGCCAATTTTAAAAAAATAAATAAAACAAATATTGAAGATTTCTTTAAAATGAAAAAAGTATCATAATGGAAAATTGGATTAATTTTTTTGATAAGATATATGTTATAAACCTAGCCAAAAGAACTGATAGGTTATTGCAAATTGCAGAAGAATTAGAGAGGTATAATATACCATTTGAGTTAGTTACCGCCATAGAGCAAGAAGATGGAGCAGAAGGGCTTAAAATGACAATGCAAGGCATATTTAAGAAATCCATTGAAAAAAGGTATGAATCCATATTAGTTTTTGAAGATGATGCTTATTTTGTAGAAGGGGTAGAATATACTAACGAAGTGTTAAATAATGCCATGGATCAATTACCCAAATATTGGGATATGCTATTATTAGGGGGCCAACCGGTAATGGGTTTTACCGGCCAAATATCCCCTAATTTATTATCGTTGGAAGATTGTTATGCCACACATTCAGTAGCTTATAGCATTAATTGCATGAAAAGAATAATGGCCTTGGGTATGGAATCACCAATAGACAATTGGCTAGTAAAACACATTCAAACACAAAAAAGAACATATATAACATACCCATTATTAGCAAGCCAAAGGGCAGGAATTAGCGACATAGGTAAGGCATATATAGATTGGAACCCATTTATAATAAACAAATACAACCAAAAATTAAACGAATTATGAGGCAATTATCAATTGTAATCCCATCTTGGGAAAGAGTGGATATGACCATAAATAGCTTTAAAAAAGTACACAACGACAAAAGAGTACATTCTATTGTTATAGTGGATGATGCAAGTTCAATGGCGACTTACAAAGAATTAGAGGCAAAATGTAGCCAATTTTCAAAAGTAAGTTTATATCGAAACCAAAATAACAAAGATTGCTATGCAAATAAATTATTAGCAGTAAGCTATTCACCAACTGATTTTTGCATATTACTAGATTCTGATAATCAAATAGATAAGTATTATATTGATGCTATTTTTAATCAAGAAGATTGGGATTGGGAAACCATATTTCAACCTACATTTGCAAGACCAATGTTTGATTTTAGGGCATTTAATGGATTGACAATTAAGAAATCCAATGTGGCAAAATATATAGCAAAACCATTGTTTGATACAGCTTTAAATGCCATGAACTACTTTGTTAACAAAAACAAATACATAGAAGTTTGGGATGGTAATGTTGACCCACATAGTTCAGATTCAATATTTCAAAATTATAATTGGCTAAACGCAGGGTATAAAATAAAATTTTTAGAAGGAATGGAATATGAACATTTGGTACATGATGGAAGTCATTATAAAGCAAATTCGCATAAATCACCTGAATTTTATCAAGAAATATTACAAAAATTAGGAGAATTAAGGTAATTAATTTAATATTGCATTGGTTATAACACAACTAATTATGCCACATTGTACTTTTATACCTGCGGGGAGGCTTGGGAATTGGTGTTTTGAATGTGCTACTGCGATAGCATATAGTTTAAAGCATAATTTAGATTTTACTGTTCCAATCGATACGGATAATATAAAATGGAATCCTATATATTGTTTGCATTTGGCAGATTTAAGCTATAACCCATATTTAGATAAGGTGGATTTATGGGAAAATAGTCATAGTTATGAAGAATTGCCATTTGATGAATCATGGAGGCATAAAAATATAGTTATACAGGGTTATAGGCAATCAGAAAAGTATTTCAAAGAGTATAGACAAGAAATATTATACCTATTTAACTTACCTTATAAGTTAACCCCAATATGTAGTATTCACGCTAGATATGGAGATTATTTAACCATAGAAGGTAAGCATATAGTAATAAACGAAGAATACTTGACCAAGGCAATGGATATGATAAAAATAAAAACAGGACTTACTAGATTTAAGGTTTTTTCAGATGATATACCATATTTTAAAAAACAATTAGGACACTTATACGATTTTGAATATAGTGGAAATACTGATGAATTAAGCGACCTAATAGAAATAAGTTGTTGCCATAGTCAGATTAATTCTAGTAGCACTTTTTCTTGGTGGGGAGGATGGTTAAACCAAAATAAAGAAAAGGTTGTAATTACCCCCAAAAAATGGTTTCAAGATGGGCATGGTTTAGACACAAAAGATATAGTACCAAACGAATGGATAAAAATATAATTATGAGTTACGCATTAGAAAACATAGATATAGGCGGCAAAATGTTTGATTTTAAAGAATATTATGACATGGTTGCAGAAAGACTGCCTAATAATTGTAAAATAGGCGAAGTGGGTATAGCTAATGGCAAGTCGGCAATTTATTTGGCAGAAAAAATATTATCATTAGGGAAAAAAATAGATAGATTTGTTTTAATTGATTCAATGCAATATGGCGGTAATTATCAAATACAAACAATTATTAATCATTTAATAAAAAGCGGAGTAGGACAACATTGCGAATTGATTATAAAAAATAGCCTTGATGCAAGTTGCGAATTTCCAAATGATTATTTTGATTATGTTTTTATAGATGCTTCACACGAATACGAATTGACAAAAGCTGATATTAGACTTTGGTATAGAAAAGTAAAAGGAGATGGCTTTTTAGCAGGTCACGATTATAACGCAGATGAGGTAAATAGAGCAGTTGATGAAGTATTATCAAAAGAAATTGTTTATGTTAATCAAAATTTTTCAACTGAAATATTAAAATTAATAGATACTGAAAATGATTTTGGAGTTTGGGAATATACAATAAATTGGCAAACTAAAAAAATAATAAAATAATGAAAACAGCATTAATAACTGGTTCTAGTGGGTTTATAGGTGGTCATTTAACAAAATATTTAAAAAATAAAGGATATTTTGTAATTGGTGCAGATATAGAACAACCTAAATATGAAAAACCTACAATATTTTATAATTATGATTTAAGGAATCAATTATTATGTAAATATATATTTCAAAATCACAAAAACATTGATGAAGTATATAATCTTTCATGCATTATGGGCGGCATGGGGTTTATAGGGAATAAATCCCATAGTTATGATATAATGGTTGGTAGCACTCAAATAGTATCAAATATAATAGAATGTAGCATAGAGTTTGGAGTTAAAAAATCTTTTTATAGCAGTTCTGCTTGTGTTTATAATATGCGCCTACAAGAAGGTACCGATAATGTATCATTAAGGGAATCAGACGCCTATCCTGCTATGCCTGATTTAATGTATGGATGGCAGAAATTGCAATCAGAATTGATGTATCAATCAGCTTATGAACAACACAATTTAAACGTAAGAATTGCTAGATTTCATAATATTTTTGGCGAAGAAGGAATATGGTTTGGCGGGAAAGAAAAATATCCTGCCTCAATTTCAAGAAAAGTGGCAGAAGCAAAAGATGGAGATGAAATAGAGGTATGGGGTGATGGGAAACAAACAAGAAGTTTTTTACATATTAATACTTGCATTGAGGGTATAATGAAATTAATGGAAAGTGATTATAATCAACCATTGAATATTGGAAGTGATGAATTAGTAAGTATTGATGAAGTCGCAAATATGGTAATTAAATTATCCGGAAAAAATATTTTAATAAAACATGATTTAACTAAGCCACAAGGAGTAAGAGGTAGAAATAGTAATAATGAGTTAATTGAAAAAGTTTTAAAATGGAGGCCAAATACAAAATTGATAGATGGCTTAACTACTACATATAATTGGATAAACAAACAAGTAAATAAGTAATAATATGATGATACCATTTGACTACTTGGTCGATAAATATAAAATAGATATAAAAGGAGTCGCACACTTTGGCGCAAGCTATGCGCAAGAAAGATTTGAATATGATAAATATTGTAAAGGTAAAGTTATATGGGTTGAGGCTATTCCTAATGTGTATAATGAACTTGTAGAAAACTTAAAATCATTCACAAATCAAAAAGGCATTAACGCTTGTTTAAGCAATGTAGATGGTCAAGAAATAATTTTTAATGTTTCAAATAATGAAAGTCAAAGTTCATCAATGTTAGAATTAGGTACACATTCTATAATTCATCCCGAAGTGCATTATGTTGAAAAATTATCAATGATAACAAATAGAGCAGATACATTATTTACTAAAGAAGATTTTAAAGATATAAATTTTCTTAATGTAGATTTACAAGGAGCAGAACACTTAGCCATAGAAGGAATGGGTGATTTGATTAAAAATATTGAATGGGCTTTATTAGAAGTAAACAAAAAAGAAGTTTACAAAGGTTGTATGACAATAGATAATATGGATTATTTTATGTTACAAAGGGGATTTGAAAGAGTAGAAACAGGAGTTTTGGTAGCTGATTCATGGACTGATGCACTTTATAAAAGAACTTTTAAAGTATGATAAAAGTACCCCATGAATTTACCCCTACAATAAATACCATATACCCACATGGTAATTTAATTATTTTTGAAGATTGGTTTTCTTATAACGATATACCCAATACAAATAGACAATACCTACCAATCCAATGGACTGCATATCATGTAAATAATAATTACGGGAATGATATAGTAGCAATTAAAAGATTACAAGATTATGTAGATTTATTACCAAGAAATTTTAAATATTTTACCATTGTTCAATATGATGATGGTTGTTTAATAGACTTTAAGGATTTAGATATACTTATTTTTAGCATGAGTAAAAAAATAGGAGTGGAAATACCACTTCTTTGTATGCCACATAAATTTGAATTTAATGGCGAAAAAGAAATTTACGCATCATTTATAGGTACACATACTCACCCAATAAGAGAACATATATTTAATATAAAAGACAATAACTATTATATTTCAGACAATCCTCATAATGAAAAAGATTTTTGTAATATATTGGCTTCTTCGTTATTTGGTTTATGTCCCAGGGGATATGGTTTAAATAG
>Ga0209189_1000382_pt1 | contig 37595 bp, 42 predicted proteins | sample C_130820_EF_Meta_FD_187308 | JGI IMG/M metagenome (GOLD analysis project Ga0209189, IMG submission 187308) | Freshwater microbial communities from Lake Croche, Canada to study carbon cycling - C_130820_EF_MetaG (SPAdes) (version 3) | ecosystem: Environmental > Aquatic > Freshwater > Lake...
TGTGTGTGTGTGTGTGTGTGTGTGTGTGTGTGTGTGTGTGTGTGTGATTTTACCGCCATTCATCCCAGCCCCTAAAGGGGACTGGGTTTTCTGGCGGGAGGAGATAAATACATAGTTTCATGAAAACATTTCAACAGTGGCTAGAAAACGAAGCTCCCTCAATTATTAATGATAATGAACCTGAACAAGGTTTTATGGCGGGCTGGAGAATTCAAAATAATGATGAAATAAATAAAACAACGGGATATACAGCTACTGAAGGCGAAGGATATTACATATTTGTAAATCCAATAGCCGCCAAGATGATGAAGCAACATAGCCGTTGGAGCGGTGTTATACGACGAGTGCAATTTAAAAAGCCGCAAAAGTTAATCAAAGCAGATACGATGCCAATATTATGGGCTTGGCAACATAAAAGCGATATGTTGTTTGAGCCTATAAGTCCCGAAGATTCATTGTGGACTAAGATTAATAAAATCGCTTTAAAACAGACTAAAACAACCAGGAAAAATCTAAGTGAAAACATAGATATTCTTGTTAAAGAATTAACAAAACAGATCTTAGCTATGGGAGCAGATGCAGTTTTAGTAGAAAAATTTGCTTTTGTGGTGTTAATATGAACTTTTATCAATTATGAGGCATTGGCTACGAACGCAACCAGTACCCCGCCCACGTTGAGAAGCTTGACGCCGAAGGCAACAACGACACCGAGGGCTTCACCGGAGGATTCGGCGGATTCGTACTCCACACCGGCGACAACAATGAGCGCAGGTTCATGTGGACCGTGATCAAGACCGGCTTCAACGGCTGATTTTGTTTACATAATGATGCTTATGGGACAGGGCGGGGAAACCCGCCCTGTCTTTTTTCACACCCTGATTTCGTCGTACTCTTCCCTCGGCATGACCTCCACGTCGCATTCGTCCCCGTGACACCTGTAGATGAACTCTGCCCCCGCGGCGTTCTTGGTGGAGAGGCACACGTCGTTCTTCCACAACTTCCGCAGGGACTCCAGCACAGGTCCTATGTATGCGTCGTGCAGGGGCCTACCCGTCCATCTGTGCTGGAGGAACATGATCCCCTTGCCCCTGTGGTTGGGGTCGACGAGCCTGATCTCCGGGAGTCCGCCGTTCGTGTAGCTCGAGATGAGCTTGGCCTTTATGCGCTCGGGGTCCTTGCTCTCTATCTTGTACTCGCCGTTCGGGTATTTCTTCCACTCGAAGAACTCGTATTTCTCGCAGAACTCGGGGGTGAAGAACTCCATGATTAGCGTGATGTCGTTGTAGAGCTTGCGGACCTCAAAGACCTTCTCCTTGCCGAGTCCAAGTCCCCTGTCCCAGTTCTCCTTCTCCTTGATGTCGGAGCACTCCTCCCACTCCCTGCCGAACTGGCCCTTGTTCCATCGCTCTTCTATGTCGCACAGGAGGTTGAACCCGAGCTTGTACGGGTTCATGCTGTACTTGCCGCCGAGGACCCCCATCTTGTGCTGGGCGTACTCGATGATGCCCGAGCTTTCGTGCTCCAATCCGAGGGAGGCAAGGCCCTGCCTGGCGATGATGTTGTAGTCGACCCAGCTGTTATGGTTTATGAAACCGTGCGCAGAATACCTGTGGGTTTCCTCCACTGTTATGTCGTACACAGTTCCTCTTCCATGCTGAATGGCGACAACCTCATCAAAACAATCTTCCTTGGTGAACCACATTCTATTGCCGACATGATTTGACAAGGAATCCTGCTTCCTCTTTAGTCCGAACCCTATTTCCTCCATGAATTTCTTGGTCTGGATTCCGCCCATGCGAATATGCCAAATATGAGTCTTGCTCTCATCAGAGGATTTCGCCTTCTTTCTAGAACATATAATTCCGTAATTGAGCAGCACATTCTGTACCTGCTCTCCCATCTTTTCACTTGATGTAGATAGTATCACGCCGCCCTTGCCGGCGTATCCGTCACAGTCGAAGTAAGCGCGCAAGAAGGCAGACATGACGTTTTTGGGAGACATCATTATGCATTCTGGGATCGTTTTTTTTCTGGCGCATTTGCCGGTATGAAGACCTAGGCTCCTTAGGAATTCCTGGAGAGTTTTGGAAGACAAGGACACCCTCCATCTTCCGTTTTTAGAACTTCCATCCCATTTTCTTCTCCCCCTAATTCCAAACAATGAGTATAGCAATTCCTCGTAGGCTTCCACCTGTTCAAGGTCGCCAGAAGTTAAGCCCAAAGTTCTGCCCGATTCAGAAATGTGACCGTCGCCAATCATATAGCCAAGAAAACTGGCGAGGCGAGAGTCGACGACGGGCGGTACGGATATCTTTTTCCTTCTGATTGTTTGGGTCTGCCCTAGTCTGGCGATCTGGTCATCCACAATTCTGCTTATTTCTACAATTTCTTGTTCAGCACAATCGTCTGTGCGCCTTCCCATCCTGTATTCATTATATTTCCAGTATCTAGACCCAAGAATATTCTTTATTTTTTTGGTGTCCAATCTTTCTTCTTCAACATAATCTACAGATACCAATTCCGTGGGCCAAATGTCCGATTTGGCTATTAGGATCGCACTTCCCTCCTTCGCATCCTTCATGTAAACCCACTCGCCCATAGAATTCCAAATCCTGTGGGTGTCGGAGCCTACGATCTTGTATCCCCTGCTGGTCTCTATGGTTACGGTATTTGTGTCTTCAAAGCGAAACCAATCGGTTATTTCCCTACAACTTTCGCCATCGTGAACTAAACACGACATCTTTTTGTCTACAATATTCTTTGCGGCGATCATGCCTTTACTAGTTGGTATGAGTGTATCCGGACCGACACAGGCATGGCCTTCGTTGGACACCTTGGTCATTCTCTGCGGCGCGAAGTAGATGCTCTCCTCGTACAGCATCGAGACTATGTCGCTCTCCCATGGCTTGAGCGGGGCGTTGTCCCGTATGAACCCCATGATGTCCTTCGTGGAGCCGACGAACATGTCGAGGTACTCCGCCGCCTCGATCTTCTCTATCCGCTCGTGCTGCTTCTTGAGCCACTCCTCGGTGTTCAGATACCCCTCCATGTAGTCGTGGCCCTCTTCAACCTTGAGGCGGCTGGGGTGGTGGTACTTCCTGCTGTCCTTGTGGATGCTGTCCTTGTACCTCTTGGGCTCCCAGGCCTTGGCCGGGTCTATGAGCGTCTCTATGCGGAGCACGTGGTCGATGAACTCCGTGACCCGCTCCTTGCCCCAGCGCGTCATGTACCGCCGGATGCGCGTCCCGTGGTTGGCCAGCTCGTTCATCATGTTCTGGCTGGTCTGCGCGAAGTAGATGTTGTTCTTGAAGAAGTCGGCATGTCCTAGGGCGTGGGCCACGACCGTGACGTTGTCGACCAAGGTGTTTGAGTCGAGGCAGTACAGGTAGCAGGGATCGGAATTCACGACCATTTCGTATATGCGGTGCATCCCGTGCATATAGCCCTGCTGGAGTTCCTCGTACTCCATGCCCCAGCGCCAGTGGGGGTAACGCACCGGGAAGCCCCCGTACGCGGCGATCTCGCTGATCTCGTCGTAGGTCAGCATCTCCACGACGGTCGGCGGGAAGTCGCACCCGAAATCGCTGACCCGCCTGAATATCTCTGGCAGGAGCCTCTTGAGCTCGTCGGGCATGGGAACGCCCGGAACGGTGCTGTCGCCTATGAGGACGGGCGAACCAAACATGAACTTGTTCTGTCTCATCTGTCCACCCCCGAGGCAGAAGACCAGTAGTTGATTTCCCTGTCCCTGGTGCGGCCGAGGAGCTCGGATATGGACGCCCTTATGGACTTGTCCCGCTCCTCTTCGTTCGCGGGACTCATTCCCATGGTTCCGACCTGAGTCGTCCTGATGTTCTTGCCCGAGCAAGAGCTGTCGACCTGCTGTTTCAGGCTGCTTTCGTATCTCCAAGGGAATATCTGAGCGATGCCTGCCATGTTGACGACTTCAGGGCGGAAGTCGGCGTCCAGCATCTTGCAGAAGACCTCGTTGTCCCCGTCCCAGTTCTCGCCGTCGGTGAAGTAGAAAAGGTATATGTTCCATTTCGCGGGGTCGAATCTGTTCTCGAACATGCCGGATATCAGTTTGAGGGCCGTCGAGCACGTCGTGCCGCCGCCGTAGCGGTGCTTGTAGAACTTCTTCTCGTCAACCTCCTTGGCCACGGTGTCGTGCCAGACATACACGCGTTCGACCTTCTCGTAGAACTGCCTTATCCAGACGTCTATCCACCAGCTCATGTCACTGACGATGTCGCACTTGAACTGGTCCATCGAGGCCGAACCGTCGCGGGCGAAGAAGATCACGGCGCTGCTGGTCGGGATCTTTATCTCGTTGAACTGACGGTACCGCTTGTCGCTGTTGATCGGGGTTATGAGGCGAACCGGGTTGGCGAAGCCGGGTATGTCGTGAAGCTTGTTGATGGATCCGTCCGCGCACTGCCTCTTCAGAGCCTGCTTGAGGGTCCTCGCGTTGTGCCGCAGGCTCTCGGGCCCGACGAGCGAGATGTTGTTGTACCTCTTGATGATCTCCTCGTAGGTGTCTCCGGGCTTCGGCTTCATGTCGGGGAGCTCCAGTTCCTCCTTCATGAACTTGAGAACCTCCTCGAGGTCGACAGCTATGTCTATACCGTCTCCGGCATCCTGTCCGGCCTTGTTTCCCTTGCCGTCGGCCTTCTGGGGGTCCTTGCCTATGACATCCCCCTTCTCCCCCTGCCCGCGGCCCACGCCGCCGCCTCCTTCGCCGTAGACTATGTGGGGGATGTCTATCTTGGGTATGGTGACGACGACCTTGCCGTTCTTCCCTCGGCTCCTGAATATCGAGCCGTTCTTTATGTATTTCTTGAGTTCTTTTCGCCTGATGCCGCCGTAGACATCTTGAAAGTCCTTGTGATCCGCGTCGATCCTTCTTGGCATCGGGCGCCTCCTTAATCTTCCTCGGAGACGTCCCCGCGGGCGAATATAGACGCCACATAGGCGAGAACATCCGTGGCGGACTTCTCGTTGTAGCCGTACTGGTCTATCAGCCTCTTCTTGACCGCGTCGATCTTCTCCTGCACGTCTTTGTCGACCACGGACGCGCCCTTAATGTCGAGGGCGGAAAGCTTTATGTGGTCCTTGGTGTCCTCGAATAGCTTGGCCTCCAGGGCCCGTTTGAGCTGCGGGTTGCTGTCCCACCTGAACTCCCTGCCGCCGTGGGCGAGGTGGCCGATGAAGCCCGCGAGCATCCGGCGGAAGTCGTCCGCCCCGACCTCCGGGACATCTATCTTCTCCTCGATGGACCGCATCAGCCTCTCGTCCGGCTCCTGGTCCTGCTCGGTCAGAGGATTGCGTATCTTCGTCCTGTTGATGTAGGCCATCACATTGTCGATGTAGTTGGAGCAGAGCCTCTCTATGGCGTTCTCGTCGCCCACGAGGGCCTTCTGAACCTCGTTCTTGAGTATCTCGTCGAGTTCCTTCCTCGCGTGGTCTATGCACTGCACGAAGCGGGCCTTGTCCTCCTGGTTGTTTATGAGGGACTGGTGGTCGAGGCCCATCTTGAGCTCGTTCAGAACCATGAAGAAATTGATGTAGTCGTAGTGCGAGCTCAGGCAGTTGCTGATCTTGTCCTGAGTGTATCTGCAGCTGATGCCCGTCATGCCCTCGTCGGGGTACTTGTCGCGCATCTCCTTGACGCTGTCCTCTGTCCATCCCGGGAGCGCGCGGCCGTCGTACAGCTTGGCCTTCTCCACGAGGCTGATCTTCCCGTCCTTGTCGTCCTGGAGCCTCGTGAGCACGGACCACAGGGCGGCTATCTCCAGCGTGTGCGGGGCGATGTGCTGCTTTATCCTGTCCTTGGAGTAGTGGTGTTCCAGAACCTTGAACTCCTCGCTCCATCGCAGCAGGTAGGGGACGTCTATCTTGACTGTCCTGTCCCTGAGGGCCTCCATAGTCTGGTCGCTCTTGAGTCGGAGGAACTCGGGGGAGTTGGTATGGCCTATGAGGACGGTGTCCACCGCGACCTGGGGGAACTTCTTGGGCTTGATCTGCTTTTCCTGGCTGGCCCCGAGGAGGTCGTACAGGAACTCCTTGGCGAGCTTGAGAACCTCTATGAACTCCACGAGGCCCCTGTTGCCGACGCAAAATTCGCCGTCAAAGTTGAACGCCCTGGGATCCGAGTCCGTGCCGAAGTGGGGAAGCTTGCCCCAATTGACGTCGCCCGTGAGCTCCGTGCTGTCCTGGTTCTTCTCGTCCTTGGGCTGGAAAGTCGCGATTCCGCACCTGTCCGCCTCGTTGTGGACCTTTCTGACGACGCGTATGTGGTTCTCGACGACCTTGCCCCAGTCCCCGTCGTACCTTACGAGGAGCTCCTGCATGAACTTCTTCGATCGCGGGTCGAGGTCGCCGTCGACGGACAGCCGGTACATGGAGGTCTTCTCGGTGTCCGGAGTCCGCTCCGCGAGTATGCGGTTGAGGTCGGACACGACCTCCTTCCTCATCTCCGCAGGGAGGAGCTTCAGAGGGTCCTCGTGCATGGGGGACTCGTCCTCGCTTTGAGTGTATATACCGTCCTCTTTTCCGGTGGGCAGGTTGACCCACTTGAACGTGTACCACGCCCCCTCGTCCGTCAGGGAGTACGCCTCCAGACCCTTCTTTATGCAGCGTAGAATGGTCGACTTGGAGCTCCCGACGGGGCCGTGAAGAAGCAGCACCCTCCTGTCTGGGCCGTAGCCGCCGGCGGCGCCCTTGAAGAACTGGACGATCTGGTGGAGCGTCTCGTCCAGGCCGAAGATCGGCATGTCGGAACTCTCGAAGAAGTTGTACCTTATGTAGGTCTTCCTGTACCGCTCGATCTTCTTAGACCCCTTGCTGACAATCATGTCGTAGAGGTACTGGTATGCCGTGCGGGCCAGCTTGGGTCTATCGTAGACGATGTCGAGGTATTCGGCGAACGACATCTCCTCGTTGATCTTCTTGAATTTTTCCCTGTCGAACCTAGAAGAAAGCCTTCGGAGTGCTTCGCTCATCTTTCCATTCCTTTCGGATGCGGGTTGGACTTAATCTAGTCATCCATCGCATTAAAATCAATATCACTTCACTTCGCCGAAATGCTTGCCGCTGGATATGTCGTCTATCCTGCGGTACGGCTCGGCTCCGACCTTGGACGCGCGGGCGGCGGCCGCCCTTTGGTCTCTCGTGCCGCCCGGCTTGTCCATGTTGTACTTGAACCGGTAGTCGTGGCCCTTGCTCTCGCTGTTCCACCTGTCGGTGCCCACCGGGTTGGAGAAGCTGACGGACGGGCAGCCCACTATCTCCGTCTTTTCCGCGGCTCCGCACGATGGGCAAGTCGCCCGCCCCACCGACTCATCCTTCTTGGACATCTGGCACAGAATGTCGTATGCTTCGCCGCACGCGTTGCACACCATCTCATAAATCGGCATCTTCGTCGTACTCCTTCCTTATTTCGGCAAGACCCTTGAAAACCTTCGAGACCATGGCGACCTTGTCCTCCGGGGACATGAATCTCCAACCGAAAGTGCCCTCGCACATCCTTATCGAGCAATCCATGAGGTGTCGGGCCGGGCTCTCCACCTGCGCCATGGATATGAACTCGGTCGGAGGCGGCATTTCGAACTCGCCGCCGTCCTCCTCGTCGCCCCCGTCGTCGTCGCCGAAGTAAAATCTCTTCATCAAACCCCCACAGACCTGTAAAGGTCGTTGCATTTCTCCCAGGCCCTGAGCACCGCAACCTCGTTGACAGTCATGTCAAGTGTTCCGAATCTCTTGGTCGCCCTGTGGAACGGAACCTGGTTTCTATTTATCCATTCGTCGGCCACAAAATTGCCGCAACCTCCCGAATAATCCACGAGAAACTTCTGGTCTTCCGACTTGGCAGAAGCCGCAGACCAGTCGCCCTCGAAATCCCGAACCGCGACGACGGCAGGATGGAACCTGAAGTCCGCCCTGGGGGGCCTCCCCAGGGCCCCGAAAACCGACGCCCATCGGAACAGCGGGTGGACGAGATCAACCTCCACGAACACCTTGCAATCCGGGAGGAATTTCCTGAACGAGTACCAGGCCGCGAAGGCCATCCAGTCATGGCATGGAAGGCACCGGCACTCTATCGATATCACAAGTCCTTTGGGGATCACGAACTAGATTAGCTGGCGAAATCCCAAAGATGGGCGGGGAGGTTTGGGGGGACGAACCGCGTGGCGCATTCTCATCCCGGATTGAGCCTGCCCGCCGGCATTAAGCCCTGTGGCTGTGATCTTCGATCCCTTGTTCCGAGACCTCTTGACCAGCCATTCGGAGAAGGTCTTCATTTGGCAATCTGATCCGACGCAGAAGAGACGACATCCGCTATGGCCTGGAGGTCTTTGGGGGTCGACTTGGGGTCGGCCTGCTTCTTCTTCGCCAGCGCGGCCAGAGCCATCGTGCGGGCCTGCTTGGGCTTGCCCATGTTCGCCACGATCACCTGCTTGATCTCGGAGTCCACGCCCGGGCCCTTCGTCTGCATGGCCGGTGACGGCTTCTGCGTCTGAATCTCCTGTTCGCGCACCACCATCCAGTCAGAAAAAGCCATTAATTTCATGCAACTATGTAGTCGCAATCCGACTTATTTTTCTTATGGACTCCGTGGTCGAATGCCCGCCCACAAGACCGAAAGAGCACACCTCCTGGACTAGGTCGGAGCCGACCGGGTCCGGACAGTCCGACCCTTTGACCAAAACGTCGGGCATGACCTTCTTCATGAGTTCGTAGGGGGTGTCCTCTTCGAAGTCCAAGACGAAGTCCACGCACTCGAGGGCCGCAATCATGGATTTTCTGTAGCCTAGGGAGTTGATGAGGGGATGGCTCTTGCCCTGTCTTCTGACGCTTTCGTCTGAATTGAGAGCTACAACGAGACCGTCGGCCTTGGACCTTGCGAACTTGAGTAGTTCCATGTGGCCGGGGTGAAGGACATCAAAACATCCGTTACAAAAGGCAAGCGAAAAATCCCTCTTCTGAAGAATCCTGGGATCTACACATTTGGAAGGAGCAATCTGATAGGGATAGAGAGGACGGTTGTGAGGCTCTTCTACATAGAGGGAGCAAGCCTTGAACGCTATTTCCACCGCCCTGCGGATGTCTATGGAGTGAGCCATGCACATGGCAAGAAATGCGACGAAGGCGTCGCCCGCACCAACGACAGACCTCGGAGCCTTCCTGAAGGCTGGCCTGTGTTCAAACCAAACGCCCTGCACGTTTCCCACGACACCCTCGCCAGCCTGCGTTATGACGACCGCCTGGCAGTCGGTCTCACGCATGAAGAATTCGCACTGCCGTTTCCAGTCGGAATGACCGCTAATATCCTCAGCCTCTTTGGAGTTGGGTTTTATGATTGTGCATCCCCTCCACCGCCCAAGGGGAGCCTTCTTGGGATCAACTATTGTGATCGTGCTTTCGTCGATGCGGCCAATGAATTCGCCCATGCCCCTGAAGAGTCCCTTGTCGTAGTCGGAAAACACGACGACATCAAACGGATCGCGGGAAAGCAGCTTTTCAAGGAGCTTGTCCCGCAGTCCCTGCAGGGAATCCAGTTCCAGGCCGTAGTCCTGGGATTCGACATCGAAGCGGAAGAGGGGAAATCCTTCGCTGTAGAACCTCTTCTTGACTGGGACGCGCTTTGAAAATATGCACCCGTCCATGTTTATCCCGCCGGCGAGATACTTTATCCTCTCGTTGGTCAGGGCAAAAAGGCTGATGTCAAAGTTGAAATTGGAAAACTGCCTGCAGACATTCGCGGCTCCGCCGAGGACGATGCCCGGGACGTCGTCATGAGAGTGGAAGACGGGTATCGGAAACTCGGGACTCACCCTGTCTGCAGAAACCTCGTAGTACTCGTCGAGCATCGCGTCCCCGAAGACGGCCACCCTCGGACGAAAATCAAACTGCCTGTCTATCAGCTCATTCAAAATCCGAAGGCCTCCAGGGTAAGACGGAAGGGACTTCCCGGAAGAGCCCGGACCGCGTCCAGCATCATCTGGGCGACGTCCCTGGTCTCCTTCTGGGCGTCGGGCTTCAGCCTCAATTTCCAGAGGTGGAGGAAAGCCGCGAGCGAACCCGTCCATATGAACTGCGTCTCAAGGCAGAGGGGCAGTATTATCCTGCACTGCTCCTTGGCCACTCCCGCCGCCACCATGTCCTCGTAGAGCTCCTTGCACTGGGCTACAAGGCCGTTGATTCTCGCAACAAAATGAGAGTTGTCGGCAGAAACCATGTCTCCCGCGCTCCCCTGCTTGCTGTCCTTGGACTGAAGCCTCAGCTTTTCGGGAATCCAGTACTCGTCCGAGAAATCCACATATCTCCCGCTTATGCTGTTGGCCGTGAGTCCGACCTGGTGCTTGAAGAGCTGCCTCTCCACGAATATCGGACACTGTATCCGGAACTGGAGCTGGGGGTGCCGGAACGGCGAGGTGTGGCCGTGCTCAACGAGAAACCGTATGAGCCTCGAGTCCTTGTCGTCCAGGACTCTCTTGCTCTTGCCGTAGCTGACGCGAGCCGCGTTCACGACCATTAGGTCGTCGCCGAAGTGAGAAAGAAGTTCGGCGTTCATGAAAAAACGCCCTTCTTGACTCCCGCATTATTGACCTGGCCCCACGGAGTGAACACCCTCTGCATCTTGGTGCTTTCGAACACCTTCTTGCCGACCTCCGTGAGAGCGGACTTGCTCCTCATGGCGTGGACTATGGCCGGGTTCACGGTGGATCGGTCGTTGGTCATGTATTCCTGGAACTCCCACTCCGAACCGGACGGCAGCCTGTCCTTGAGCGACCCCGTCCACTCGCTGGCCCATATGTCCATGTTCCGCGAATGGAACCTGTTGGAGTAGTCCTTGCTGAAGAGATGTGACATCACGGCTATGGCGACCTCCTCGGGCAGGTCGAGTTTCAGGCCCCTCTGGTAGTCCCTGAAGAGCAGTCCCGTGGCCGCGGCGTGCTTTATGAAGGGCTTCTTGCACATCCAGAAGCCGCCGTTTGTGCTGTACACCGTGTCCTGGACCACGCCGAAATCCCTGTACAAAAGAGTCATGGCGTGGTTTTGCACCCCCCACCAGTCGCCCCTCTTGGTCAAGGGCGAATTGATGGGCGACTCAAGGAACGAGTGCCACGGGTCTGCCCCTATGATCTCGGCGAAGTCCCTCGGAGGCTTGCGCACGAAATAATGGTCGCTGTCTATGAACACGAACAGGTCGTAGTCCAGAGCCTCCAGCTTGCGCAGGTAGTGGAACTTCCAGTACTGCTTGAAGTCCATGTCTATGGACTTGTCCATCTCGCACGACAGCACATTGGCCAGAGGCTCGTCGGAGAAGGTTAGTATGTCGTGATTTATGCCGACAGACCTGATGGAGTCCATAAGAGTCTGCGTCATGTACCTGTAGTCGCCCCAGGCGACCGACCAAATAAGAGTCTTCATGATGCCCCCACAAAATTCAAAAGGCTGTCCCACTTCTTCCTGGCGGTCGGCGCGTCGCACCATATCTCCCTCGTGCAATCGCTCGCGAGCCGGCCCATCCTTCGACGCGTCGTCGGATCCGCCAGTCGGGCCAGGGCGTCCTTGATGTGAAAGAGGTTCTCCCACAGGAAGCCGGTCCTCTCGTCCCAGATCATGTTGGGGAAGTTCCACTTGTTGGGGGCCACGACCGGGATGCCGGTGAGCTGCGACTCCACGATGGCTCGACTCTGGTTCTCGATGAACCTGTGGTTGCAGTTGTAGAGGAACACGTCGATTGACTCGTAGAAGCTATTCGTTGGCTCCTGGTTCGCGGAGATCAGCTCCCATTTCCCGTCGAACCCGAACCAAGAGTATTTGGCGGACAACTCATTGCTCCATCCCATGACCCTGAAGGACACGGGGAGGCCGTCCGCGGCCCGCTCGTAAAAGAACGGAAAGTCCTCGGAGAACTTCATCTGGTCGTTTCTGCTCACCTTGCCGCACACCATGGTGTCTCGGTCTGGCCTCTCCACATACGGCCATGTAGAACTGTCGAAGTAGTTGTCGAGAACCGCGGTCTTCTGATCCTTGTTTGCGGCGATAAACTTCTTGCCTATCATGCTCTCGTGGAATGGAGAGGTGAAGAGGCAGCACCCGACCTTGCCCTTCTTGACGGCCTCTATCTCCTCCTCGGTGGTCCACATCATGTCGTTAGACCAAAGCAACTTCAGGCCGAGATTGTTGATGAAGTCGATCCTTTCGGTCTCCTTGAAGAGACGGAAGTTGCAGTTCGCGTACGCGAAGCCCTTCGGTCTCTTGGGGAGCTTCTCGGGCATGCAGTATTTCACGCCCAATGAGTCTAGGAAGTCGGTGTTGTGCTTCTCGCTGAGCCTGAACTCGTCGTTTGGTATGCATGTTATGTTGAAGTCGTCCTTCAACAAAACGAGAAGTTCTTTTAGCCTGGTGTCCGCTCCGCCGAGGTCGGATATCCATTGGAATACATACAGGTCGGTTTTCATGATATCAAATAGTCTATGAAAAACGATTATCTATGTCAACTGGGGATCACCCGAATTTCGCCCGCGCGGCGGCGTCTATGGAGCCCTGGTCCAGGCCTCTGGCCTTTAGCATGGCCCTGAATTCGTCCTCGCTCCCGGAGAACGGGGCCGACCTCTTGGAGGCCTTCAGGCTCTTCTTGGAGGCGTCCAATATGCCCGCTATGTTCTTGGCGAGGTTCGGGGCCTTGGCCCTTCCGATCTGGTCGGCCCACATCAAAACCAAGAGGAGCCTGATCGGCCTCTCGTTCTTTACCTTTCCGGAATCGAAGTAGGACATGATTATAGACTTGGGAAATCCGCCGGAGGTCAAATCCATATGGTGTTCTATCAGGAACTGGATCAGATCACGATTGGACTCGTAGGCGGCGGCCACGCCTTTCGGCGCGACGGCCATCAGCCTGTCGACCTGCGGGCCGTAGTGTTCGGGCCTCTCGTGGCCGATCGACCGCACCTTGCCGTGGCCCGTGGCGGCCCTGAACGGCACGTCGTCGACCGTGGTCGCGGTGGCCTTCCCTATGTCGTGCAGGTAGGCGGCTAGACCCAGAACCGTCAGGTCGTTCTCGCTCAAGCGAAAATCCAAGTCGGAGAGAATCGGGCCGAGGACTGGGTCGGACTTCTTGTCCTCTAGGCTCTTGGCGGCGAACAGTATCGCCTTCCTGACCAGCCTGGAATGGTTGAGAACAGACCCCTCGGGGTGGTGTTCGACGTTCTGCGGGACGTCCTTCAGCGCGTCGGTGTACGCCCTAGCCAGTTCTTTCATGCCCTCCACCGCGAGCCAATCCTTGAATCCCATGGGGATATCTATTCGCCCGGGACAATTCTTATGGAGTCTTCGGGGAAATCCGGGGTGGAGAACTCGAAAAGCTCGGAGTCCTCCAAGGCTTCCATCTGGTGTCTGAGTCCGGCGGGGACATGAAAGGAATCGCCCGTCTTAAGAACCAACGAATCGGCCTGCGAAGGGTCGTCCGAATGACCGTACCTGACGACGACTTCCCCCACGCAGTAGAAGGTCTCGGTCTTCAAGCGGTGGTAGTGGTAACTGCACTTCCCGCCCTTCCTGAAGCACAGTATCTTGCCGCAGTAGCCGTCCGCGTTGTGGATTATCTTCTCGTGTCCCCACGCCTTCTGCACGACTTCCATGGCGGAATCATAGCGCGCAAGGGCGTCAGTCGTCCAGCCTCTGCCTCCTGACCTCCTGGGCGAGCTTGTCTATCCTCTGCTCAGTGAACACCTCGAACTTCCACCCCCTGACTTTGCAGGCCTGCTCCGCGGCCCGCCACTTGTTCTTGTTCTGCTCGAGGTCAGTCTGGTTGCTGGGCTTGACCTCCCATAGCTCCTTGTGGCCGTCCATGAAGGTCACGAAGAGGTCGGGTATGTACTTGTGGGCCTGACCCCTGTGAATGTAGTCGATGTTGAAGGGTTCCGAACAAAAGGAGATGACGTCGTCGTGCTGGTCCAGCACCTTGTAGAGTTTCTCCTCCAGGCCCGACCTGTAGCCCAGAACGCGACCCGTCTTGGTGGACTCGTACTTGCCCTGCTTGAAGCGGGGCTTCTTGGTCTTCTTGCCCTTCGCAGAGAAGTCGTGCCACACTATGGCCTTCGCCTGGCCCCTGAAGTTGCGGAGGTCGTACTTTGGGTGCTTGACCTTAATGTGCAGCTTTGCGTCCCTCACCGGCGCGCCGCAGTGTTCCAGAGGGCACCGCACAAAGTCCCTGCCCTCCTCGTGGGTCTCCAGGATGTGAGACTTGAACTCCTCGTAGTCGGAGAACTGCACGCCGCAGCAGAAGCACACGTGCTTACCGGCAGAATCGCCGAACTGCAAGGTCATTCTGCCCCCTTGTACTCCGACCTGATGCACCCCAGTATCTCCTCCATGGCCTCGCGGGCGGTTTGGCACCGACGCGGGACCAGGTCGTCCGAAGGGTGCCAGATGTACCCGCCATCGGACTCTTCGACAACATAACCCAGACGGCTCGCCCAGCTCTCTATCGAAGCGTATCCGCCCATGATCACTCCTCCCCTATAGACTTTCCTTTAGGATCGTCCTCGTCCGGCACCACGGGTATTCCCTTGCCCTTCTTCTTGAGTTCCTTCTGGGCTTCGTCATGGTCGACGATCTCTATGTCTGGGAGGTCGGCGGCGGAGAACACGCTGGTGGCGTCGGCGCCCTTCTCCAAGTCGTACGCGGAAAAGGTCGCCTCCCTCCTCCACTCCTTGTCCTCCTTGGACTCCGGGTTCTTCATCCTGGCGAAGGTTATCCTCGAGGATTCCCCGGCTCCGTAGAGCCTGCCGTCTTTGCGGAAGAAAAGGCACAGGTCGTTCTCCAGCATCAGCCTGCTGGCCCTGTCCCACTTCTCCATGAGGTCCCTGAATTCCGAGAACATCTTCCCTCCCAATAAACTTGGACACGGCCTATATACCTTGCGATGAGAGCAAAATCATTCGGCAAATTCGTGGAAGAAAAAGAGGGGTCGAGCCCGTACATCAACGCCCTTCAGGACGAACTCGGGATAGACTCGAGGGACCTCGAAGAAGAACCGCAGGTCGCCAGCTTCTTCTCGCTCGGGAACGACGCGAAAAACATAGGGCTGTACAGGATAGTAAAGATAATCCGCGACGGCGACGGCAACCCCACCCACGCGGTCGTGAAGACCATGGAGGACAAGTCCATAAAAAGCCGAAGGTACAGAGACGGAGAGGGTGGAATGAAAAGGGTCGATGGGGAAACGGACGAAGAGTCTTTCGTGGTTCCCATAGAGGAACTTGACAAACTCATGTCCCAAGACTTCCAGCCTCCACCGGCCGCGCCAGGGGGGATGGCGTGAACGAGAAGTCGGCGGGCGACCTAATGGCTCTCCGCAACGAATTGGCGTCGGCGGCCCAAGCGGTCTACGACGAATGGGACCAAGACGCGGAAGGGCACGACGAAGAATACGGCGGCGGCGGGATATGCCACGAAGTGGCGGACGCGATGGTGGAGGTTCTGGGACGCCACGGCATAGAGTCACAGTCGGTGTCGCAATCCATCGGAGAGGTTCACGTCTATGTGGTCGCCAAGGTAAAAGACGGCGTGTACACGGTCGACATACTGCCCGGCACTTACGAAAAAGGCTCTGCCTACACCTGGTCGAAGATACCGGGCGTTAAATTCGACGCGAACGACGTGGACATAAGTCAGATCGACGCCGACCCAAACAGGTTCGAAGAGTACCTGGAGGGACGGGTCGACAATTTCAAGCGGTGGCTTGCTCTTTACGAGACTGGATGCCCGCTCATTATACGACGCAGCTGGGCGACCTTGACGGGCGAAGATGGGGGACAACTAGATCGTCGATCTTCGCGTAAAGGTCGTCGATCGTCCCGTCGTTGACCAAAAAGAAATCGACCAGGTCGAAATCTCCGTCATGACTGACGAGACCCTCCCTGCCGGACGCCATGAAATGATCCACGAATGTGCGGATTTGGGACTCCGAACCGTTCGGATCGTCGTTGAGAAAGCCCGGACGGCACATGAGGATGTTGTATCCTCCTCTGCGCCTGACAGAAGCCAACTCGTTCCTGTACCTGACATCCGAAATCACAACGCCCCTCGGGCACAATCGGAAAAGGCTCTCTATCCAGACCTCCTCCTTGATGCCCCGAAAGCCGTCCCCTATGAACTGCAGGGCCTTCCTGACATTCATTTTAAAGCCGGGCGGCGGCTCCTGAATCACCTTCCAGCGCTCTATGAACTCCATGTCGACGCCGAAGTACTCGCAAAAGGCCTGCTTGACGCCGGCCGCGAAAGCCCCCCTGCCAAGCCCAAGTTTGCTGGCGATGTAGTCGGCGGCCACATCCTTTCCCTGCCTGAGCTGTCCGGCAACTCCGATTATCATGATGGTCTCCTCACCCAAATTATACTCTTCTAATGCCAGATTTCAAAGCCTACATATTGCAAAGGTGACCTATGGAACCAATCTGTGGAAACTGCCTCCTGTTTGACAAGGAAAACGAGCGGTGCAAAGTCGCAATCCTGGTGGAGGGGCAGACCCTTCACATGCCCGTCGGCGCGAAAGATAGATGCCACATGGACGAGCTCGGAATACCAGTCCAGCAAGTCAGGTGGTGGGTGGAAGACCCCAAGACAGGAGAGGCCACAGAAGGCAACGGAACCGTAAAGATCGAGTACCCGGACGGGTTCTTCGGGAGGTAGATGGGGAATTGCTGCGGGCCATTCAAACGAGGAAGACCAGCCAAGGCGGTTGTATCTAGCCAACAGTGCTTCGCGGACTGCTGCGGGAACCTGTGCCCGCCGGAGGGCTGCTGCGATTCGATAACCATCAATTTCGAGTGCGGCTGCGGATGCGAATGCCAGCAGACCTACAACTTCAACGGACTGAAGTTCAAGAGGAAGACGCCTAGAACAATAGGGATACCGTCCTTCTCGAAAAAGGTTTTGACCGCGAACGGATTCACTTTCGCGGCGGGCGGCACGGTGCCATCCATACCCGGTTCATCTTCTACCGAAGAGCCGCCAACCTCCAGCAGCACCACGGAGCCACCTTCCAGCTCCTCTACAGAAGTCACCTCCAGCAGTTCGTCCATCACCTCCAGCAGTTCGTCCATCACCTCCAGCAGTTCGTCCGTCACCTCCAGCAGTTCGTCCGTCACCTCCAGCAGTTCGTCCGTCACCTCCAGCAGTTCGTCCAGCAGTTCCAGTAGTTCCAGCAGTTCCAGCAGTTCGTCCGTCACCTCCAGCAGTTCCAGCAGTTCGTCCAGCAGTTCGTCCATCACCTCCAGCAGTTCCAGCAGTTCCAGCAGTTCGTCCAGCAGTTCGTCCAGCTCAAGCGAGTTGTACTACTGCGTTGTAGTCAAGAGTTCCAGCAGTTCGTCCAGCACCACAGGTGGGTGCCAAACCGGAGGGTGCGTAGGGTGGTACAGAAAGACCGACTGTGCGCCTTGCGTATACACAGGGCCGAAAGGCGCTCCGGCAGGAACAACTAAAGATGTATATACAGGATCCAATGGGCAATACAACTGCGATACATTGGCCCCGTTCAAGCCGGGCAGTCCGGAGTGCTCGGGCGGGGCGGGCTTCATTGACTTTCCGAGTGTTGAATGGCCGCCAGAAATAATTACGGCACAGGCCAACCCGGGGTGCGAAAGGCAGTGCATAAAAGAGTCGGAGCTAGATCCGAAGCGCCACATAGTCGTTGGCGGACCGTACCTTACGACGGAGGAATGCGAACAGAACTGCCAGTGCTCCAGTTCCAGTTCCAGTTCCAGCTTCATCTCCAGTTCCAGTTCCAGTTCTAGTTCCAGCTCCAGCTCCAGCAGCTCCTGCGTTTGCAAGACCGCATCTGTGCAGGTCACAACAAGCGGGTGCTGCCTGTACCTGGCGTCGGGTGGCGTGGAGGCGGTCGGATCGGGCGAGGTTTCGGCGTCGCTGTCCGGCCCCGGTCTGGATGGCTGTCCGGTCACGCTGCTCATGAATGGACAGGCGACAAGCACCATATCCGTAGAGGACGGGGACAGCATAGACATAGAACTGCAGACGGAGGGCAGCTGCACATGCTGCAAGACCCAGTCTGACTGCTCGTCCCAATCAACGGGCATGTGGGTTCAGAAGAGCAACAAGGACAAGTCCACCATAGCTCTCGACAAGCGTACGCTCATGGCGAAGATAAAGGCGGCTACCGACAAGGTGAGGGGCAGGCGAAGAAAAGGCTAGCTGCCCCTGATGTGGGCCAGCATCTCTGCCACCCTGTCGTCCTTCATGTTCAGCACCCGCTTGACGGCCTGGGGATCGGCGAGGAGGTCTGACGGCCTCCTGAACCCGGCGGCGAACAGCTTTTCGGCCCGGACCTTGCCGACATTGGGGATCCTGCACAGGTCAACGAGCTCGGTGCGAACGCCGTAGGAAACCCTCATCGACAGGTCCCTGAAGAAGGATCCGCGGTTCCATTTGGCCGCCATGGAATCAAGCAGGTTCAGAACGCTTGCGAGGCGGTCGAAATCCATTTGGAGGCCTCTTGCCATGGACGCGAAGGGTCCTAGGGGAGACCCGTTGAGGAGACAATGGTAGGCGTACGCGCCTTTTACGGTACCATCAGGCCAGTCGCCGAAGGCCTTTCTGAACTTGACGGCGAAGAACTCCATCTCTTCCTTCTCCGCCCTTGTCACGAAGCCACTCCGGATGGAATCCACGTTGCCGAGGGCCATGGCGACGGCCAAATCGTTGGACTCGTTGGAGTTGGCGAACAAATGCTTGAAGTTGCGCCGAAGATCGGCGACGTCGAACGGGCTGTAGTACAGCATGCTCGACACCTTGCCGACGGAGGTGACCTCGTACCTGCCGCCCTCCTCCTTGATCGCCCCCACCCTGAGTAGGAGGTCTATGGTCTTGTCGGCTATCGAGTCGTCAAGCTCCTTGTACTGGAAGTACGCGAGGGATCGCGCGTACCAGTCGTGGACGTCGGCCATGCAAGATATCGAGCCGTGATGTATGTCGCTGACGAGGTGGAAAGCGAGGGTCTTGTAGTGCGGATCGTCCTCGCTGCCGGTATGGTTGAGCAGTTGGGACTCTATCTTCTTGGGGACGGACAGACGCTCGATGTGGTGATCAGGGTTCCTGTTGGGCACGAGGATGTAGACATCGCCCCGGGGGTCGTACCCCGGCCTGCCAGCCCGACCGGCCATCTGGAAGATGTCGTAGGTCTCGACCTCCGTCATGCCCCGATGGACGCCGGCGATGATCACCCTTCGGGCTGGGAGGTTGCAGTTGTGCGATATCGCTCCGCAACCAACATAGGCGTGGGGGCTCTCAACCTCTATCTCCCTGAACTTGCCACCTTTGCATTCTTGCAGTTCTTTCACCCTCGCCCAGTAGTATGGTTTTTCAAGAACGTCGTTCAGTCTAGTCTTTTTTGGGGATGCAGAAACCAGTTTTTCTATCGTGGCTCTAGCGCAGTCTTGTGTATTAAGACTGTTGTATAGGTCGCCACCTGTAATATTGCGGAAATCCTTGGCCTTGAGATTGTTGGAGCCGACATATTCGCACAACAACTCTCTCGCCGGAACCAAATCCTTTGCGTGACCAGCAGCCGAGGTCGCGAGAAAATCATCAAGCCTAGAAGCCTTGCTCGGACAACCAAAGCCTATGTGCCTCCTGAAGGCCTCCAGATTCGTCCTGCCGAAAACCCGAAGTCTGTAGCAGTAGTCCCTGACGGGATTTTGAAGCCTTCCTTTTATGACCGAGGGCTTGATTTTTTTTCTGCCGAAGGAGGACCTGATTCCGAAGCCAAGAAGTAGAGTCCTGACCGATTCGACCGCCTTCTCGCTGATGTTGGTGAGGCCGACCGAAACATTCCCGTTAGAATTGCTCTCTGTGCCACCGTCCGAATCAAAAAGCCCCCTCAAAAAACTTTTAACCCTACTTTGGTCTCCGTAAACAGAATTTGGTATGTCGTTCGTTCCGTTCTTGCGCCCAATCGGGAGAATCTCCTTGAGTCTATCGGTCGTAGATTTTTTCTTCGTGACGAGATGAGGTATGCCATTGGTGTCGTTCCTTACGCCGCCCGATACGCCGAACTCCTCGTAAAACATTCTGATGACCTGGTTGGCCAGGCTGTCCATCTTGCCGAGACAGATGTCTATAGTTATCTTTTCCGAACCATCGGCGTGACTTCCACTTCTTACGAGACATCCGTCGCCGAAAATGAACCCGACCAAATACCAAAAGCGATCCAGTCCGACCTCTTCTCTCCAAATTTTGAGATCGGACGGAACGGCGACAAAGTCTCCTTTGGACAAAGAGGAGACCCTATTCCAGTTCGGCGAAGACCTGCCCTTGGCGGACAGAAACACATGGTCGTCTGACACAGTCATCGTGTCGCCGCACTCAAGTTTGATGAAGTAACCAGAATCGGAATCGAAGTCCTTGGTCCTCACGACCTTTCTGGACTTGAAGCCGTCTTTCACGGGACAAAGCAACTCGTCCCCGACTCGCAATTCGGCAACATCCTTCAGCGAGCCATCGGGAAGGACCACCCTGCTCCCATGTCTGTAGCAGCCCCACGCGACCGTGCTCGTAGCGATGAGCACCCTCAGGTCGCCGTGCTTGAACCTGTCCTCGACCGCGTGCCTCTTCTCCTTCTCGAGATCGGCGTTGTGGAACTCACACTCTATACGACGGTCGGCGAGCGCCGACCTGATCCTCTCGCCGGTGGCCTTGGAGTGGACGAAGACGAGGAACTTGTCGTCCTTGTACTCCCTGATCAAGTCCACTGCCCTCTCCGCCTTGTACTCCTCAGTCTGGTCGTAGGTCTCGGCGACCTCGTACTCCTCGTAGTGGATGTCGAGCGGGCAGGGCCTGTAGTCGGAGACCACGAGGTAGGTGTCCTTCTTGACCAGGCTGCATCCCACCCAGTTGGCTATCTCGTCGACGTTCGGCATGGTCGCGGAAAGGAAGACGATCCTCGGGTCGCGGGCGACCTTGGAGAACTTCATCAGGCCGACCTCCAGGTGGTCGCCCCGGCCGGGAACCGTCAGCAGGTGCGACTCGTCAACCACGATGGTGCCGCACGCCTTCAGGAACTCGTTCTTCTCGGAGTCCATGTTCCTGCACCGCGACGAGAGCATCTCGGAGGTCATGACTATGACATCCGCCTCCTCGAGCTCCTTGTGCCTGGCCTCCGTCAGCCTGTAGTCGCCCGTGCAGATCGCGACCTTTAGGCCGTCGAAGACCGACCCCGGCGAGGTCCACTCGTCGATCTTCTCCTTCGCGAGGGCCCGGAGCGGGGCCAGGTAGATGGCCTTGCCTCCCCTCTCCCTGACCTCGTGGGCCATGAAGAGCTCCGCGCATATCGTCTTGCCGACCCCGGTGGGCGCGGCGATGACGCAGTTGCAGTCCCTGTCGTGCACCTCGAAGACCCTGCTCTGGACCCTGTTGAAGTGTTCGAACGGGTACCTAGCGTGGACGAAGGCCGAGGCGGGGACGAGCTCGTTCTGGTCTGTTAGCGTTGTCAGCGACATGGAAACGGGGAGGGGGTCTTTCGGCCCCCTCCCCTCCCTCTCCCCCACTATGTTACTTCTTAGAAGACCTTCTGTCCAGCTCCGCCGCAGCGGCGTCGCCCACCGAGTCGATCCTCACGAACCAGTCGTCGGCGCCGGTTGCCTGCGACAGCCACCGGTCCACCTGGTTGTCCTTCTGGAGTATCGCGCAAGCGCTCGACCTGTCGAACGCTATGGTCTGCGGCAGCAGGTCCGCCAGGGCCCTAAGGTCGTCGTCCGAAGACCTAGAGCAGAACTCCTTCACCAGAACCGTCTCCGACTTGCCGACCTTCTTCTTCGACTGAACCATCCAAATTACCCCGAAATAATGTTCGAACCACGGCACCGCACACGGAGGCCGATCGCGACACTTGTTTAGAATAATACAGATGGAAGCGGCGGTCAATATGGTTTTCTAGAGCACGTCAAGTATGTTGATGTTGGTGCCGTCTTCGCCTATGAGCGACTGCTCGCACACCATCTCCCTGTCGCCGTGGTACCGAAGGCCGAGGTTGTACCGGTCTATCGACACCGAACGGTTCCTCTGGGACGCGACGACCCAGCAGTAGTCGGGCGTGATCTCCTGGTCTCCGTACCTGTTCTCCTGCGTGACGCCGACCTCGAGCACCATGCCGCTCGGCAGGGAGAGCTCAAGCACGCCCTCCTTGAGAAGGTACTCGACTAACAGCCTCTGTATCTTGTTCTTGGCCGACGAACTCATGGGAACCTCCTGGATGAAGGAATGGTGTTCAGTACAGATTCAGTTGCTCCGGCCTCATGTATGCGTACCTGAAGCCCTCGAACTCCCTCGGGTCCGTCCTCTCCTTCATGGGGGAGGCGATGGGACGGCCCCTGGAGTCGAGGCAGACGCTCCAGCAGTAGACCTTCTTGTCCTCCTGGTAGAACTCGACGAGCGCCAGATGGTGCGAGCCGAGCGCCTTCCTCGCGAGCTTCGTGACGAGGCAGAAAGGGAGGAACGGTGCGTACTTGTTGTAGACCTGGAAAGACTCTAGGTAGTGGTCGTTGTAGGCCGCCCTGTTGAAGTGGAAAACGAGAGAATACCCGTCCACGTCGGCCTCGGACCTCTTGAGGGGCGAAAGATAGTACTCCAGCTCGACCGGGCCGAGCGGGAAGTTGTACGGCACGAGGTCGCGGGAAAGGTTCCTCAAGTTCTCCAGTCTGGAGTCGAAGTTCGACATGGCCGTTGCCCTCTCCACTATGTATCCCGCATCGGCCGAATAAAAGCGCCGGTTCGTCCAAAAAACAAAGGCCGAGGAGCCTTTTTTTGGCCGAACCGGCGAGCCTTGAGCAATGCCGAAAAGGTTGATCTAATTTAGTGGCGGGGACACAATGGCACACGCGGAGAATTTCACATGTCGATAAAATGCCTCATGCTGGAGACCTCGGACAAGAAGAGGTTCTTCCTGCCGATCGGGTGCAGAAAGACGCTCGACGAATACTGCCGGGCCTTCGGGGCGAAGACCCAGGTCGTGCAAGCGGAGCTCAAGAGAAAGCAGCTAATCGGCATCCCCGCCCTGGTGCTAGCACTGTGCGACAAGGGACACAGGCCGGACAGGGTGGAGTTCAAGGCCGCGGGAAAAGGGAACGCCAAAAGGGCCAGATGACCGACCCCCGGGTCAATCCTCTTCCTTGGACCCGAGCAGGTGTCCGACGTCCTGGTTGGTGTCCACCTGCTCCACATTGTCGCTGTTCGTGAGGGCGATCGCCCCCGACCACTCTTTGAGGTATTCGGAGACCTCCTCCGGACTTTCGGCGTCGACGAGAGCGGGATACTTCATCAGTATAGCGGAGTCGAACGGCGCGGACTTGGACTGCTGGAAGGTGGCCCCCTCCTCGCCGGCGTTCCACTGGGGGAGGATCACATACTTGCCGGCCCCCTTGGAGGGTTCGACGCGCTTCGCCATGAGAAGGGCGTCGAGCAGGCCGCCGAGCGGGTTTATGCCGGAGTCGAAGAATAGAGGCACGTTCTCGACCTTCACCCCGGGCGTGAAGTGCCGGTTCTTCTTGTTGGCGATCGTCATGTTGACGCCCAGGGACAGCTTGGTGTCCTTGTCCTGGAACGACTTGGGGGCGCCGGTCCTGAACCTGAGCGAGGCGTAGAACTTGAGGGCCTCCCCGCCGCCGCTCGTCGTCTCGTCGTTGCCGTAGATGACGCCGATCTTCTTGCGCACCTGGTTGATGACGTACAGGGTCGCGTCGTTGTCGTTGAGGAACGGGTTGAGGCTCCGCAGAATCTTGTTGGCGAACTTCGCCCTCTCGCCGGGGCGCTCATGCCCGACGGCGTCGATCTGGGCCTTCGTGGGGTTGTCCGGAAGGTCGACCTCGCTGAACTCGCGCTCCGTGGGGTTCACGCCGATGCTGTCCCACACTATGCCGATGGGCTTGTCGGGGAACTTCGACCGTATGGCCCTGACCACGGAGATTATCTGCTTCTCGACCTGCTGGAGGGTTACGGGGCTGTATACGATGAGTTTGTCGGGGTCGACATGGCCGCAGCGCTCCGCGAACTCGCTTCCGCTGGACCTCTCGCAGTCCAGCAGGACGGCTATGCCCCCCTGCTTCTGGATCGCCCCGAGGAAGCAGTAGCCGAGGAACGACTTGCCCGAGGCCTCCGGGCCGAAGGCCTCGATGATTCGTCCGCCGGGGAAGCCGCCCTTGACGAACCGGCCGCTGCAGGCGTAGTTGATGGCCAAGTTGCCAGTGTTTACGTAGTACGGCACGATCCCCGCGTTGCGCAGGGTCTCGCCTCCGGTGGAAGAGAGTATCTCGTCCAGAATCGAATCCTCGTTCTTCTTTGCCTTGGCCATGTTTTGCTCCGTGGTTTGATCGAGAAATGGAATAGGGCCTCCCCCTCGGCCCGATTGCCCAGGGGGAGGCCTGTTCCAACAGAAAAGAATCAGCCGAGCTTCCTGAGCTCTTCGAGGAAGTCCTCGTCGGCGTCGGACTCGTCGGAATCCGACTCCTGCGCCACCGTGGCGGCGACAGGGGCGTGCCGAGCCTCGTCGCGGGGCTTCGCCTCGGCGGCCTGGGGCTTGCTGGCGTACTTGGTGGGATCGAACCCGCCTTCCGTCTCCTGCTTGAGGCCGAGATGGACGAGGAGCTCGTGCTCCAGCTCCTCGTAGCTCTTCAGGATCCTGAGGGCCTTGAGGTCGTGGAGGTTCTCCATCCACCTCTTGCAATCGTCGGGATCGCCGGCGGGCGACTCCTCAAGGAAATGGGAACCCTCGTAGTTCGGGAAGCTCTGGTCCCCGGACTTGCGGATGGTCTTGACGAGCTTGAAGTCGTACCCGGCCTTGAAGTCGGTCACGTCGCCGAGCTTGGGCTGGTTCATCTCCTTGTCGCCGAGGATGCCCCTCAGGATGATCTCGTGGACGGTCTTGCCGACCGACAGGATCTTGGGGCCGACATTCTTCTTGACCGTGCCGTCCTCCGACCGCTCCTCGCGGACGATGACGTTGTAGTAGTACCTCTCGATCGGCTTGATCTGCCTGTAGAGGTTCCTCTTCTGCTCGGCCTCCGCCGGGGCGGCCTGCTCGCTCTCCTTCCAGAGGTGACGCATGTACTCGCAGATCGGGTTCTTGCCGACCCACTTGCCGTTGACATACTCGCGTATGTCGTGGAGGCTCTTGCCGTTCACCCTGTGGAGGGCGGTCACGAGGTAGAAGGGGTTCTCGTCCCTGCCGAAGGTCCCCTTGGGGGCTGGCGGTAGCAGGCGCATCACCACGCTGCCCTTGCCTTCAGGCATCCTCACGAAGTTCTCGAGGAAAGACCCACCGCTGCCCTCCGCAGCCTTGAGCGTCTTGTAGTCATTCTGAAGCGATCCGAGATCAAGTCCCATGTCATTCTCCGTTTGTAAAGGTTAAGGTTTCCGCGACACTTCCGTGCCGCGTCAACATGTTATACATAAGATCGGAGAAACGGTCAATAGACTTTAGCGGATTTTTCTAGAAATCTTCAGCCTTCGGGGGAGATGTCCAGACGGCCCTCGGTCCCGGCCTCCTCGCTGGCGGACCGGGCCTTGGCCTCGAGCGCCCCGAGCTTTTCCTTCAGGGTGTGGTGGCCCTCGGACTCCAGCCCTTCGTTGATGGCCCTCTTCTGGGCCATGTCGCGTTCGTACTCGTCCTCGAGGGCCTTGAGTATCTCGGCATTGCGCTGGAGCCTCTCCAGGACCCTCTTCTTCTCGGCCTCCTCGGCGGCCCGCTTCTTCTCCGGGTCTTTGACTATGGGATTGACCTTCTCCCTGAACTTCCTGTCGAGGGAGGCCTTGCGGCGCTCGTCCCTGGAGAGCTGCTGGAACTTGTGCCTCCTCGCGGCGGCACGGGCCTTGCCCTTGAGCTCCCTGGCCTTCTTCTTCTGCATCTGCTTCTTCGTCGGCATCACTTCCTCCTTATGTCCGGCACGTCGCCACTCTCGTAGTTCCCCCAGAGGTTTATCTCCTCCTTGCGGTCCTCGGCCCCGACGTACTTGGGGCCCTCGTCCTGCTGGACGAGCCCGGTCCCGATCGCGACGAAGTACTCCGCGCTGACGTCCACGTCCCTGCCCGCGTCGTCGGTCGTGGCGTAGAGGAGGGTCGTCCCCATGGACTTCTCCGACCACACGGGGTACTGCCTGCCGCTGGTGAATTTCAGGCCCTTCTGCTTGGCCTTGAACTCGGCGATCGGCTCCGGGTCGTAGCGCTCGTGCCTCAGGGGCCTCCTGGCGAGGTTCTTTGCCGTGAGCGGGCACGCCCTGTCGGCCGCGGCCTTGGAGGGCGACGGCAGGGGCTTGAAGTCCTCCTGCACGGCGTCCTCGAAGTCCTCCGTCTCCACCACCTTCCCCGAGTCGAATGAGAACTTCTTGTTCTTGATGACGATGCCCGCGCCCGTCTCCCTGTACGACACCCTCTTCTTGGCGTATTCGTATATCTCGACGCCGACTATGAATATGTTCCGGCGGGCGAGCTGGGTCATGACCTTTGCGGCGAGGGCGTCCAGGCCGACCTCCTCCGTGACCTTCCCGATCTTGGCGCTCTTCTCCTTCACCTCCTCGGAGTACACGCCCGGGACGTCGGTCGCCTCCTTGTACCTGTAGATTATCTCGTATCCCATGGAACTATTCTAGCTACCTCGCGGCGATACCGGAGCCGTAGCGGGTCCGGAAAGCGAGGGACTTCGCCCCCTTGGACCTGCAGAAGTCCGCGAATACCTCCTCCGAAGCGCCGTGGGACAGACGGTCCACGCAGAGGACGCCCCCGTCGGAAAGAGAAGACCAGCAGAAGTCCATGCATTCCATGAGCGAGTCGCTGCCCATCTCGCGGGTGACCACGGCCATGTCTGTCCCCCGGCACGCCTCCGCGACGAGGGGGTCGTGGAAGTCCCCGACATGGACGGACACGGGGAATCGCCGGCCCGCCGCGGACCTGACATTGGAAAGGGCGAGCCTAGGAGAATAGAAGGCGTCGGAGGGGGGCTGGACGCACACGGCCGACTCTGGGGCCTCGCACCCCTTCAGGAGGCAGCTCAGGTGGAGGCCGAGGTCCAGTCCGATGCAAACTATCCTCCTCGGGCCGAACACCCTGCCCATGTGGTAGTAGAACGGCAGGTAGTTGGGATCCTGGTACTGCCCCGTGAGCCTCGAGGACTCCTCTATGAGCCTCATCCCCCCGAGCAATGCGCGTGGGGACATGAGACTCGACTTGAGCCTCCGCTCCAGTTCGGCGACGGAGGCCGAAAAACCGCGTTCCGCCGCCGCTTCGGGATCCATGTGGACGCTCAAGTTACCTGGGTTTGTGGGTGCCGCCAAATCTCGGCGTTGCCGTACTTCTGCACGAGGTGCGGGCCGAGGACTTCCAGGGCCTTGTGCGGAACGGGCGCTACCGTCGGCCTTATGGAGTGGAGGCCGGGTATCCTGTGGACGTTGACGTCGTCCTCCTTGGACACCTGCTCCACATTCAGGAAATTGTGCTCGTACGGCTGCTCGCCCAAAAACTCGTATATCCTTCGCATTGTCGAGGCGGGCTGGCTCGTCAGGTCGTCGAACTCCACGAAAAGCATGCAGTCTTGGTGGCCCCGGGCGATGGCGTCCTTCACGCGGTTGTAGGCGAGCCCCACCGGCTGCCCAGATCCGGCCCAGATGTCGCAGCGCCCCTCAATCGTCTGGGCCTTGAAGTAGTCCGCGCTCTCAAACGACCACTGGCTCTGGCCGGTGCTCTTGCGCCAGAGCTGCTCGAAGCTGGCGAGGATTTCGGAGACATTGCGGACGGGGACGATGATCTTGGGCTTCTCGCCCTTGATGAACTCGAGCATCTCTATGAGCGAGAGCCAGCCTCGGCCCTTGTCGATAACAACCTGCCTTTCGGTCAGGTGGTAGGATTCCATGGCGGCCCTTAAGACGCACCTCAGCTGCTCGTAGTCTATGCCCTCCGCCTGGTGCTCGATCAGCCGGTCCCACTGGTTACGGATGCCGAAGAGCACATCGTGACAGCCGGACGTGGCCGGGGAGACATAAAATTTGGGGTTCTGCGCCAGGATGTTGCACAGAAGCGTGCTTCCAGACCTGGGGAGGCCCGATATGTAGTAATGAGTTCGCATGCCTAAACATAGTAACGCGTGCGTTTTTGGCGTCAAGGCGTATTTGGCGGCAATAGATATCTATTGCCGCCAACACCAATCAGGCCGAATAGCCTGCCCAATACATTCCAATTTCGAGGCCATCCACGCGCGCAAACCAATAAATAGTATGGTTAGTCTGGCCGGTCACAGAAATATCCAGCGCTTTATTCGTGTTGTCTGCCGTTATCGCAACGTCATAGGCAGCGTCATCTTCAACGTCCGTGCCAACGAGTTGCCGCCATTACTCGTTGAAGCCGTGCGTAGTTAACGCCTTCCGCTTAATGCTCAATCAGTGAATCCCACTGGTTACGAATGCCGAACAAAACGTCGTGGCAGCCGCTTGTTGCTGGCGAAACGTAGAACGCCGGATTCTGCGCGAGAATGTTGCAGAGCAGGGTCGAGCCCGATCGCGGCAGGCCCGAGATGTAGTAATGTGTTCTCATGACCGATTAATATACCGAGCCGCGAGAATTGAGCAAGCGAGTTCTGCCTCCGCGATTGCTAGCGGCAATACGGAATAGCAACGCCACGGGCAGTACGCGCCGATCGTGCCGCAGAGCAGGAGTTCAAGGGTGTGCCTCATTACCCGCAGTCGCCTCCAAAGCTGCTCGCAAAGCCGTTGTTCTCTGTGAACTCTGCGTAGCTAGAGCTTTCGCCGATGGCATTCACTGCGTATATGCGAAGCACCCATGAGGCGTTGTAGAAATCCACTCCGCTGATTACAGAACCTCCATTGAGGCAGCCAGTAGTCAGAGATGGCGCGTTAACTTGTCGGAATGTCGCGTAGCCGTTACGGCTTGCCCGCAGCCGGTAGCTTGTGATCGCGCTGCCACCGTCAGAAAGCGGCGCGAGCCAACTGATGGTTGCATTGGAGCACCCGCATGGCGTGACAGTTATTGATCTCGGCGCACCGGGAACGCTTGCCGCAACCGGCGTACCGCTCGCCGTCCCGCTGTAATCTCCCGCAGTAAAATTCACCGCCGCCACCCGCACCGTGTACGAAGTGCCGTTCGTCAATCCCGTGAGCGTGTAACTTGTGCTGGTGCTGCCTGTCAGCACATACGCCGCGGAGCCGCTCGCTGGCGTGTATTCCACAAGATAATTTGTGATCGTACCGTGAGTTGTGGCCGGTGCCGTCCAACTCAGCGTGAGTCGGGCGTTGCCGGCCGTTGCCGTGAGGCTGGTCGGGGCGACGGGGCCGCTGGGCCATTGAGCAGCCGTGCGCATCGCCTGCGCCTCGCGGAGCGTGAAAACACCACTAGTAGCGATCGTCGTCCAAGTCGGCACGGTACCGATGATCAATCCGCCGCGTGGCTTGCTCATGCGGCACCTCCTGCGCTCGCCGCCGCGCTCGTCGTGCCGGGAGAATCAAGCCAGTATAGATCGTTAAGAGACGGCATCACGAATACTCCTTCCAGAACGCAATCACATGAAGGTCGCCGCCAGCACTCGCCTGCGCGTAGATCGATTGCGCTTCTTTGAGCGTCAAACCAAAATCTTTGGAAACCACCACAAGCGTGGCGTCCGCGGGAACGGTCACAGTATGCGCAAGCTTTGTGGCGGTTCCAGTGTTTGTGGCGGCGGCATAGAAATTGAGCGTGATGTCGCACGCATTGATGCCATCTACATTTGCGACAACAATTGAGTCAATCATGTACGCCTTGTTGCTCGCGGCGGCGTTTGAGACGACTTGCGTTTCAGTCGTGGTGTCCAACCGCACAAGCGCGTTGTTGAGTATGACTGATGTTGCTGCATTGAGGTTTGGATTTGCCATGGATTGTTCCTATGTGAGTGCCAAAATCAGTCCTAGTTTAACGCCGCCTGCTGCCGTTGTCTGCGTTGTGCCGTCTGGGAATGTGACACCGCGGCCGCTGTCAACGATTTTAAGCCCGTTGACGAACGTCGTGTTAGCGGCGTCAGCCGTGATGTTCGACCCGATGATGTGGGCGTTGGAGTAGGAGTTGGTGTTGTTGCTTTGGCCGCCAAGTACGCTAGAGTGGGTGCCACTGGCGGTGTTGCCCTTGCCGCCGCTGACGGTGCTGTACTGAGCGCTGGCGGTGTTGTATGATCCGCCGCCGACGGTGCCGAAGTCGTAGGCGGTGTTGTATCTGCCGCCGCCTACGGTGCTGATGTAGCCGCTGGCAGTGTTGTATCTGCCGCCGCCGACGGTGCTGTAAGCGTTGCTGGCGTTGTTGATATTACCGCCGCTGACGGTGCTGTAGCCTCCGCTGGCGGTGTTGTTGTAACCGCCGCTGACGGTGCTGTAGTTGCTACTGGCGTCGTTGCTATAGCCGCCGCCGACGGTGCTGCGGTCGCCGATGGCGGTGTTGTCCTGACCGCCGCCAACAGTGCTGCGGTTGCCGCTTGCCGTGTTGTTTCTGCCGCCGCCGACGGTGCTGTAGTTGTTACTGGCTGTGTTGCTCCGACCGCCAAGTACGCTGGAGTACGTGCCGCTGGCGGTGTTGTTAAGGCCGCCGCCGACGGTGCTTCGACTGCTGCTGGCGGTGTTGTTAAGGCCGCCGCCGACGGTGCTGTTGTAACTGCTGGCGGCGTTGCCCATGCCGCCGCCGACGGTGCTGCGGTAGCCGCTGGCGGTGTTGAGTCTGCCGCCGCTGACGGTGCTGTAGTCGCCGCTGGCGGTGTTGCCCTTGCCGCCGCCGATGGTGCTGACATAGCCGCTAGCGGTGTGGCCCTTGCCGCCGCTGACGGCGCTCATGTAACCGCTGGCAGTGTTGTTTGAGCCGCCGCCGACGGTGCTGAGGTCGCCGCTGGCGGCGTTGAGTCTGCCGCCGCTGACGGTGCTGTAGTCGCCGCTGGCGGTGTTGTCCTTGCCGCCGCCGATGGTGCTGTAGTAGGCGCTGGCGGTGTTGTGGTAACCGCCGCCGATGGTGCTGACATGGCCGCTGGCGGTGTTGTTGTAGCCGCCGCTGACGGTGCTGTAGTTGCCGCTGGCGTTGTTCTGCCGACCGCCGACGGTGCTGTAGTTGCCGCTGGCGGTAGAGTGGGAACCGCCGCTGACTACGCTGTAGTTGCCGCTGGCGGTGTTGTAGCCGTTGACGGGCTGAATACTTTGATAGCCTGAGCCGGTTGTGTACGGACTTGAGCCGCCACCACCGCCGGTGACAGAAGAGTCCAGCGTCGCGTTCTTGAGCGTCTTGCCGCCAAAGTCAATTTCGTCAGCCATGATTCAGTTACTCCTTTCGTCTATAAAGATATCTACACCTTTGACGGCGGATTCGGCGGGGGCACGAACACAGGCTGCGACAACGGCACGCTCAGTTTTTCCAGCGTTTCAGCAAGATTTGGCCCCAGACGCTCAAGCACGCGGGCCTCGACCTGCGCCTGCGTGTAATCGCCCGCGGCGTCATATTCAGCGCCTTCCCACAAAATAAGCGACTGACGACCAAAGCGCAGAATCGCGCGCGCGCTCTTTCGGGCGCTATCGTCAATTAAAACAAACGATAGGTCGGTTAACGTTATAGGCGGAAATGTATGCTGTTTGCCGTTGGTGTCGATGAACGACGCTGGAGTAAAAGTGACTGGCGTGGAAAGTTGCATAAGAAATCTCCTGTTCTAGTGTGTTCAATACGTGCACGAACCGTCGTCGCAGGTGGCGTCGGGGTTGTAGTTCGCGGAGGCTGGGTCGGTGCAGCCGTAGATGGCGCATTCTCCGCACGATTCACAAATTCCGAAGTAATCGCACGAGTTTCCGCAACCATCAAACGAGATGTACTGGCCGCAGCCCCCCGAAGATTCGCAATAATCTAAAAAAGTGCCTCCGTAGCCGCAGCCATCATAAATATTCCCATAGCACGACCCATCGTTGCAGCCGGCGGCGGGATTATAGTTGCACGCCCACGGGTCTGTGCACCCAACTTCGCCATACAAGCACGACCCATCGTCGCAAGTCGCGGCAGGATTATAGTTGCACGCCGTCGGGTCTATGCACCCAGAGACGCTAGGCGCGATAACCTGCGTGATCTCTACTGCCGCCACCCACGCCACCGCTTCGCCGCCCGCACCCAGCACGAGAATGTCAAGCGACTTGGCTGTGTCATTAGCCGAAAGCGTAACTGTAGAGCCATCTAGGGCCGTATCCATCCACGTCTCAACGATGGGGCTGCCCACCAGCGAAACAGTGCCGCCCGTCATGCGTTTAATTACGCCGCGCAGCGTCCAGCCGCCTGCGGCCGCGTTTGCGCACGCCGACACGGCCGACAAGCGCACATTAAAATGCCACACCGCATTCGCGGGAAGCGTAAGCCGGGCGCCGGACCCGTCCAAAAACATTGCCGACGGGCTGCTGGCGCTGCCTGCCGTAACGGTGCGCATCAAAACTCTGATCGTCTGCGCGTCGCCGTTTTGGAGAAAACGTCCAGCGGCGTGAGCCTGCGCGCCGTAATGTGACGCAACGGCGGCTATGCCTCCGCTGACGGTGCTGGCGTAGGCGCTGGCGGTGTTGCCCCTGCCGCCGCCGACGGTGCTGTAGGCGCTGCTGGCGATGTTTTCTCGCCCGCCGCTAACTGTGCTGATGTCTCCGCTGGCGTTGTTTTGCCTTCCGCCGGCGACGGCGCTGTAGTAGCTACTAGCGGCGTTTTGTTGGCCGCCGCCGACGGTGGCGAACTGGTTACTAGCGGTGTTGCTATCGCCGCCGCCGACGGTGCTGATGTAGCCGCTGGCGGTGTTGCTGACGCCGCCGCCGACGGTGCTGAAGTAGCCGCTGGCGTTGTTTTGCCCGCCGCCGCCGACGGTGCTGTAGTTGCTACTGGCGGTGTTGTTCGCGCCGCCGCCTACGGTGCTGCGGGCGGCGCTGGCGGTGTTGCTCTGTCCGCCGCCGACGGTGCTGTAGTTGCTACTGGCGGTGTTGTTCGCGCCGCCGCTGACGGTGCAGGCATATCCGCTGGCGTTGTTGCTTTGGCCGCCGCTTACGGTGCTGTATTGAGCGCTGGCGGTGTTGCTCCTGCCGCCGCCGACGGTGCTGCGGTCGCCGGTAGCGTGATTCAGATATCCGCCGCTGACGGTGCTGTAGGTGTTGCTGGCGGTGTTGTTTTTGCCGCCTCCAATAACGCTATAGTCACCGGTCGCTGTGTTGTTTAAACCGGATCCGACAATGCTGTTTGTGCCTGCGCCTACGGCGTACGGCCCGCCACCTCCGCCGACGCCCACGGAAACATATGCGGATCCGTCCCATCTGTACTGGCTGTTGTCGTTCTTGGAAAGGTAGATGAACCTGACGTCGCCTGTCGCCGGAAACGAGGCGAAATCGGCGAACTGCTGGACGGCCAGGGAGGCTATGTCCCCGAGTTTTATCTTGCTGGTAGCCGTGCCGACCACGTTCGCGGAAGGAACCACCGCGTTCTGCTCGGCGGCGCCGAGTGGCAATTGAGATATCTTGATGCCCATTTCACCCTCCGACCTATATATGCGAACTAAAGTCAATCAAGATATTTATCTTGAGCCCTATCTCTAAATCAAGCAAAATTGCGGGAGTTTCGTGTTATTGTGTTATTGGTCGTAGTTACTGGCAATGCTGTCTATTTTTTCTATATTCTCTTGGCTCAAATAGTTAATATAATCGCCAACTTTACCGTTTCTAGTTTTGTACGAGTCAATGTTATTTATGTCTTTAGGACACAACTCAACCAAATCCGAGCCCGTTATTTTAGCATTAGAATAATTTGCTATTTCTTGATTTCTCATATTATCAAAACTATTTAGCTCCAAGCACTCGTCCAACTTTGTCTTATCAAATACAGAAAGAGACCTAATAGACTCTTCCATTTTCTCATAGTACAAGTACTCTTTGTCTTTGCCTTGTTCTTCAATGGCCTTATAGAAGTTGATGATGCTTTTTATTCCGCCATAATCAAAGTCAATAAATTCGCTTAGTGTACCGCCGTATTTCGTTGATTCTCTATATTTTTGCTGGAAGTAACAACTAACTAAAATATCTTTGAAATCACGATATAAGATTATACATTTGTCGTGATTGGGAACCTCAAACTTTGTCGCATACAAAGGGTTGTTTAAATATGAAAAAATAACGGTATGATATTTTGAAGCGTATATTCTCTTGATGTTATGAGATATTTGCTTGAATATTTTATATTTGTTCTTCAACAAGCAATCCAATGTCCTACACAGCCATGTTGTGCCAGACTTTGGGAATCCTGTGATCAATATTTTCATAACAACTCTTTTATTTTTGATGAATATTTTGTGCTTATCAAATCATCTTTATAATCAAAAGAGCCAAAATAATCAAACCATTCATTTGGATATTTGGGAGAATTGCTGAATCTTGGTCTGTTTGTCTTAAAAGTCCAATCTTCCAAACTTTTTGTAAAGTAATGGTTTAGTCTTATCTTGGAGAGTGATCTATTGCAAGTATATTTTCTGTACAATTGACCATTCTCGTCAACTATAGGGGTGTGTGTTAAGTATTCATGGCTGTCTAGAACCCTTTTAAGACTTCTTCTTCTAACAATTGTCTTTATGATTTTGAACAAGTCGCATGGTTGTTGAAAGTTTGGGTAGTTTTTAGGGAAATCAAAGTTGTCTGGATGTCTTTTTGTATAATTGTCTATCACCAATCCGTTTGGTGAGGCTTGGTGATCATTTGATCCAAAAATATTTTGATGCAAAACTATGCCCCCGAATCCATCAAACAAAGAAGAACTCAAAAAGTCTTTGATGTCATCATGTTCTGGCATCACGATAAATTCGTCTATATCTAGACAACAAACAAATTCTGTGTTTGCTTCTTGTATTATTTCCGTGTATAGTTTGTTTTTAACTTCAAATCCAAGATATTCGCTAGATACATTTTTAAAATTAACCCCCAAATCCCCAAGAATGTCCGCAGAATCATCTGTGTTGTTGTGCAGGTAAATTGAGAAATTATCAACTCCAACCAAGCTGTGGTACAGCACCCACTCTTTTAAATACTTTGATTCATTTTTGGCGACCAATCCAAGAGTTATCATATGGGTTTATTTTTTATTTTGATCGCTTCTGATGGACACATGGTACAAAAACTTTCTGATTTGTAATTACGATCAAAAAATTCTTGGATTTTTTCGATAGGATCAGAATAAGATATCGGTTTATATGTAAGATACTGATCAAATTCTGGTGTCGTTTTATTTATTTCCTTCATTTGTGGCAAGTAAGCCAACGGCGCACATTTATAGATTTTATCGTCAATTAAAATTGCGCAATATTTACAAGGGCATATGCTCCAGCTTTTTTCTTGATCATTATCTTGAAATGGAGATATGGTTCCGTCAGCATTAGTGTGATATCTTTTTGTCCAATTCGTAATGCCGTCTTTATGGGTTACATTAACCCCCAAAGATTTCCAATGTCTTAATATTTCCAAGTTTGGTTTCAAATCATCAGCATAATTTTTTGATGTGCTGTGTATTGTGGTTTGAATATCAATTTTATTATCGATTAAATTCTGCAGGATGATATCTATGTTCTTTATTTTATTGAGAAGTAATCCATTGGTGTAAATTAAGATTTTAGAATTTGGCAGTATTTTTCTGGCTACAGAACAAAACTTGTCAATATTTCTATTTATGAATGGTTCCCCACCAAGCATATTGAATTGATTTATTTCTAGTATCTTTGACCAGGCCAACAAGTGTTCTTCTAGATCGGTTGGTTGTTTTGTATTACCTTTTAGTATGTTTGTATAGTGGCTACAACTTTCACAAGCCAAATTGCAAGAATTTGTCAAGTGATATTCAAGGATTGGTATTTTTATTTTTGCGGACATAGGAAACTATAGATTTGTCGCAATATGTCTTTTGATGTATAAATCATTATATTTTTCCATCAAATCATCAAATTTTGTTATTTTTGATTCTTTGTTGATTTTATTCCATAAGTGTTCAATACTGCCTATGTTGCAGGATACACTTTCCAATATGTTTTTTCTATACTCATGGTCTTGAATAAATTGTTTGTATTCTATTTCTACAAGTTGCCAATTGCTATCTCTACATTTGCTCGTGAAGTTTTCTAATTGCTGTTTGTTTTGTTCATAATGATTTTGTTCTACAATCTCACTAATGCTATTTTTCAAGTCCTCAAAAGCATAGTTTACATATATGACTCTTCCAGTAAAGGGGGTGTTTAAAAGATATTGAGTGCAAACTATGTCTCTTAAATTGTTTGTGGAAAAGTCATTTGCTGTTCTTAAAAATCCAAAAAGTTCATTGATGTAGGACTGATCTAGTTCAAAACTATAGTAAGGAATGTGTCCGTAAAATGAAAACAAAATGTCATTTTTTGTGTATGTTTCTAGATCATCTTGATCTAAATATTCGTTAAAATAAAATCCGCAAAGTTTTAAAAGATGAGAAACCACGCCAATGTGTGGCCCGTCCAATCCTATTATCTGACTTATCATTTTAGGCTCCGAAAAGGAATGTTGTGTTTTTTACGTTGCTTCCTGTCCAAGTGTTATTACTCGGATCAACAGCGAAGGCGGGGCCAAATTTAGCACTTCCGGTTATGGTGTTGCTGTCCATGACAACCTCTCCGTTAGACTCCGCCCCGCTTAATGTCGCTTTTAGTTTAAGAGGAATGCCGCTTAGATCATAGCCCAAAACCACTGGTTGTACAAACTTAATATTTGTTGCATCAGCGACTGCAAGATTAGCACATCTTACTTGTATATTCTGATTGTAATTATTTATTACTAACTTGTTTGACATATTACCAGATGCAGATATTGTAGCATCGCTTATGCTTGCCAAATTACCACTAGATGCTGTGTTGCTGATCAGCGTGTCAAAATCACCCTTTAGGCAACTTACACTTCCCAAGAAATTATTTGGCGCAACGGCATCTTTTTGAAGCAGATAAATGTCATCAAAATATGTTGTCCAGTGAGTTGCTGTGTTCCACGCTTTGTCGCTGTAAAAGGAACCAGAGCCGTCCGCTCTGTGTGCCCAAAAAGTTCCAAAAGCTACTTGTCCGACTGTTGGGGTCGCTTGAGCCGTTTGGGTTGTTGTTATAACACTATTAACTTGGCTGTCAATAACGCTGCTGCTGTCCGAGGCCAGATTATTTATTCTGACCTTGAAGCTACCAGTCGAAGAAGATGAAATAACATATTCTACTTCAATATAATTCCAAGACGAAGCATTTAAAGTTCCTGTCGAGGTGTGAACCAATGTGAAGGCACTTGAATTGGCCACTGTGGAGTTCCAAGTAATAGTCCGGGAATCGCAATTATCTCCCGCACTGCTTGCCGGTGTGGAAACCCAGTTTTGTTGAATTGAAAATCCTTTATCGCAGTAACCACCGCCGGTTGCGGCTATGCTGACAATATCACTGTTCCAAGTAAAATTTGCCGCCGATATGGTTGCATTTGCCCCCATACTAGCACTAGTGTTCCACCTTCTTAATTCTACTTGTCTACTTCCATTAA
>Ga0209189_1000383_pt1 | contig 37575 bp, 36 predicted proteins | sample C_130820_EF_Meta_FD_187308 | JGI IMG/M metagenome (GOLD analysis project Ga0209189, IMG submission 187308) | Freshwater microbial communities from Lake Croche, Canada to study carbon cycling - C_130820_EF_MetaG (SPAdes) (version 3) | ecosystem: Environmental > Aquatic > Freshwater > Lake...
TGTTACCTTTTTGTTACCTTTGGGTCAAATAGCTAGTTCTTCTCTGTAAAAACTACGTATTCGAACCCTGTATCGCGCACCACTTAAAAATCGGCCTCGTTTACTCTTTGAGGCCGATAAATAGAGGCCCTGATGGCGATTGCTCATCTCCTCCTGCTCTCGCGGATTCCCGCAGATCCCGCGAACTTTTTGTGGAGTCGGTTGATTTTTTCACCGGTGAGTTGCTCGAGTCGGCGACCGGACAACGATCCAGCTTCCTCTGGGATGGGTGGGGGAATCTTCGTTCGAAAATCTGGAGGAAGCGGTGAAAGGATTCTTTGGGGGCGAACCGGGAACTTTCCGTTCTGGGACAGATCAGGGATCAGGAACTTCTAAACAACTATCTGCGCCTCTCTGCAGCACTCGATGAAAAGGGCAAACGCAAGTTGCTCGCGGAGCAAACGGCTTGGCTGAAACTCCGGGAGAAGAAATCGCACGACGCCCCCTCGGCATATCAAGGAGGCACGATAGCACCGGCGGCTTACGGAAGGGTGTACCTGGAGATGACCGTCGGGAGGAACAAGGTGCTTGCGGCACGATTGCCCCACTCCGGTAAATAACAGACTGGCCTCCAAGACTCACTTCTTGTCCTGACATCATCTGGCAGACTAAAAGCTTTATTTAAAATGCTCTAGTACGCCATGACCTTGCCAAGAAAGCGCCGCGCCTCTTCGGAGCGGGGATGGGAAAAGAACGCCCCCGCAGGCCCCAACTCCAGCACACGGCCCTCGGCAAGGAAGGCCACGCAGTCGGCGATCTTGCGTGCAAATCCCATTTCGTGGGTCACCAGTAACATGGGAGTGTTGGACTCCCGGAGTTGCGCGATGAGCGAGAGAACTTCGGCCGTCATTTCGGGATCCAAGGCCGAGGTCGGTTCGTCAAAAAGCAGAAAGCGCGGCTTTGTCGCCAGCGCCCGGGCGATGGCCACACGCTGGCGCTGACCTCCGGAGAGTTGTGCCGGCGGTTTGGCAGAATGATCCGCCATCCCGAGCCGATCCATGACCTCCATGGAGCGTTCCAGCGCGCTACCCCGATCCACCCCATGAACCTCGACTAGGGGGAGCATGACATTCTGCAGGGCCGACATGTGAGGGAAGAGGTTGAAGGATTGGAAAACTACGCCGAGGCCCTTGCGGTAATTTCTCAGGTCGGGCTCCCGATCGGGCACCTGTTCACCATTAATCAGGATCATGCCATTATCGGGGCAATCGAGGCCCGCTATCAATCTCAGGAGGGTCGACTTGCCGCCGCCGCTCGGACCGAGCAGTGCCAGCACATGAGGGAACTCCATCTCAAGGGTGAGATCCTTGAGCACGGCGCGGCATTCTCCGTCCGAGCATCCGGTGGCAAAGGATTTTGTGATGCCGTGGCACTCAAGTTTCATAGCGGAGTCGTTTCTCAAGGAGCTTGGCCAGAAGTGAGATTGGGAGCGTCAGAGCCAGATAGCCGATGGCCAGAGGGAGGTAGCTCTCGAGGGTGCGGTAGGTGGCGGAATTAACCTGTTGCGCGGTCAGGGTGAATTCCCCGATCCCGATGATCGAGAGGAGAGAGGAATCCTTGATCAGGGAGGCGAATTGTCCGGCCAGAGGCGGCAAAATCTGGCGCATGGCCTGCGGGGCGATCACAAAGCGGTAAGTCTGAAGCGTGGTCAATCCGATGGCACGGGCCGACTCAAGTTGTGAGGCGGGCACCGATTCGATCCCGGCACGGATCATCTCCGAGAGGTAGGCTCCGCTGAAGAGGGAGAGGATCAGGATGCCGGCCACGAGCCTGTCCTGCAGGCCGATGCCGTTGGCCACGACGTAGAAGAGGAAGAGAATCTGGGCAAGCAGCGGAGTTCCACGGATCATCTCCACATAGAGGAGTGAGGCTGATCGGAGCGGGAGAATCCGAGAGCGACGCGCCAAGGCCACGATGCCGCCGATCAGCGTGCTGAGGAGCAGGGAGAGGAATGAGATCAGGATTGTGAGCAGCCACCCTCTCCAGAAGACACCTCGGAATTTCCAGACGGCCTCCCATCCCCCTTGGGTCACTCCCGCCGCGCCCCCCATGACGAGAGCGCAGAGCAGGGAGGCCGTGATCAGGATCAGCGCAAGCCAGGCTCCCTTCAGCCACGGGGATGCAGGAGCTCCCGACCGCTCGATGAAGAAAGCGGTGCCGTGCATCGGCTTAGCGTTGGAACCTGAAGAATCCCTCGGCGGTCCGTGTGGTGGCCGCCGCGACTTCTTCCAGCGTGATCCCCCTGACTTCGGCGATCTTATCGGCGACCAGTCGGGTGTGGGCGGGTTCGGCCCGCTTGCCACGGAATGGAACGGGGGCCAGATAAGGGCAGTCGGTCTCTACCATGTAGCCATCGGGGGGGACTGAGGCGGCGGTGAGTCGCACCTGCTCGGCGTTGTTGAAGGTGATGATGCCGGTGAAGGAGACCATGTGACCAAGTGCCGCAACCTCGGCGGCCTCTTCCGGTGTGCCTCCGAAGCAATGGAAGACGCCCCGCACCTTCCCGCTATAGGGTCGCAGGATCTCGAGCGTGTCGTCCCACGCCGAGCGCTGATGGATCACGACATTGAGCCCAAGTTTCACGGCCAGATCGAGCTGCATCCGGAAGGCATCGGCCTGAGCCGCCTTCCATGCTCCCTCCGCGATGAGCCGTTCCTGATCCCCAGAACTCTGCGCAAGCAGGGCGGAGTCCACGGAGGCGACCTTCGGCGGCTGAAGCTCCTCCGGCACATGATGGTAATCGATGCCGGTCTCACCGATCCCGACGACCTTCGGATGGCGTGCCAGCTCTGTCAGGGCCGGAAGAAAATCAATCCCCTCCTCGGTGACATGCGTCGGATGGATGCCAACGACGGCGTAGATGCCAGGGAAACGCTTGGCCAGCGCCACGGCCCGACGACTGCTCTCCAGCCCCGTGCCGATCGTGATGATACGAGTGACGCCGGCCTCGGCGGCTCGGGCAACGACCCCCTCGAGATCCGCCTCAAAATCGGGATAGTCGAGATGGGCGTGTGTCTCGATCAGATCCATGGAAAGAAAGGAATAATTTTATCAGGAAGTCAGGAAAAACCAGAAACGGGGTTCAGCGTAAGCACTCTTTTACGTCGTCAGGTGCAAAAAAATTTTACCACATCCCCTTCCTGATTTCCTGATGAATTTCTGTATCCCGCCCTAATCTCCATACCCGTTCGGGCGCTTCACGTGCCAGGCCCAGGCGCTCTCGATAATCGCCTTGATGTCCTGATACTTCGGCTGCCATCCGAGCTCGCGGCGCACCTTGTCGGAGCCAGCGATCAGGCGCGGAGGATCGCCCGCGCGGCGCGGCTTCTCGACGGCCTTGATCTCCCTGCCGGTGACGGCGCGGCAGCAGTCGATGACTTCCTTCACGGAGGTGCCGCCGCCGGTGCCGAGGTTGTAGAAGGCGCTCTCCTTGGCCGTGAGGGCGAGTAGGTGGGCCTGCGCGAGATCGACGATGTGGATGTAGTCGCGGATGCAGCTGCCATCGGGCGTCGGGTAGTCGGCGCCGTAGATCTCGACCGACTCCTTCTGGCCGAGGGCGACCTTGAGGACGTTCGGGATGAGATGGGTCTCGATGCGGTGATCCTCGCCGAACTGCTCGGTGGCACCCGCCGCATTAAAGTATCGCAGTGCCACGAAGGTGATCCCGTGGAGCTCGCCGTACCAGCGGAGCACCTTCTCGAACATCAGCTTCGACTCGCCGTAGGGATTGATGGGCTTCTGCGGGAGAGTCTCGTCGATCGGCATCGACTCGGGGATGCCGAAGGTGGCGCAGGTCGAGGAGAAGACAAAGCGCTTGACCCCCTCGGCGACCATGGCCTCCAGCAGGTTCACGCCGTTCGCCACGTTGTTGCGGAAATATTTCCCGGGATTGGTCATCGATTCCCCGACCAGCGCATTGGCGGCGAAGTGCATGACGGCCTCGGCTTTTGACTCGCGCAGGGCCAGTTTGATCGCCTCGATATCGGCAAGATCCCCCTGGAAGAAGGACGCCCTTGGGTCGATGGCCAACCGGTGTCCCTCGCTCAGGTTGTCAAAGACGGCCACCGTGTAGCCGGCATTCAGGAGTTGCTCGACGCAGACGCTGCCGATGTAGCCCGCGCCCCCCGTGACCATGATCGTTTTCATGAGTGATAACCTAAGGTGTCCCTCCTCCACTGCAAATCACTAATGAGAAGGGGCGGCATGCGTCCCGGATCGCGACGGGCCATAAGGTCGAATAACGGCTACCCGGCGTGCTTGAACGGGCTGCTTAAACCGCCTGCTCGCCGGTCTCCTCGGTGCGGATGCGGATCGCATTCTCAACCGGGAGGACAAAGACCTTGCCGTCGCCGATCTTACCCGTCTTGGCTGCGGCGACGATCGCCTTGATGGCGCTGTCGACGGAACTGTCGGCCAGAATGACCTCCAGCTTGATCTTGGGAAGGAAGTCGACGGTGTACTCACTGCCACGGTAGATTTCGGTGTGGCCCTTCTGACGGCCGAAGCCCTTGACCTCAGTAACGGTCATTCCCTCGATACCGAGTTCGCTGAGGGCATCCTTCACTTCCTCGATCTTGAAGGGCTTGATGATCGCTTCGATTTTTTTCATGGCTCGGGGTCTCTGGGTGTGTTGGTTGAAAAATGACGGGATTAGCCGTTCAGGGTGTATCCTTCCTCGCCATGGTCGTGAATGTCGAGCCCTTGTGATTCGATTTCTCCGCCGGGACGCAGACCGACCAACTGTCGGACTGCCAGCGTGATGAGGAGCGTGGCGGGAAGAACAAGCAGGAGGGTGATGCCGATCGCCTTGCACTGGACGAGCCAGAGACCGTGCGCTTCCAGGGCGGCCTTCAGCCCGTTGGCCCCGGCTGGGGCTCCTAGGAGATTCGGATTGGCGGCGGCGGTGGCCAGGATGCCCGTGAGGATCAGGCCGACCGTGCCGGAGACGCCGTGGACGCCGAAGACGTCGAGCGTGTCGTCGTAGCGGAGGGCGCGCTTGATTGTTGTGCAGGCGACGTACGAGATCAGGCTGGCGGCCGCACCGACAATCACAGCCCCGCCCGCGTCGACGAATCCGCAGGCGGGCGTGATGCCGACGAGACCCGCGACGGCCCCCGAGCAGAAGCCGAGCACGCTCGGCTTGCCGCGCTGCAGGAACTCGACGAGCGGCCAGACAAGGCTGGCTACGGCACCCGCAAGAGTCGTGGTGAGAAAAGCGTTCGCGGCGATACCGTCGGCGGCCAGGGCACTACCCGCATTGAAGCCGTACCAGCCGACCCAGAGGATGCCGGTTCCCACTGAGGCAAGCACCATGCTGTGGGGCATCATCGGTTCACGACCGAAGCCTTTGCGCCTCCCGAGAATTAGGCAGAGGACAAGGGCCGACCAGCCGCAGGCCATCTCGACGACCATGCCGCCCGCAAAGTCGATCGCTGGGATCAAGGCTTTAGGATTCCATACGCCGTTAAGCAGGCCGGTGGAGCCCCAAACCATATGGGTCAGCGGGATGTAGACGATGAAAAACCAGAGGAAGGCGAAGACAACGACCGAGGTGAATTTCATCCGCTCTGCCGAGGCACCGAAGATTAGGACCGGGGTGATGATCGCGAAGGCGAGCTGGAAGATGCAGAAAACGTTCTGCGGGATCCAGAACGCGTAGTCGGTGTTCGGGGCGGCGCCGACATTCTTGAGAAAGAAGAACTCCGTTCCCCCAAGGAAGGGGCTGGCGGCATGAGCCAGGCCGGATGCGTCCTCGGCCGCAAAGCTCTTGCCGAAGACAAGGCTGTAGCCACAGGCCCACCAGATCACGGCGACCAGGGCGGTGATGCCGAGACAGAGGGCTGCCATGGAGAGGACATTCTTCTGACGGACAAGGCCGCCGTAAAAGAGAATGAGACCCGGGAGGGTCATGAAGAGAACCAGCGCCGCGGAGACCATCATCCAGCCGGTGTGGGCGGGGGAAGCCGCGGGGGCGATGCCGGTGGCGGAGGGATCCGCGTTGGCACGCTCGGCCTCGGCGTAGGCAACGCGTTGTTCAAGCGTGGGGGTCGGTACCGATGAGGCTGGTGAGGCCGACACTCGCGACGGGAAGGAAAACAGCAGGATCGGCAGGACGATGGCCGTGAGGAGGCGAGGGGAGAGGGTGATGGTCATTGGGAAGAAGTTGCGGGTTTTTACCCAAAGCGCTCCCCACAAGCTAGTTTTTCATAATCGTTCACGATCTTTTGCACCTGTTGCAGCAGGGAGAAACCTGCCTCCATAAAAGAAGCGGAAAAACTGCGGGCAAGCACGCAGCAGTTCTCAGCCGGCAGGATCATCCCACTAGTACGAGTCTCGGTTTTTTCAGAGAACTCTATCTCTCTGGAGAAGTTACAGAGTAATGGTGGAACAGCTAGGTTGTGAGGCTCTGCTTAATTTTAAGGGTTACTGACCCGACATGGCGATGCTCCGATTGCTGGCGCGCGAGGCCGAGGCGGTCACGCTGGTGCCGAGGGTTGTGGTCCGTGACGAGCTCCGCACCGGAACGCTTGTGGAACTGCACCGCATCCGGCGGATCCGGGAGAGCTTCTACGCGATCACTCCGGCTCGTTAGTTTCCGAACCCGCTGGTGAAGGAGTTGCTGGAGGGCACCAGGTCTCGCCGCACTCGGACTCCTCAACGGAAAAAGGCGGGGACTTAAAGTCCCCGCCTTTCCGGTGACGAACTAAAATCGCCTTGAAGCTACCGGGCCGCTTAAACGGCCTTGTCGCCGGTCTCGTCGGTACGGATGCGGATCGCGTTCTCCACCGGGAGCACGAAGACCTTTCCATCGCCGATCTTGCCGGTCTTGGCGGTCTTGACGATCGCGCCGACCGCGCCTTCGACGGCGCCGTCAGCCACTACGATCTCGAGCTTGATCTTGGGCAGGAAATCGACGGTGTACTCGCTACCGCGGTAGATCTCGGTGTGACCCTTCTGGCGGCCGAAGCCCTTGACCTCGGTCACCGTCATTCCTTCGATCCCTAGTTCACTGAGGGCGTCTTTGACCTCCTCCAGCTTGAAGGGCTTGATGATTGCTTCGATTTTTTTCATGGGTGTTGGTGATGTTGGGTTGAACCTTCGTTGGCTTAGTGGTTGTAGCCCTCTTCACCGTGATCGGTGATGTCGAGGCCCTGATATTCCGCTTCAACAGATGGTCGGAGACCGATGAACAGCTTCACGGCGAAGGCGATCACGATGGTTCCCACGACTGCAAGTGCGACTGTGATTCCGGCAGCCTTTGCTTGGGCTACGATGAGGTTGTGGTCGGCGATTGCCTTGGCAAGTCCGTTAGCTGTGGCGGGTGCTCCGCCGAGGTTCGCGTTCACCGCAGGATCCACAAGGATACCGGTGATCAGGGCTCCCACGGTACCTCCCACACCATGGACGCCGAAGGTGTCGAGCGCATCATCATACTTGAAGATGTTCTTCACCACGGTGCAGGCCAGGTAAGGGATGACTCCGGCGAGGACGCCGATGATCACGGCGCCAGTGGAGTTCACGAAGCCGCACGCAGGGGTGATAACGACAAGGCCGGCGACGGCTCCCGAGCAGAAACCGAGGACGCTTGGCTTGCCCTTGAAGATCCACTCGATCAGGGGCCAGGTGAAGGCGCCGATGGCGGTCGCGAGGGTGGTGGTGAGGAAGGCATTGGCGGCGACACCATCAGCGGCCACGGCACTTCCGGCATTGAAGCCGTACCAACCGACCCACAGGAGTGCGGTGCCGATGAAGGTCATGACCAGGCTGTGCGGGGGCATCGGTTCCTTGCCGTGACCAACCCGCTTGCCAAGGATGAGGCAGAGGATGAGGGCGGACCAACCCGAGGACATGTGAACGACCGTGCCGCCAGCGAAGTCGATCGCGGGGATCTTGGCGGTGGCGTTCCAAACGCCGTTCATGAGGCCGGTGGATCCCCAGACCATGTGGGCGAGCGGGAAGTAAACGAGGAACATCCAACCGAAGACAAAGGCCATCAGCGCCGGGAACTTCAGGCGTTCAGCCGTGGCGCCGAAGATCAGGGCCGGGGTGATGATCGCGAAGGTCAGCTGGAAAATGGAGAAGACATTCTGGGAAACCCAGTAAGCATAGCTGGTGTTGGGATCGGAGGTGACGCCTTTGAAGAAGAAGTTCTCGGTGCCTCCCAGAAAGGGGCTGGCGAAGTTTGCTCCGAAGACCAGGCTGTAGCCGACGGCCCACCAGATGACGGAAACCATGGCGGTGATGCCGAAGCACATCGCGATGATGGAGAGGACGTTCTTCGAGCGGACCAGGCCTCCGTAGAAGAGAGCCAGACCGGGTAGGGTCATCATCAGCACGAAGGCCGAGGAGACCATCATCCAGGCATTGTGCCCAGCGATCGCCACGGGGGCGATGTTCGTGGGGGTCGGGTCACCGTTGGTGACGGCGGCCAGCAGGTAGGCGTTCTGCGCCGCTACCGGTGCATTCGTGAAGGCAATGGGCGTGGGGGCGGGGGTTGCGGCGGGCGCGTCCTCTGCATGGAGGGTGGATGTGACAGCGCCGAGGATCGCCAGGGAGGCAACGGCCGCGAGCAACCGTAGCACGGAGGTGGTTTTATTCTTCATTGGGTTGTTGTTGTTTAGGACGCCCTTGTAGGGGCGGTCTTTCGTTAAAAGCAACCCCCGTGCCAACTTCCCAAAGGCCCTGATTATGGCTGGAGCAGCCTTGGCCTGCTCTTGCCGAAGGTTGCACCACCAGCTTTTGCCCACTCGCTCCCAATCCCAATCAGAGCACAGTTGGCGATTTTTTGCCTCTTGAGGTTCAAGTAGGGGATTCTGGCTCTTTTTAGCCATTTTTGGAGGTGAAACTTTCCTTCTTTCAAGGGATCCGATGAATCTGTTCCCTGTGTGTCCATGCGAATTTTGCTCCGGGTCTTCGGTTACACGGCCCGCTATCCTTGGATGGCGTTGGCGACGATGTTCTGTGCCATCACCGGCACGCTGATGGTAGCGGTCTTCCCGGCCGTGACCCAGCGAGTGGTCGATGATGTCCTCCGCGGGCACCAATCCGGGAAACTGATGCCGCTAATTCTGACGGGCCTCGGTGCTTTCTTGGCTCAGGACTTGCTCAATGCACTGCGCATCCTGCTCAACAACCACTTCGAGCAGAGAGTGATCTTCGATCTTCGCAGCGACCTCTACGCCCGGATCCAAAAGCTCCCGCTTCCGTGGTTCGACAACCGTTCGACCGGAGACATCATGACGCGACTCGTCGAGGATGTGACCAACGTAGAGCGCGTCCTGATCGACGGGATCGAGCAGGGAACCGTCGCGATCCTTCAAATCGGGATCATCCTCGCCTTGATGGCCCATTACAGCGTTGAGCTGACGCTGGCGGCCCTGGCACCCCTTCCCTTCCTTGCCGCCGGGGCGCTGGCCTACACGCTTACTGCGGGGAAGCGCTACCGCGCGACGCGAAGGGCAACCTCCGCTCTCAACTCCCTCCTCCACGACAACCTCGACGGGATCCGGCAGATCAAGACCTACGCGACCGAGGAGCGCGAGCACACCCGCTTCAATGCGGCGAGTGAGGCGCTTCGCGTAGCCTCCCTTGTGGTCATGCGCTATTGGGCGATTTACAGCCCGACTATGAACTTCCTCGGAAACTTCGGGATGGTCGTGATCCTTGCGGCCGGAGCGTGCCGGGTTCTCCAAGGCTCCATGGATCTGGGCGTGCTCGTGGCTTTTCTCGTCCTAGCCCGCTATCTCTACGAGCCGGTCGGGCGGCTTCACTCGCTGAACCAGCTGCTCCAGTCGGGACGGGCCGCCAGCGAACGCGTCTTCTCGATCCTGGATGCACCGCTCGAGGAGGGATGGAGGGAGCTGGTTTCGCACGGAGCGGAGCGTCCGATCCAGGGCGATGTCCGTTACGAGAACGTCGGTTTCCAGTATCAATCCGAATCTCCCGTCCTCCACGACATCACCCTCCATGCCAGACCCGGCGAGATGATCGCCCTAGTGGGTCCTACCGGCGCGGGAAAGACCTCGCTCGTCCACCTGCTCAGCCGCTTTTACGAGCTGACCTCCGGCGAGATCCGGCTTGATGACCGCCCGATCCGTTCCATACCACTGAGCCAGCTCCGCCAGTCGGTGGCGATTGTGACCCAGGAGAGCTTCCTCTTCAACGGCACCACCTCCGACAATCTCTTGATCGCCAAGCCCGACGCCACCGAGGAGGAGATGTGGCGGGCCTTGGCCGGCGCGAACGCCGAGGCGTTCGTCCGCCGGCTTCCCAAGGGACTCCACACGCAACTCGGGGAGCGCGGCGTGAAGCTGAGTGTCGGTGAGAAACAGCGCCTCTCCATCGCCCGCGCCCTGCTCAAGAATCCCCCGATCCTAGTCCTCGACGAGGCGACGGCCAGCGTCGACAACACGACCGAGCGGCTGATCCAGGAGGCGCTTGCCCACCTGCTGGAGGGTCGCACCAGCTTCGTGATCGCCCACCGGCTCTCCACCGTCCGCCACGCCGACCAGATCCTTGTCATGGAGTGCGGTCGGATTGTCGAGCGGGGCACCCACGATAGCCTGCTGGCGGCCGGCGGTCTCTACGCCTCCCTCTGCCGGGAGGCCGAGAGTCATCACGGCCTTCTGGAAGGTTCCGCCCCCATCCTCCGGGGCTGAGTATCCGCCTCTTTTTCGCAGGGAAAACCGCTCCTTTCACCTTGCAGAAAACTCCATCTGCAATCGTAATGCCGCCTGCTGGAATCCTTGCCCCGATCACCATGACGCCATCCAACAATGAGACCACGACGCAAAGGCTCCTCCTTGAGAACAAGGCGTGGTCCGAGGAGGTGAGCCGCCGCGACCCGGAGTACTTCAAGGCGCTGGCCAAGGAGCAGAGGCCGAAGTTCCTCTGGATCGGATGCTCCGACAGCCGCGTTCCCGCCGAGACCGTGGTGAACGCCAATCCCGGCGACATCTTCGTCCACCGCAACATCGCCAACCAGGTCATCACGACCGACTTCAACTGCCTCAGCGTCCTCCAGTATGCGATCGTGGTGCTCAAGGTGCAGCACATCATCGTCTGCGGCCACTACGGTTGCGGCGGTGTCCTGGCCGCTCTTCAGCCGGAGAACACCGGCCTCATGATCACCAACAAGTGGCTCCTGCACATCAAGGATGTCTACCGCCTCCATCAGGCGGAGCTCGAGGCCCTGCCGCGCGAGCAGATGGTCAACAGGATGATCCAGCTCAACATCATCGAGCAGGTGCGCAACATCGCCCACACCTCCATGATGCAGGCCGCCTGGAGGAACGGTCACCGGCCCACCCTCCACGGCTGGGCTTACGGTCTCGATAACGGACTGATCGAGGAGTTGGTCTCGATGGACCACACCTCCCCCATCAATCCCATTTACCGGATCGCCGAGTAGGCGCTCCGTCCAAGTCACCCAATAACCGCTTCATGGAAAACGTCGTCATCATCGGGTCCGGTTGCGCCGGCTGGACCGCCGCCATCTACACCGCACGGGCCAATCTCAATCCCCTCCTGATCACCGGCCAGCAGCCCGGCGGACTCCTCACCACCACCTCGACCGTCGAGAACTTCCCCGGCTTCCGCAACGGCATCGAGGGAACGGAGCTCATGACCGAGATGCAGGAGCAGGCGACCCGTTTCGGCACCCGCATCCAGTATCTCAGCAAGGTTGATTCCGTGGATCTCTCGGGAACGCCGCTCAAGCTAACGGTCGAGGGGAAGGTCATCGAGACCAAGAGCATCATTGTCGCCGTCGGCGCCGGTCACCGCCATCTCGGCGCTCCCGGAGAGCACGAGCTCGAGAACAAGGGCGTCACCTACTGCGCCACCTGCGACGGGGCGCTTCCGATCTTCCGCAACAAGCCACTCGTCGTCATAGGCGGCGGCGACTCCGCCTGCGAGGAGGCCAGCTACCTCACACGCTTCGCCTCGCAGGTTTATCTGATCCATCGCCGCGATTCCCTGCGCGCCTCCAAGATCATGGCCGAGCGCACGCTCGCCAATCCGAAGATCACGATGGTCTGGAACTCCGTCGTCGAGGAGGTTCTCGATGTCTCCCAGAACAAGGTGACAGGGGTGCGTCTCAAGAACACCGTGACCGGCAAAACCAGCACGCTCGACTGCGCGGGTGTCTTTGTCGCCATCGGACACACGCCGAACACACAGATCTTCCAAGGACAACTCGCCATGACCGATGCGGGCTACATCACCCTAGTCGAGGGAAGCCGCACGAATGTCACCGGCGTCTTCGCCGCGGGTGACTGCGCCGACTCCGTCTACCGTCAGGCGATCACCGCCGCGGGGATGGGTTGTGCCGCCGCGATCGACGCAGAGCGCTATCTCGCCTCGATGGAATAATCCGAAGGGATGAAGGGGATGACTTCACTCTCCCCCAACCTCCAACCGATGAAGCCAATGATCCTCATTCTCTGCACCGGCAACTCCTGCCGCAGTCATCTCGCCGAAGGCATCCTCCGTGCCGCCGCCGGCGATCTCATCGAGGTCGCCAGTGCCGGATCGAAGCCCGCCGGCTATGTCCACCCGAAGTCAATTGAGGTGATGAAGGAGATCGGCATCGATCTCTCCGGGCATCACTCCAAGCATCTGGAGGAGTTTCTGAACCGCCCCGTCGACACCGTGATCACCGTCTGCGGGAATGCCGACCAGGCCTGCCCGATCTTCCCCGGACAGCTCCACCGCTACCATTGGGGCTTCGATGATCCCGCGCACGCCACGGGAAGCGAGGAGAAGGTCCTCAAGGAATTCCGTCGCGTGCGCGACCAGATCCGACTCGTCTTCGAGGCCTACGCCGCGGGACTGAAGCGCGGGAAGACTCTTTAAAACATGCCGCCGCTTTTTCGCCGACTCCTGGCCGAGTTCCTCGGAGCCTACTCCATGATACTTGTGGGTACGGGTGCGATCGTCGTCAATCAGGTCACCGGGGGATCGCTCACCCATCTCGGCGTGGCGCTCACCTGGGGGCTTATCGTCATGGTGATGATCTACACCTTCGGCGATCTCTCCGGTGCCCACATGAATCCTGCGGTGAGCATCGGATTCACCGTCGCGGGGCGTTTTCCACGCGCCGAGTTGCTTCCCTATGTCACTGCCCAGATTGCAGGCGCTCTCGCGGCCAGTGTGACACTACGGTTTCTTTTTCCATCCAACCAACTCCTCGGGGCCACCCTGCCCGCTGGATCGACCCTCCAGTCCTTCATCCTGGAGTTCCTTCTCACGGCACTCCTGATGCTCATCGTGCTGAATGTCTCCCATGGCGCGAGGGAAAAGGGGATCACGGCGGGCATTACCGTCGGAGCAACCATCGCGCTGGAGGCTCTCTTCGCGGGGCCCGTCTGCGGGGCATCGATGAATCCCGCCCGCTCTCTGGCCCCCGCAATCGTCTCGGGCCATCTGGAACACCTCTGGATCTATCTGACCGCTACGGTGCTGGGCGCGCTTGTTGCCGTCCCGCTTTTTGGTCTCCTGCGGGGTGGCGACAAGAATGGCTAAAAACCCGTCCGCCACGATAACGAGGCGGCAGGTTAGGATCGTGGCAGGTGGTGGCGGGCCTAATGCCGGAACTGGGCGGGTTGTCCGGTTGCTTCAAGGACAGAAAGCCAGAGGTCGCCCTGAAGGTTGACCTTTCGGCGACGCACCGTGACTATGCCGATAGGCAGGTTCACATGATGGCCGTGCCACCGTCCGACCACCATATTCGTCTTTCCCGCCATGCCGGCGTGGACTGCGTGCTGGGCAAGGCGCAGGCAATAAATGGCGTCCTGAGGTGATGCGGGCACGCTCCGGATGACATAGCTGGGGTCGATGTATTTGACGGTGATCTCCTTGCCTGAGGATTTAAAATGCGATTCGATCCGGCCCTTCAGGAAGGGACCGATATCGCGGAACTTGGCATTCCCGGAGGCGTCTTTGGACGAGGGATCGTTCTCCATCAGGTGCTGTCCAGCACCCTCGGCCACCACCACCACCGCATGACCTCGCCCGGATAGCCGGCCATCCAGATGCGCAAGCAGACCTTTTTCCCCCTCGAGTTGGAAGGGAGCCTCGGGAATGAGGACGTAGTTGACACAGTTGTCGGCAAGGGCCGCAAAAGCCGCGATGAACCCGGAGTCGCGTCCCATCACCTTCACCAGGCCCACGCCGTTGGCATGACCCTTGGCCTCGCTGTGAGCGCATCGCACGATACGCACCGCCTCCGCAAAGGCCGTCTCAAATCCGAAACTCTTGTCCATGTACTCAAGGTCGTTGTCGATCGTCTTCGGGATGCCGACCACGCTGATCTTGAGACCCCTGCTGGAGATCTCCTCCACAAGGCCCGAAGCCCCGCGCAAGGTGCCGTCGCCACCGATGACGAACAGGATATCGACGCCGAGCGCCACCAGTTTGTCGACGATTTCGCCTCTATCCTGAGGGCCGCGCGATGTTCCCAGGATCGACCCGCCGTCGGTGTGGATGTTGCTGACGGATTGCGGGGTGAGATTCACGATCGGATGCCCATATCGCTCGATGAATCCCTCGTAGCCGTAGGGGATGCCATAGATGGTCTTCACCCCGTAGGCGTAGTTCAGCGTCATCACCAATCCACGGATCACATCATTCAACCCCGGGCAGAGCCCGCCGCAGGTGACCACGGCGCAGTGTGTCTTCGAGGGATCAAAGAAGATCTTTTCGCGCGGTCCTGAGCGTTCGATGGTGATCGGCTCGCCGCCGTTCTCCATGGCTGAGGCAATCCTCTCCAGCGAATGATCAAAGAGAACCCTGTGTCGGTCATCGGAGACAAAGGTGGTATTCGCATCAACCCTGAGGCCGGCCAGAGGCGAGGGGTAACCGGCGCGTCCAAGATTTTGGATTTCGAAATCTGTGTGTGTGATTTTTGTCATGAAGGTGGGTGCTGAACCCGGATGAAAGTTAAGCAATAATCATTCCTGCTGATTCCATCACAAGTCGTTTACCTCAAAAACAACCACCAATCACCACCGCCGGGTTGCATGCCGCCCGTGGTGAACGCTACTTATCCCGTTGTGGGAAAAACCAGGATGGGTGCGGGAAACTTTTCCTAGTCTTTCGCGATGGGGCCGACGGGTCGCTTGAAATGGACCTTCAGGATCCTGCGACCATCGGTCTCGGCGACCGTGGCCGTGTACTCACCGATCCGGATGCTCTCGCCCCGGACGGGAAGATGGCCGAGCAACTGGGTGATGTATCCCCCGATGGTGCTCACTTCGGTCTCCTCGAACCTGAGACCCGTTTCCTCGGCCAGATCGTGGAGTGCCAGCGTGCCTTCGGCGTCGAATTCCCCTTCGCGGATCTTGGTGATCTCCTCCTCTTGTGTGTCGAACTCATCGTGGATGGAGCCGACCAACTCCTCGAGCACGTTATCGAGCGTGACGATGCCGACGGCGCCGCCGTATTCATCAACGGCGACCGCTAGGTGGGCATGCTTGGCGAGGAAGTAGTTGAGGAGCTTCTCAAGCGGCATCATTTCCGAGACATGGTGGACGGGGCGTTGGATGCGCTTGAGTTCCTGCTTGCCGGAGTGGACAAGGCTGAGCAGATCCTTGATGTGCACGAGGCCGACCGAATCGTCGAGGGCTCCGGTGCAGAGGGGGAAGCGTGTGTGGCGTGAATCGATCGCCTTGTTAAGTTCCCCGGTAAAGGGCTCCTCAAGATCCAAGAAGATCACATCACTTCGAGGGGTCATGATGTCGCGAACGACGCGGTGCCGGAGGTCGAGGGCGTTCACCGCAAGTTGTTCGCCCAAGGGGGAGACCTCCTTGGCTTCGCGGCTCTCGGTCAGGATGACACGGAGTTCCTCGTTGGTGAGGGCGCGTTCCGAATCCTCGGGCGGCTCGACCCTGAGAACATGCCGCAGCAGAAGGTTGGCCGAGAGATTCAGGAAACGGATGATGGGACGGAAGAGGGCGTAGAAGATGCCGAGGGCCGGGCTCAGCCAAAGGGCCAACTCTACGGGCTTCCGGATCGCAAGTGATTTGGGGGCCAGTTCCCCGAGCACGATGTGAAGGAACGTGATCAGCGAAAAGGCGATCACGAAGGAGGCTGTGGTCACGAGCGCTGGGGAGTGGATCCCGGCCAGGCGGAAAACCGGCTCGATCATGTGTGCAAGAAACGGCTCGCCAAGCCATCCCAGGCCCAGGCTGGCTAGGGTGATGCCGAGTTGGGTAGCCGAGATGTAGGCCTCAAGATGGGAGGTGATGTGCTTGGTGAGCAATGCACGGCTGTCACCCTGCTCGATCAGGGTGTCAAGCTGACTGCCTCGTATCTTCACAATAGCCAGTTCCGAGGCGACGAAAAATCCGTTGAGCAGTACAAGGGAGAGGATGGCCAGAAGGCGGAGGATGATGACCTCCCCGGATTCCCAGTGTTCTGCTGGAGGTATGGCGGCCGGCAGTCGGGTGACATCACCTGCCGCCACCGCCAGAATGGCAGCGACGTGCGTCATGGGGATCTCAGTTGCCGAGGCAACGAAAGGTTGCCAGGGGGAAAGGTACAACGCCGGAGTCGCAAGAAAAACGAGGTGCGACGGAAGTGTTCATCGGAATACAGGTCGACGGAGAAAGATGGGAACTCCGAATAGGTCGATCGACGACTGCGACCGTGTCAGGGGCGTCGGTTGGACAGGCTACTGTTACCAACTGGACTTGGTTACGCCGGGGATCAGCCCGTTGGTGGCCAGTTCGCGGAAGGTGATACGAGAGATCTTGAAGCGGCGGAGGTAAGCGCGGCGGCGGCCGGAAACCTGGCATCGGTTGGTGAGGCGCACGGGGCTTGCGTTGCGTGGGAGTTGGCTTAGGCCGATGTAGTCCTTCTTCGCCTTGAGCTCGGCACGGAGTTCCGCCCACTTTGCGACGGTCTCGCGCTTGCGTTTGTCTCTTTCAAGCCATGAAGTTTTTGCCATAGGAACGAAGCAGAATAGGGAGAATCATGGGTGTGGCAAGATCTTTTTTAGGGAAATAAGACCCTTCTTTCTGATTGCCCGGCCCGGCCACATCCGGGCATCGATAGACAATGAACTCAAAACCTACCACGGCCCCCAAGGCAAGGCTTATGATTTCGGAAAGCGAGTCGTGTGCCGACATGTTTTATGCAACCGGCTTCCGGGCCCCGGATCCCTTTGTCTGGTTGGAGAGTCACGGGCGTAGCGCGCTCCTGCTGAGCGATCTGGAGCTTGATCGGGGTCTTCGTGAGGCCAAGGTCGACGAGGTGGTCTCCCAGAGCAAGTTGGCTGCGGAACTCGAGAGGAGAGCCGGGCCGACGAGGGAGAAGCCCTCCCCCGTGGCGGTCATAGCGGCCTTCCTGAAAAAACGGGGGGGGACCAAACCCCTTGTCCCCGCCGACTTTCCCCTCGGCCTGACCCTCCAACTCAAGGAACACGGCGTCTGCGCCACGCCGATCGAAGGAATGTTCTTCCCGGAGCGCCAGATCAAGAAGCCGATGGAGATCCGGTTGATGATCGAGGCGACGCGGATCACCGAGGCCGGCATGGAGAGGGCCTTTGAGATTCTGCGCGCATCCTCCATCGGAGCAGGGAAAGTGCTTCGCTGGGGAGGAGCCATCCTCACCGCAGAGCGTCTCCGCACGGAGATCGAGTCGGCCATCCTCCGGTCCGGAGGCATCCCGGCGGGAAACTCGATCGTGGCCTGCGGAGAACAGGCATGCGACCCCCACGAGCGCGGCCACGGCCCCCTCAAGGCCGGCCAATTGATCATTCTCGACCTCTTCCCCCGTGCCCGCAACGGCTACTACGGCGATCTCACCCGGACGGTCGTGAAGGGGAGGGCGACCGAGGCACAGGCCCGCCTCTGGGAGGTCTGCCTGCTCGGACAGAAGCTTGCCCTCGGATCGCTCCGGCAAGGGGCGAATGGCGGGGCGATCCACCGCGAGGTGACCGAGTTCTTCACTCAAAACGGCTATCCTACCCAGCGGGTCGGGGTGAGAAAGGATGGCTCGGGGGGACGCTGGAGCGGCTTCTTTCACGGGATCGGGCATGGGCTCGGGCTTGATCTGCACGAGGAGCCCCGCTTCGGGGCCGCGACGCTGTGCGCGGGTCAGGTCTTCACGGTCGAGCCGGGTCTTTACATCCCGGGTGTCGGCGGGGTGCGACACGAGGATGTCGCCCTGATCACGGCCAAGGGCCACAAACTGCTGAGCCGGATCAAAAAGCCCTTCGAGTTTTGAACGAAATCGGGAAACCGCTGTCTGAAAATACGACCCCTTCACACCCAGCCATGACCCTTGAGCTCTACATCCTTCTGATCGGTGCGCCACTAGCCTTCGGGCTCTGGGCGCAGTTCCGCGTCTCCTCGGCCTTCAAGACCTACACGGAGACCCCCGCGGCCTCGGGTGTGACGGGAGCTGAGGCCGCGCGAAGGATCCTTGCGAACTCCGGAATCCATGATGTCAGCGTCGAGGAGATCAACGACATGCTCGGCGACCACTACGATCCCAGCCACAAGCGCCTTTGCCTCTCGACCGATGTCTACAACGGCGACTCGATCGCCTCGGTCGGGATCGCTGCGCACGAGTGCGGGCACGCCCTCCAGCACAAGCTCAATTACGCCCCTCTCAATCTCCGGATGCAGATCGTCCCTGCCACGCAGTTCGCCTCGCAGATCCTCCCGTTTGTGATCATCGGCGGCTTTTTCTTCCACTTGACCGGGCTGATCAATGTAGGCATTGCTTGCTATGCAATCCTGATGCTCTTCCAGTTGATCACGCTTCCCGTCGAGTTCGATGCCTCCAACCGCGCCAAGGGGATCCTCCAGCAGATGGGGATCATCCAACCGGGCCCGGAAGCCGCGGGAGTCAATGCCGTGCTCAATGCCGCGGCCCTCACCTATGTAGCCGCCTTCGTCGCCGCGCTTGGCAACCTGCTCTACCTGCTGATGTCGAGAAGGGACGAGAGGTGAGCAGGCGATGGCCTGCATCAAAGGTCGAAAGTCGAGGGCTGTTTCCTTAATCATTGATGGCACTTGCCTCCCTGCAGGCTGTGTCGCCCATTTAGGGGCTCCCTTCAGCAGTCTACCGTGACGTTCCCACGAGTTTGGTTCATTCTTTCTGTGATGCTTCCCGTCGTCCTCACCATTGCCGGATCGGATTCCTCCTGCGGGGCGGGTGCGCAGGCTGATCTGAAGACCTTTTCCTCGTTCGGTTGCCACGGGCTTACTGCGATCACCTGCATCGTGGCTGAGATTCCCGGGAAGGTTCGCTCGATCCAAGCGGTGAAGCCGGAGATCGTCCGCGATCAACTTGAGGTGATCCTGGCCGCTTATCCGGTTGCGGCAATCAAGACAGGGATGCTCCTCTCCACGCCAATCATCCGCACCGTGGCCTCCCTGCTTGGGAGGCTGAAGAAGTGCCCCCCGCTTGTGATCGACCCGGTCATGGTGGCATCGAGCGGCGATCCTCTGTTGAAATCCGGAGCCATCGCCGCCTACGAGAAGCTCCTCTTCCCGATGGCAACCCTCATCACGCCGAATCTCGACGAACTCGGCATCCTGACAGGGCTTCATCCCTCCTCGCCTCCCGAGATGCTGGCCGCAGGCAAGCGACTCACCGCCTTCACTGGTGCCGCAGTCCTGCTTAAGGGAGGTCACTTGCGGGGACGCACGGCGACCGATCTCCTGCTCTCGCCCGATTGGGCGGAGCATTCCTACAGCGCTCCCTTCGTGCGTGGGGTCGAGACGCACGGCACCGGCTGCACCTACTCGGCGGCGATCGCGGCAGGCCTGGCCAAGGGTTTGCCTTTGCCCAAGGCCGTCGGTGAGGCGAAGAAGTTCGTCACGCGCGCGCTCAAGGGATCGTTCAAGTGGGGCCGGGTCGCGGCACTCGATCAGGTGCAGGGGTGAACTGGCGTGCGGCCTTTTATTCGATCACCGAGAGAGCCTCTGGTTGCTGGATCTGACGGGCCTCCTCTTCAAGCATCCATCGCTCCGTGGCCTGGGGTCCCCATGAGTCGGAGATGGCGATCTCATGGGTCTTCTCGTTGTAGCCGATGATCAGGCAGATGTGGCCATGGAGCGGATCGGGCTTGAGTGGGATGGTTTTTTTCAGGGAGGGGAGAAACTCGGTGCCCCACTTCTCCCAGTCCGTCACGGTTACCCGATGCTCCATGCGCTCGTTGACCCGCCTGTTGAATTCCTCCGTGCTGAAGTGAGTGAAGAGGATGGGCTTGCCGGCATCGATGGCCGATTTGATCTCCTGGACGTTCCCGGAAAAATTCTTCGAGGTGATCATGCCGCCGGCATCGCGGATCATGGCGTAAGTGGCCGCCTGAATCCCGCCGACGCTGGTGCCTCCCCCGGCACCCGTTTGTCCGGCCATGGCAAGGACGTTCATATCCTCCGAGAGTCCGTAGTAGCGGAGAACCCGCTCGAAAGTCGCCGGGACGCAGTAGCCCTTCCTTCCCTGGTCGACCATCGGGATGTCGGTGATGATCACGTCCCCGTTTGCGCGGCGCTCCACACGCTTCGAGAGCATAGCCTTGGCTGCGGCAAACGATTTTCTGGATGAGTCGGCGTCCTCGAAGAGGGTCGTCGGGACGATCCTCAGGGCCACGTATTCGTTCTGCGGGGTGACCAGCATGAAGGTGTGCCCTTTCCAATCCCATCGTTCTCCCGCCTCGGTCGTCGTGGCAAACCTTCCCACACGTGCCGGGCGGGCATCGCCGAACAGCGCCTTGAGGGCGATCTCCAGCGTCGCCCTGTCCTTCCGCATCGCATCCTGGCACCCCTTGCGCATGTTGTCGGTGACGTTGAGGGGCTGATCTTTTTTCGCCGCCTGCTGTTTCACTTCCTGCGGCGACATGTAGAAGGCCACATCCCCCTTGTTGGCGAAGAGGATGGAGACACGGGCGACCTTGTCTTCGATCCCCTGAAGGAAGAGGCAGAGTGCGCGGGCTCCAAGCACCCGGGTCTCGGAATTGAAGGTGTAGGGATACCTCCTGTAGCCGGACTCGTGGGAGGTTTTGGATTCCTGGGGCCAGCGGAGCCGGTTGGCAACCATGGCGTCCTCCTCCTTCCAGAGGCTTCCCTTTCCGAAAAGCGGGATGCCGAGCGCCTTGTTGACTTCCTCTGCGGTTGGATCCTTCAAGCCGGAGTCAGCGGGTGTGCCCGAGGGAGCGGTGGGGGGGATTGGGCCCGGTGTGGATGATGGGGTTGCCGATGATTGCAGGGGCTTGGTCTCCGAAATGGCAGGAGCGGGGAAGGGGGTTTGCGCAGGTGCCTCGATAGAGACGGAATCCCGCGGCACGGCGAACGGAGATTCGGCCTGATAACGCTTGATCAAAAGCTCCCCCGCATCGTTCGTGGAGAGGACCAAAACCTTGGTGCCCTGCGGGATTTTTACGAAGCCGATGGAGGCGCCGTTCGCCATGATGTCCATCCTCGCTTCCTTCACCAAGGTGCCTCGGCGCTCCTGCGCTGCTCCCAGCCTGCCGGATAACGTTGCCAAACCGAGGACGAGCACCGTGGCGGCGAGGGGGCGGGACTTCATGGGGATCGCCCCGGATTTTGCGCTGCTCCCTTTTGTCAAGTCACGGAGTATTCCTCCGTGAGCTGATGCCCCCAACCCTCTTGGAAAGGGCGTGGCTAAGGAGGGAATCGAACCCCCGACACGAGGATTTTCAGTCCTCTGCTCTACCAACTGAGCTACTTAGCCGTAAACCCATCCCGGGACTCTTCGTCCGACGGGAGGGAGAAAATCCCTTATTCCAGCACGATGGGCAAGCCTCTTCTTGCTGGCGTCGGCATAGCGGGATCCCGACAAAAGAAAAGCGCCGCACCCTTGCGGGAGCGGCGCCTTTGGAAAGGTTGGGTTGAGCGAGGCTTATTTGCCCTGCTTCTCCTCAATGTACTTCACGACGTCGCCGACCTTCTGGAGCTTTTCGGCATCCTCGTCGGGAACTTCCACGCCGAATTCTTCCTCGAAAGCCATGACAAGCTCGACGGTGTCGAGGGAGTCGGCTCCGAGATCCTCGATGAAGGAGGCGTTGGTGGTGACTTGTTCAGCGGTCACGCCGAGTTGCTCGACGATGATGTCGCGGACTTTTTCTTCGATGGTTTTTTCAGACATGGGTGTTGTGGTTATCGGATACCGAAGCACGAGTAAAGAGCGCAGTCGGGCTTGGCAATAATTTTTATGCCTCCTCAAGCATCCCAGGTTTGTGTTCCCCTGTGGGAACGATGGGCCCTTTCACCGTGTTCCAACGCAGCGTCCTTCTTGATGCCGCCCCCGCCGATGTCTACGCCTTCCACGAGGATCCGCGCAACATCTCCAAAATCTCACCCCCTTCGCTGCGCGTGGAGCGCGTGGAGTGCTCGGTTCCCGCCCGCGAGGGAGGGGAGTTCCGATTGAAGGTCAGGCAGTTCGGCCTCCCTCTCGATTGGGTGGGGATCTGGGAGGAGGCCGTGCCTTCCGAGCGCCTTGTTGACGGGGCCAGAAAATCCCCTTTCCGGCATTGGCGTCACCAGCATCTTTTTCGGGCCGAGGGTTCGGGGACAATGATGACTGACCGGGTCGAATATGCGCTTGCAGGAGGATGGCCGGGACGCCTGCTCGACGCCACGGTGATGCGGGGTGTCTTCACCGTGATGTTCCTCGCGCGACACAAGGCGACGGCCGCTTTCTTTGCTAAGGGAAAGAAGGCCGGTTAAAAACGTTGGCCGGTTGAAAGAAAGCGGAGGACGGGGCGAAGGCTGATCGGGACCTGCTTGAATTTTCTAACTTTTCAATGTTTTGCCTCTCATTCCGCCCTACGGCCTCGGCGTGACGTTCGTGCTCGTGGTGTACCCTTGCTGTCCCGCAAGCGAGGCCTCGATGGTGTAGATTTCGCCTGCCTTCATTCTGGATGTGGAAACGCGTTCTGCGTAGATGACGAATTCCTGGGGATTCACCTCCACGAATCCCTCCTTCGGCTCGAAGGCCCGGTCTTCCGACCAACGGCCGATCACATTTCCCGATCCATCTCTGGTAAGGATTTCTAGGCGCTGGTCGTTGGGGTAGAGCAACTCGATCTCGTGCTTCCGTGCGTTGGCGATCTTGAGCGAGACATCGAGTTCCGCGGTTTGGGCGAGGGAGAAATCCGAGGGTTCCACGCTCAGGAGCATGGGAGTCTCTTCCGCGGCGGAGCGACCGTGTTTTAGCGGGCCGAACATCCCTTTGAAGAACTTCGCGATCTGCTGCCGTGCCGGCGGACGGGGAGGTTTGGGGACATACATCCCATAGCCCTCGCGTCCCGCATCGGCCAAGGCCGCTTTCGCCTCTTGGCGCTCTACGAAGAACGGACTGTCGCTCTGCGGTCCGGAGATTGAGATGTCATGCTCATCGGTTTTGCTGATGGGAGCGGTGCTCGCGGCGTTGGTATCCTGGGCGCAAGCGGCGCCGAGGGTGCCAGCCATCAGCAAGGCTGCGGCAAGCAGACGGGTATGGGCGGTACGGGGCATCCCATGAGGCGTAACCCGACAGGGGCATCGGTTGCAAATGTTATCCCGACGGACTACGCTCCCCCGCATGAAACGGCTTGCTCTCCTGATCGCCCTGATAGGCCTTCCTGCGACTCTGATTCCGCAGGCCTGGGCGGGAGGGTCCAACAAGCAGAAGGATCTTCTCGTGATCCGGATCCATGGCGAGGGAAGCCCGGAAGACGGGGAGAAGTTCTCGGTGCCCGTCGTCCTGCTCGACGGGCGTAAGACAACGCTCTCCATCATGCCGCTCCTCAGCGAGCACGACATCAAGGCGGTCTACCCCTTCAGGGCCGCCGACGGCTCCTACGGGGCTTACCTCCGGCTCGATGGTCACGGGTCCAATCTCCTCACGCAGTACTCCATCGAGAAAAAGGGCCGCAACAGCGTCCTTGCGGTGATGATTAACGGACGCCAGGTGGCGGATCTCTTGGTGGACGCCCCCGTGAGCGACGGGATCTTCGTGATTCCCTCCGGGATGTCCCTGTTGGAGTCGGCAAAGTTGGCCAATGGCTTCCCCATCATGGGTCAGGAGAAATCCCCTTCGCAGAAAAAGAAAAAACAACCCCTCTCCCCCACCAACATCATGCTGCCGCCGAAGGCCTCCGATCTCCGGAACGCCTCCGCGGCCCAACCATCAACCCCATGACAACGGGCCACGCTTCCGTTCCAACCGACCGCCATGCCGGATGGATTCTCGTCACCGGCCTCCTCGCCCTCTGCGTGACGGGCACTTGGTTCACGGCGTGGAACTACCGCCGGCAGGTTTTCTCCAGCGCGCAGGGCGTTGTTTTGGCGAACCAATGGCCCGAGAGCCGGATTGCGGTGCGGTTTTCGGCCGGAGAGGCCTCCCATCTTCGTGTCGGGCAGATCGCGAAGATCACGACCGATGGAGAGAAGGCCTTGCTGACGGGATCCGTTCTCTCAGTGGCTCCCTCCAAGGATACGAAGGAAAACGCAACGGTCATCATCTCCCTTGCAACGGAATCCGGTCATGAGGGGCATGTTTTCACTCCCGAAGGAGAGCGGGGCAGCCAACTCCATCTCCCGGCCGGAGCCCCTTGCAGCGTCACAATCGACACGACCGTTCCCTTGTCCTCCGAAGAAGCCACACCCCCTGCGGCTTCGCCGTCCCCGTCAGCGCGATGAAGCGTTACTCCCTGATTCCCTGGGTGCTGGCCGCGCTCTCCGGCGTGATGGTCGGGTGCTGTTTCCCCCCCTTTGATCTGAAGTCTATGTCTTGGCTTCCCTGGACGGCTCTCTCGCCCCTCTTTTGGGCACTCTGGATGCTGCCTCGTCATGCCGGGGCAACGCTCTGGGCCCGCGATTGCTTCCTGCTCGGATGGCTCTGCGGCACGGTTTCCTTCCTGATCTCGCTTTACTGGATCACCACGGTGACACTTCTTGGCTGGCTGGCTCTCTGCCTGATCATCGGCCTCTACCACGGGCTTTGGGCCCTCTTTGCCGGATCCGTGCTGCGTCATCTCGGCGAGGGCATGGAGCCTGAAACCGCTTGGCTGGGCTCTCTCCGGAATCTTCTGGTAGCCCTCCTCGCATCCGCCGCCTGGGTGGCAGTCGAGTGGCTGCGCGGGACGCTCTTCACCGGATTTGGCTGGAATGCCCTCGGGATCACCCTTCGCAACAGCGTCCCTCTCATCCAGATCGCGGCGATCACCGGCACCTCCGGCCTGACCTTTCTCTGCGTGCTTGGCTCGGCGATTCTGGTCATCACGGTGAAGCGTCTCGGCCGCGAAATCCGCTCGGGGAGGCCCAGGCCGCATTTCGATTTCTTCGCCGCAGTCTTTCTCGTGGTGCTCGCCTTCGGATACGGGGTGCAGAAGATCACCGCTCCTGCCGTGCCTGCCGTCCCGCTGAAGGTGGCGGGCCTGCAGGGGAATGTCCCTGTCTACGACTACTGGGACAAAAACTGCGAAGCCTCCATCATGGAGCGCTACGTCCGGATGAGCCGCACCGCGCTTGCTGGCGATCCCGATCTGGTCGTCTGGCCCGAGGCCGCGACGCCGCGTCCGCTGCTGCTGGACGAGATCATTTTCGGGCAGGTGAAGCAGTTGGCCGCAAAAGCGCCTGCCGATTTCCTGATCGGGAGCGTCCATTACGTGCAGGAGCCGCGAGGTGATTTCAACTCCGCCATTCTGCTCACCGAGCACGCTTCCGCGGCCCAGATCTACAATAAGGTCCACCTTGTGCCGTTTGGCGAGTTCGTGCCGTTCCGCCATTCCTTTCCACTCCTGGGTTGGATTGTCGGCGACAGGGTTCCTTATGATTTCGATCCGGGAAAGGGACCCTCCCTCCTGACGCTTACCCAGCACGATGCCTCGCACGATCCCGTGAAGCTCGCTCCCCTGCTCTGTTTCGAGGACACGCTCGGCGACCAGACGCGGCGCTCCGCGGCCCTGGGGGCACAACTTCTGGTGACTCTGACCAATGACGGCTGGTTTGAGCATTCCGTCGCCACACGACAGCATCTGGCCAATTCCCAACTGCGCGCTGTCGAGACGGCTCTCCCGCTTCTCAGGGTGGCCGACACTGGCATCACCTGCGTGGTTGACCGGTTGGGACGCGTGCAGGAGATCCTGCGAAGTCCCGATGGGAACACCTTCCTGGAGGGCATCCTGCAGACCGATCTGCTCGTGCCCGCAGAGCCGGTCTCCACATTCTACACACGTCATGGCGACCTTTTTGCCCATTCCTGTCTTGCCCTCACTATCGCGTCATCCCTTTCAGCTTTTTTGACTGCCAGGCGCCGATGCCAAAAAGGGCTTTCATCCCCGTGAAATCCCCGAGCGCTTAAGTTTTCTGATTACTCCCAAGAGGGTCTTCTCTTGGCATTCCTCACCACTTCATCCATAGATCCCAGATTCCCATGAAGCATCTCCTCTCAATCGAGTCGCTCAAGTCGGCCGAGATCCTGGAAATTATCGACCTGGCTAAGAAGCTCAAGGCAACCCGGGGTCAGGACACCATGCAGCCCTTGGCCGGTGAGTGCTGGGGTCTCCTCTTTTCAAAATCCTCCACGAGAACACGCGTCAGCTTCGAGGTCGGCATCCGTGAACTCGGTGGAGACGCCCTCTTCCTCTCTTCCGGCGAAATCCAGCTTGGTCGAGGCGAACCGATCGAGGACACGGCCCGCGTCCTTGGAAAGATGATCCATGGTGCGGTGATCCGCACCTTCAAGCAGTCGGATATCGAGACCTTTGCACGGCTCTCCGGCATTCCCACCATCAACGCCCTTACCGATGAGGAACACCCCTGCCAGATTCTTGCTGATCTTCTCACGATCGAGGAGCTTCGCGGTTCACTCAAGGGGGTGAAGGTTGCCTTCATCGGCGACGCCGACTGCAACATGGGCCGCTCTTGGATCTGGGCCGCCGCGAGGCTTGGGTTTGAGTTGCGCCTCGCCTGCCCTGACCTCTACCGGCCTCCGGCCGACCTTCTCGGGCGAGCCAGTGGAGCCGTGACGGTCACCGACGATCCCGAAGATGCCGCTCAAGGCGCCGACATCCTCTATACCGATGTCTGGGTCAGCATGGGTAAGGAGGAGGAGGCCGAGCACCGTGCCGCCCAGTTTACGCCCTACCAGATCAACGACAGGGTGGTTGCCGCCGCCGCGCCAAGTGCCCATGTTCTCCATTGCCTGCCTGCCTACAGGGGCAAGGAGATTACCGCCGAGGTGTTCGAGCGGAATGCGGCCGCGATTTTCCGGCAGGCTGAGAACCGGCTCCATGCCCAGAAGGCGATCATGACGCTTCTTAAGAGCTAGGGGAAGAGGGTTTTGGGCTGTCAGACTGTTACTAAAAGACCGATGGCAGAGAGCCTCAAGCTGATCACCGTTGCTCCTTTTGGCAACGAATTGGCAATCTCTTGGTCCGACGGACTGGAGCAATTTCTCTCCTTGGAAAAGTTGCGCCGGGCCTGTCCCTGCGCCGTCTGCAACGGCGAGCCCGATGTCATGGGGCGCGGTGATGCGCCCGCGAGGAATTACAAGTCTGGGAGCTTTGCCTTGCGGGGCTACGACTTCGTGGGCGGGTACGGGCTGAATCTCCTTTGGGCCGACGGGCATAGGACGGGGATCTACTCCTACAACCTTCTTCGCAGCCTCTAAGGTTTGTTGTTTTCGCGCGGCGCGCTGTTGCCCTGCGCCGGTAGCAAGTCGGCTGGATTGGCACGACGCTCGATAGGTGCAGACGTCATGATAGAGTCGGTTCATAAAATCCTACTGAATCTTTCTGTTGATCCCTTTCTCAACCCCCGCTGCGCGCGTATTCCCGCGGGGCAAATCCTGTTGCCGCTCTACTGTTAGCGCAAGGCGTGAGATCCCACGGCGGTAAGGATGCCGAAGAGGAGCACCCAAGGGGCAACTCCAAGCGAGAGGGCAAGTTGGATGCGGCTTGGCGACTCACCCAGAGCCAGACAAAGGAGGGCCATTCCCTGGGGTCCGATCGTGACCGGCGCGATCAGGCCGAGGCCCCAGATTCCGAGGCGGATCCAGATTCTCCAGAAGAGCTTCAAGGGATCCGGGCTCGGATTGATTCGGAGTCTCCGCATGATCCAGAGACGCAACGGTGCACCTGCCAGAAGAATTACCCAGCCTCCGGAGGAATATCCCAGCCACGCGGCAACGACGGCAAGCCAGACCGGTGCATGGGCCGCGACCCCGCCCGGAATGGCGCTGACAAAATAAAGAAACCCTAGTCCGAAGGCGGTGAGTGCTCCTGTCATCACCAAGATTTAATCTGGAAATCAGGAAGTCAGGAAGCGGAACGGGGTGTTGATCCGGATCCTGAGGCGTGATGCCGGGATTTTTCAGCTGCACACGACCAAGACGAACGGAACAATCTTGCAGGGTGGGCGGGGGTCAATCGGTGCGCGCCCCCGCATCAATAATTCCGTTTTCCTGATGCATTGTTGGTTTTGAATGTCGTTTTGTGATTGGTCGGAGTCCCCTTGGCAGCCTACAACTCGCACAGGGGATCCCCGCCCCCCTCGCAGAACCCCATGAATCTTCTCCATGTTCTCCTAGGCCTGCTCCTTTTTGGGGCAGGCGTCACCACGGGAGTCATCTTCAAGTCTACTTCCATCACGGGTAAACGTGAAATTGCCACCGGCAGTGGAAATGTTGTGGCCACACGATTGTCCGCCGGAACGTCCGAGGTGTCGGGTGCCATGAACCCCGAAGCGGGCGGTGGAGGCATCACATCGGAGGCCAAGTTGCAGCAGAAAGATTTTGCAACTCTGCTTAAAGAGCTCGGGGATGCCTCATCATCCAGCAATGTCACGAAAAGCGTGGCCGCCATCACAGTCTGTGTTCAGAACTTTGATCCCTCACAGATCCGCCGTGCTTTGGCACAAGTGGAAGCCCTCAAGGGATTGGACCAGAGGCAGATGCTTCTCTCGATGCTGCTGAACCGTTGGGCGGAGACCGATACCCAGGCAGCGCTCACCCATGCGCAGGGGCTCGCCAATATGCTCGAAAGGAATCAGGCAATCCAAGGCGTCATCGGGGTGTGGGCCCAGAGGGATCCCGCGGCCGCCTTGGCATGGGCAAGGAAACTTCCGGAGGGGATCCTCAAGCGGGAGGCCATGAACAATGTCGTGACGCAGATGGCCCGGGAGAATCCCGCGGAAGCCCTGGAGATCGCTTCAGCACAACCCGTGACAGAGATCCGCAACCAGATGATCTCCAAGGCGGTGACGCAGTGGGCAGCCCGCGACGCTGCAGCGGCTGCCGACTACGTCACCGCGATGTCCGACGGGCCGCTGAAAAAGCAAGTGACACAGTCGCTTCTGAGTGTCCTGGGTCGCAAGAATCCCGAAGTAGCCATCTCGCTGATTGAGCAGTTGCCTGCCGGTCCAGCCCAGGATCAGGCCATCGGAAACCTTGGTTTCCAGTGGATGAATGCGGATCCCAAGGGGGCGATGGATTGGGCTGCCCAGCAGACCGATCCCAATGTGAAGGTCAAGGCCATGTGCGGGATCCTCCAAGTCATGGTCCAGAATGATCCCAAGGGAGCGCTGGATTTCATCCAGTCCATGCCGGTCGGGCCGGATCGCGATATTCAGTTTACCCTGGCTCTCGCCCATATGGCCCAGAATGATGCGGGGGGAGCTCTCACCTATGCCCAGACATTTCCAGCAAGTGCTCAACGCGATAACTCCATCAGACAAATCGTTCAGAATTGCAACGACACGGCGACCGTCATCGATTGGCTCAACAGGCAGACGGACCAAAGTCTGAGGGAAAAGATCCTGCCCGATGTGATCGGCTCCGGTGCCATGGAACCCCGACAGGCGCTCGCCTTGGCACGGTCGCTTCCCGAGGGAGGCGCCAGAGATCAGGCATTGGCCTCCCTCTGCAGTGCCATGATGCAGAACGATCCGCGGGGTGCGATTGCCTTGTCCCAGACGCTTGCTCCCGGGGTCGCCAAGGATAACGCCCTCATTGGCATGAGCTCCATCGTGATAAGGAGTGATCCCAACCAGGCCATCCAGCTTGTGAATGGAGTCGGCAATGAGGCAACACGGGTCAGCGTCCTTCAAAACCTCGCCGCCAATTGGTTACGACAAGACCACGCCGCCGCCGCACAGTGGGTCAACAACTCCGCCCTGCCGCAGAATATCAAGGAAACGCTGCTCAACCAGACGCCCAGCCCGAAGCCTGCAAAATAAGCGGATCCCGCGTCTCAGCGAAGTCCGCGATGCACTCGATGGCGATCTGGATCCTCACCGCACGGCCCCGGGGCTTGACCCAGAAGGCTTTCACTCTCTTCCCCGGATCGTCGCCGGACCTTTGCAACCTCCCCATCCGTTGATTTGTGTGCGCTCTCGGGTTGGTCTGCAAGGAGCATGCGAGCGGCTGTAGGCTGTGTCTGCCGCCCTGGCTATCCGTGACGACTGGACACACCATGCCGCCGCAAGGGATGGCTATGGGATTCCTGAAACGGTTCTGGAGAAAAGTGGCCTGATAGTCCAAGGGACCAACCATCCTACGCCTTCGTCGATGCGGTGATGGCCTCGGTGATGATGGTCTTGGCCTCGTCGCCCTTGTCGTTCTCGATCGGCTTGGCCGACGGGACGTGCGGGGTGATTTTCCAGAACCGACCGAGATGGTCCTTCCAGTCAGCGAGGATCCGGGCCGCCTGCGGACTGCCGGTCTTTTCGTGATGACGGGTTATAAGTTCCTTGAGCCTAGCCTCATCCTCGGCGGAGTCGATCCGGGCGGCACCGACCAATTGGTCATTGTAGCGGCCAAGGAACTTGTCTTCTTGGTCGAGAACAAAGGCCTCTCCGCCGGTCATTCCGGCACCGAAATTCTTGCCCGTGGAACCAAGGACGACAACGGTGCCTCCAGTCATGTATTCGCAACCATGGTCGCCGATACCCTCCACGACGGCGGTGCCGCCGGAGTTTCGGACACAGAAGCGCTCGCCGGCACGTCCATTCGCGAAGAGGTGTCCGGCGATGGCTCCGTACATGACGGTATTGCCGATGATGCTGTTCTTCTCGGGGACGAAGCGGTGATCTGGAAGAGGAAGGACGATGATCTCGCCTCCGCTCATGCTCTTGCCAACATAGTCGTTCCCCTCGCCGGTGAGACGGAGGACCACTCCGGGAGCAAGGAACGCTCCGAAGCTCTGTCCTGCGGTGCCGGTGAGATTGAGCTCCAATGTGCCGGCTGGGAGACCCTCCTCGCCATACTGGTACGCAATCTCCCCGGAGACTTTGGTGGCAATCGAGCGGTTGGTGTTGTCGACCTTGTAGGAGAGTTTCACGGCCTTGGCGTCACGGATCGACTCCTCGGCATCCTGGAGGATGATGTCATCGAGCGGTTGGTCATGCTCAGGATCGTTGCGGTCGCGCGTGGCATAGCGGACGGCGGTGGGATCATCCTTCACGACATCCTTGAGGAGGCGGGAAAGGTCGACGGTGTTCGCCTTCGGGTGATCGGGAATGTGCTTCTGGCGGAGGCAGTCGGTGCGGCCGACCATCTCGTCGATGGTGCGGAAGCCGAGGCGGGCCATGATCTCGCGAACCTCCTGGGCAACGGCGTTGAAGAAGTTGACCACGTTCTCCGGCTTGCCCTTGAACTTGCCGCGCAGACGGTCGTCGAGGGTGGCGACGCCGACCGGGCAGTTGTTGAGATGGCACTGCCGGACGTAGACGCAGCCCATGGCGATGAGGGCGGCGGTTCCGAAGTTGTATTCCTCGGCGCCCAGCAGGGTGGCGTGGATGATATCCTCGCCGGTGCGCATCCCGCCGTCTGTACGGAGGGTCACGCGGTTGCGGAGGCCGTTGAGCAGCAGGACCTGGTGCGTTTCGGCGACGCCGAGTTCCCATGCGCCGCCCGCATGCTTCACCGAGCTGAGCGGGGAGGCTCCTGTGCCCCCCTCATGTCCGCTGACCAGGATGATGTCGGCGTGCGCCTTCGCCACGCCGGCGGCGATCGTGCCGACGCCGGCTTCGGCGACCAGCTTGACCGTCACGCGGGCGCGGGGATTGACCTGCTTGAGGTCATAGATGAGCTGGGCCAGATCCTCGATCGAGTAGATATCGTGGTGGGGTGGCGGGGAAATAAGCGTTACGCCGGGCACCGAATTGCGGAGCTTGGCGATGTAGGCGGTGACCTTGTGGCCGGGGAGTTGGCCTCCCTCGCCGGGCTTGGCGCCCTGGGCCATCTTGATCTCGATCTCCTTGGCGCTCGCAAGATAGGCGGCGTGGACGCCGAAGCGCCCGGAAGCGATCTGCTTGATGGCGCTGTTTGCCCAGTCGCCGTTCTCCTGACGCTTGAAGCGGCGAGGATCCTCGCCGCCCTCTCCGCTATTCGACTTGCCGCCGATGCGGTTCATGGCGATCGCGAGGGTCTCGTGGGCCTCCGGGCTGAGCGCGCCGAGCGACATGCCGGCCGTGGTGAAGCGGCGGCGGATCTCCTCGATGGACTCGACTTCCTCGATCGGCACGGGACCGGAGGGAAGGGAGGCGAACTCAAGCAGGTTGCGCGGAGAGTGCGGGGTCGAGGCTAGGACGGCGTCGACATAGGCCTTGTAGTCCTCGGGCTTGTTGGTCCTGACAAAGCTGTGGAAGTTCTTGATGACCGGCGGAGTGACCGCGTGCAGCTCGCCGCCTCGGCGGATGCGGTAGAAGCCGGGATCACCGAGTTGGAGCGCAGCCGCTGCCTTGCCCTCTTCCACGGGAACGGGGGATGCATAGGCCATCTCGTGGCGCGCGAGGCTCTCCCGGGCGATTTCGTTGAAGCCGATGCCCTCGATCTGGGAGGGGGTGCCGGTGAAGCACTCCTCGATGAGCTTTGTCGAGATGCCGGTCGCTTCGAAGATCTGGGCGCCGCGGTAGCTGCCGATGACCGAGATGCCCATCTTGGACATGATCTTGAGCAGGCCGCTCTGGAGCGCCTTCTTGTAGTTGAGCAGCGCGGTGGCGAAGTCGATCTCCACGGATCCCTTCTCGATCATCTCGCGGATGGTCTCGATGGCGAGGTACGGATTGATCGCGCTGCAGCCGTAGCCGATGAGGCAGGCCATCTGGTGAACGTCGCGGGCCTCGCCCGTCTCGCTAACGATGCTGGCGCGCATGCGCTTGCCGACGCGGCGGAGGTGATGGTGGACGGCGCCGACCGCGAGCATAGCGGGGATGGCGAGGTTCGCCTCGTCGATGCCCTTGTCGCTGAGGATGAGGATGCGGACTCCCTCGTCGACGGCCTTTTCGGCGGCCTTGCAGAGTTCCTTCACGGCGGGGGCGAGTCCGGCGGCACCCGCGGAGGCCTTCCAGAGGGTAGAGAGGGTAGTCGCTTTGTGCTCGCCGCCGATCTTGCGGACGGCCTCCAACTCCTCGTTGAAGAGAATCGGTGAATCCAGCGAGACCTGGGAGGCATGCTCGGGGGTCTCGGAGAGGAGATTGCGCCTCCAACCGAGGGTGGTGAAGAGCGACATGACCAAGCGCTCGCGGATCGGGTCGATCGGGGGGTTGGTGACCTGTGCGAAGAGCTGGCTGAAGTATGTGTAGAGGAGTCGCGGACGCAGGGAGAGGACCGCGAGCGGCGTGTCGTCACCCATGGAACCGACGGCCTCGGCGCCATCCTTGATCATCGGCTTGAAGATCATGTCCAGCTCCTCGCTGGTGTAGCCGAAAGAGATCTGGCGCTGGGTCAGGTCGATGATGTCGAGGTCGCCTTTGGGTGCCTCGAGTTGCCCCGCCTTGAAAGGTTCGATGCGGATGAAGTGGTCGTCCACCATCTTGCGGTAGTTGTGGCGTGTGGCCAGATCGTTCTTGATCTCGGCATCGCGCATCAGGACGCCAGCCTTGGTATTGATGGCGATCATCTCGCCGGGGGCAAGGCGTCCCTTCTCCACGATCGAATCTTGGTCGAGCCCGTCGACGCCCATCTCGGAGCCTAGGCTGAAGATACCGTCGTCGGTGATCTGGTAGCGGGCGGGGCGGAGACCGTTCCGGTCTAGACAGGCGCCGATCGTGACGCCATCGGTGAAGACGAGCGCCGCGGGGCCGTCCCACGGCTCGCAGAGGCAGGTGTGGTATTCGTAGAAGGCGGCAAGCTCGGGGGAGACCTCCTTGTCACCGCGCCAAGCCGGGGGGACCAGCATGGTCATGGTGTGGAGGAGGGAGCGACCGGACATGGTCATGACCTCAACAACGTTGTCAAGGCTGGCGGAATCGGATCCCCCGGATTGGATGATCGGCTTGAGCAGGTCGATGTCGGCGCCCCAGAAGTCGGCCTTGAGTTCGGCCTCGCGGGCCTGGGTCCAGTTGCGGTTGCCGCGGATGGTGTTGATTTCGCCGTTGTGGGCCAGCATCCGGAAGGGGTGGGCGAGGGGCCAAGTCGGGAAGGTGTTGGTGCTGTAGCGCTGGTGGTAGACGCAGAGTGCGGTCTCGTAGTCGGGATGGGAGAGGTCGGGGTAGAACTTCTCAAGCGAGGAGGAGACCAGGAGACCCTTGTAGACGATGAGGAGGTTGGAGAAGGAGGGGATGTAGAAGTCCTCGATCTTGTCGGCGGCGACGCGTTTCTCGATCTCGTTGCGGGTCAGGAAGAGCTGGCGCTCGTAGTCCTCGTCGGACATCCCCTCGACGCGGCCGACAAGGACCTGCTCCATGTGGGGCAGGGTCATCAGGGCCTTGGTGCCAAGGATCTGCCTGTTGGTGGGGACTTCGCGCCATCCGAAGAGGTAGAGGCCGCGCTTGTCGAGGACCTCCTCGGTGATCGCTTTGGCCCTGGCCTTCGCGTATTCGTTCTCATTCGGCAGATACATGACGCCGACGCCGAGGTCGGTGTCGCTGTAGAGGGACTTGCCCCAGCCCTCGATGACCGGGCGGAAGAGCTTGTAGGGGATCTGGGTCGAGATGCCGGCCCCGTCGCCGGTGCGGGCGTCGGCGTCCAAAGCGCCACGGTGCATCAGGTTACAGATGGAGCGGAGGCCGATCCGAAGGATCTTGTTGGAGCGTTCGCCGCTGATTTTGGCAACCATGCCGACGCCGCAGGCGTCTTTCTCGAAAGCCGGATCATAGAGCGAGGTGCTGCTCTGATGGTGGGGCAGGGAATGGTTCATGGCGTGTCTTGTTGCGTTCAAAGGATGCAGGTGTAGGGTCGCCTCGGTCGAGACCACGGCGAACCATACAATGTCGTGGATAGTGTTCCTCCCCGCAAGCAAATGGAGTGCCAGAAGGGAGTTTTTTAGGGCGGTTTTTGAGCGATGGGGGCCACGCTTTCGACCATTCCGGTATTGCTTATTGCCCTCGACTCCGGCCATGCGTCCCTAGACCTTTTGCTTTACATGACATCATCCGTCCCTTCCTCCGATGCGTACAGGAACTGGCGGATTTTCCTATGGTTCCGGGTCCTCTTCTCGGCCCGTTTCTACTACCCGGTACTTGCCGTTCTCTTCCTCGACCTTGGACTCACAGCCACGCAGTACACCCTCCTCAATGTCGCCTGGGCGGCGGCAAGCCTTTTCTCGGATGTCCCCGCGGGCGTTCTTGCCGACCGGATCGGTCGCAAGCCGCTGCTCGTGGCAGCCGGGTGCTGCATGGTCGCCGAGATGGCCATCCTCTGCGTCGCTCCCCGCAACGGGGGCGTGGTTCTCTTCCTTTTCTGCCTGGCAAACCGGCTCCTGAGCGGGTTGGCCGAGGGATTGGCCAGCGGTGCCGACGAGGCGATCGTCTATGATTCATTGGCCGAAGGCGGCCGCACGGATGAGTGGCACCGGGTGCTTGAGCAACTCACCCGATGGCAGTCGGTCGGTTTCGTTGTCGCGATGCTGGCCGGCGGCGCGGTCTACGATCCCGGATTCATGAACGAGGTGCTGGGATTCCTGGGGGTTCATGCCTCGCTCAATCAGGCCGCCACGCTCCGCTTTCCGATTCTCCTGACGCTCGCCAGTGCGGTCGGGGTGCTGCTGCTGGCCCTGAATTTCAGGGAGCCGGAGCGCCGTCCACCGCATGCGACTGGGGATGCCGAAGGGCATCATACCTCCTCGGTCGCGGGTGCCTTTTCCTTCGTGCTACAGGCGGGCCGCTGGCTTCTGGGAACCCCCGTCGCTCTCTTCGTGGTCTGCGCGGGGTTCGTGCTGGAGAGTGCCGTGAGGCTTTTTCTCACCTTCAGCAGCTCCTACTTCCGGCTGATCGTGATTCCGGAGATCGCGTTCGGCGCGCTGGGGGCGGCGATGGGTGGCATCGGTTTTTTCGTCTCGCCCTGGGCGCGGAGGATGGTGGCCTCGCGGAGCGTTGCCGGAAGCTTCGCGATCATCGGCGGGATGGTGCTGCTCGGGTTGGCCGGGGTCGCCCTGCATCCGCCCCGGTGGGGCGTGGCCTTCGCCTTCCTACTCGGCGCGGCGATGACGCTCATCGGGTTCAGCGTTTCGACCTATCTGAACATGCTGGTCGATTCGCATCACCGCGCCACGCTTCTCTCCTTCAAGGGGTTGGCCTTCAACTTCGCCTACGGCGGCATCAGCCTCCTCTTTGCGCTCGCACTTCATCTCGTGCCGGGCACAAGCCCGCAGGAACAGGTGGCGCATGCCTTCGGCCTTCTCCCGGGGTGGCTTCTGCTGACCTGCGGAGTGCTGATCCTTGCCTTCCGCAAGCACCGGAGGGAATTGCTCTCCAAAAAATGCTGATGGCTGTACTTCTCTCACCCGATGATCCTCGCCTTCAACAAGCCCTATGGCGTCCTGTCTCAGTTCACGCCGGACGGATCGCCCAACAGGACGCTGGCCGAGTTTGGATTCCCCAAGGGGGTCTATCCGATCGGGCGGCTCGACGCCGATTCCGAGGGACTCATCCTGCTCAGCGATGAGGCGGTCCTGAACACCAGACTCCTTGATCCGGAGAGGGGACACTCCCGCCGCTACTGGGCCCAGGTCGAACGAATCCCGAGCGCCGAGGCGCTGGCCGAACTCTCCGCGGGGGGGGTGACCATCCAAGATTACAAGACGCGCCCCTGCAAGGTATGGCTGCTGGATCCCCAGCCCGAGGTGCCGCGGCGTGATCCTCCGATCCGTGTCCGCAAAAACGTCCCCGACCGCTGGATCGCGCTTGAACTCACCGAGGGGAAAAACCGCCAGATCCGCCGCATGACTGCTGCCATCGGCCATCCGACCCTGCGCCTCATGCGTGTGCGGATCGGGGCCCTAGGCCTGGGAAGCCTGGCTCCCGGAGCGTGGCGGGAGCTGACAGGTGAAGAGTGGAAACGGCTCTTCTCGGTTTGACCGGAATCTAGTGATGACAACTGCACCCGGAACCGCAGCCCCCACCCGATGAGGGGCGCTGAGGTGCTGGCGCAGAACCCCCTTTTGAAACAAAGCCGAATCCTCCCGTGATCACGCGGCGCACGGGCACGCCTGTTTCGGGGTGCTTGGTGAGAGGGGAATCCTTCATGCTTTGCTGCATCTCAAAGGTCTCGGTCTTCTCCCCCGGCTTGCCCGGAATTGTCTCGTAGAGATAGGTCGCCATGGTGAGAAAAATGGTGCGCGATACAGGGTTCGAA
>Ga0209189_1000384_pt1 | contig 37533 bp, 30 predicted proteins | sample C_130820_EF_Meta_FD_187308 | JGI IMG/M metagenome (GOLD analysis project Ga0209189, IMG submission 187308) | Freshwater microbial communities from Lake Croche, Canada to study carbon cycling - C_130820_EF_MetaG (SPAdes) (version 3) | ecosystem: Environmental > Aquatic > Freshwater > Lake...
GGTGAGCAGGCGGTAAACGGTCACCGGGCGATTCTGACCAATACGGTGCGCGCGCCCGGCCGCCTGGGCTTCTACTGCGGGGTTCCACCAGGGGTCGCAAAGAATGACGTAATCGGCCGCAGTGAGATTCAAACCAGACCCACCCGCTTTAAGACTGATCAGAAAGACATCACCCTCTCCGGCCTGAAACGCCGCGACGCGGGTTGCCCTTGCCGCGGCCGGAGTTGAGCCGTCGAGGCGATGAAAGCGAACGCCGAGCGCTTTGAGGCGTTCCTCGGCGAGGTCTAAAAAACCGGTGAACTGACTGAATACAAGTGCCTTGTGACGATTGACGATCAGCTCATCGATCAGTTCAATCAGCGCGTCGAGTTTCGCCCCTCCCACGGCACCTTCCACCGCCAGCCTTGGATCGCTCGCGGCGCGGCGCAGCCGCATGATCTGCGCGAGCACATGAAAGCGCGCATCGCCCCCGCGCCCGGCCATCTCGCTGACGGCCTCGAGTGCTTCGGCGCGCAGCGCGTTATGGAACGCCACTTCATCCGGGGAAGGTTCAATCCGGAGTGCGATTTCGGTGCGTTCAGGGAGGTCACTCAGTACTTCAGACTTGGTTCGGCGCAGCAAAAAAGGACGCACGAGGCGGCGCAGACGTTGCGAAGCACGCGGATCGCGATCACGTTCGATCGGCACGGCGAAGCGCGCTGCAAAACGATCCCGCGGACCAAGCAGTCCGGGGTTCAGCAAGTGCATCAGGGTCCACAGCTCATCGAGCCGGTTTTCCACTGGCGTGCCAGTGACTGCGACGCGCATCGCGGCATTGATGCGCAACGCGGCCTGCGCCCTTCTCGTATCGGAATTTTTAATGGCCTGCGCTTCGTCTAGAACGAGCGTTGACCACTCGCGAGCTGCCAATTCATCATCGTGCAAGGCCAGTAGCCCGTAGCTCGCAATGATCAAATCATTGGGGCCAGCCTGAGCGATCGCGTCCGCCCGGTCGTCCTCTTCGTGCAGCCGCGTTACGCGCAGGGTCGGGGCAAATCGGGCGGCTTCGATGGCCCAGTTCGCGCACACCGAAGTGGGTGCAATGACCAGTGCCGGACCGCCTGCGGCCCGATGCAACAGCAGCGCCAGGGTCTGCACGGTTTTACCGAGCCCCATGTCATCGGCCAGACAAGCGCCGGCGCCCCAATGGGCTAGCCGCGCCATCCAGACAAAGCCGTCAATCTGGTAAGGGCGCAACTCGGCGCAAAGCGTCGATGGGACGGCCGGCACCAGATCGAGCGTGCTGCGCATCCGCTCGAGTCGTTGCTGCCAGGCCGCATCGCGTTCGATTTGCGCCTCCGGTACCAACTCGTCGAGTGCAAGCGCTGCGATGGAATCAACCCGCACGACCTCGCCCGGCCCGGCAAGCGCAGCGATCGCATCAATGCGTTCGCGCAGTTCGCTGGTGATCGCAAGATACTCACCTTCGCCAAGGGGTAAATACCTGCCCTTGTTCTTGGCGGCCTCCAGCAGAACCCGCATGGCAATCACGCGCCCATCGTCAAGCGCGAGGCCACCATCAATCTGCAACCAATCGCCCGCGCTGCCAAATCGCAAACGCAAGTCGCCTGTCCCATGCGCGCGCGACACCCGCAACTTGGCGCCCGGAGGCCACTCGATCCGCAGCGCCTCGCCAGCGCTCTGAAAGCTTTGCAAGCCCTCCATCAGCGCGAGGGCGTCTTGTGGATCATCGAGGCGCCATTCGAGCGTCGGACTCTCGCCGCCCAGAAGTGGTACCGCGTCAAGTAGCCGAGCCAGTAAGGCGCGCTCCGTTTTGAGATCACGTCGGGCCGCACGTCGTTCACCATGCACATCGGCCAATAACCGGGCACCCCCGCGGCCCGGAAATGCACGAGGTCCCTCTTCGCCCAGCGGTCGGACAGCAAGACGCAGACGAACACCGTTGCCCGCAGGAGCAAGTTCTGCGATGAGCGTGCCGTCAGCATCGCGCTCGTGCGTCGTGGCACCATCATCCTGAACTTCAAAATGAGCCGCCGCTGCATGAAGCGCCCGGGCTAATAATTCGCCCCCTTCGGCCGCCGGCAGATCAAGCCCATCGCCAACCAATTCAACGATCCGCCGATGCGCTGACGCGATACGCACCACCCGGGCGCGGGTCGGCGTCTCTGAGATCAGGACGGCAGTCGGTGGTCGCGCGATATTGCGCATTTCCCCCGTGTACGGATTAGGAACGAGGACAGGTCTGAATGCGTCCCGTAACTCAGCCGACACGCCCAACCGCAAGCGGGCGCCGTCAGCGCTGCGTTCCACTCGAAGTTCGGGATGACCCGACACCAGTTCGACAGGGGTTTCTGGGCTGGACACATCAAACACATGCGGATGCCCGATCAAGGCCACCAGCGCGGCTTGGGGATCTAGCGCCCAACGATTGGCCGGGAGCTTCTTGAGGAGCCGAGCCACCTGAGCGTCTGCGTCCGTGAGTGAATCCGAGCGCGCCAGTCGCGTCAACGGGAGCGCCTTTGGCTTACCCCACCCCCGCTGACCCCGCTTTTGCTCAAACGGGGCAACGGAGACCCGTCCGTACAACGTAGGACCATCCATTTCATACGATGATTCAGAATTTCCAGAAAACTCGGAATCTTCCTGATCATCGGAATCATTCAGATCGTGAGCAATTTCCAGCATCCAGATGAGACGCGTCTCGCTCACCGCTGCCGAACCCGCGTTCGCCTCGTCCACAGCCAGTCCGGCAATGGCTGCAAGGGCCCGGCGCCAAGGGGTTTCGCTGGCAAACGCTGCCGCCAGGGTAGGCCCCGTATTGGGAGGATCCTGACCTTCGGAGATTGCGCGGGCGACGGCAAACTCATCCGCGATGCGCTGATAACCCGCAGCCGCAAAGCGGGTAGCCCAAGCATCCAATACAGCGGGTTGAACCACTTTGCGTCGGAGCCAGGCGGCCCGCAAGGCATCATTGAGCGCGACGAACCCATCTTCGCGAGAGGGTTCGATCACAATGGTTTCAGCGGCGCGATCACCCAATCGAACTTCGGCAACAGCCTCCAGCGACGACCAAAACCAGCCTGGTGCGCCCGAGGCCTTCGCTTCGGCCCGGCACAGTTTGCGGGCCGCTTCATTGGCGGTCGGGGTGTTTTTCAGAAGCAATCCGACGGCATGGATCCACTGCTGAGGAAACGGCAACAGCATCGTGCGCCGACCGAGGACTTCGCGCAGATCACGCCGCGCCGATTCAAATTCGGCTTCGGCCTGATCCAAATGCCCGGCCAGAACAGCGAACTGCCCGCGCAATCCGCGCGTCATCGGATCATCGTGGCCATCGAGCAGGCGCCGCGCCGGATCCACTCGACCTTGCCAGGAAAGATAGTCGGCCGTTCGCCAACGCAAGCGTAATCGAGCTGCTTCGGAACTCTGGTCCGACATGTCCCCATTTTCGGCAAACCCGCGACCATCGACAAAACTCGACATGAATAGAGCCGCGTTGGCCGCGATCCATTCATTTGGAGCAACTGGACCTTTGCGATTGGCCGTTTCCTGAGCACACAGGGCGACCGCCCACTCAATCGCCTCCTGATCACTGGGCCGAGGCACCGAAAGCGAGCGCGCGAGCCATTCATCGACGACCATCGCACGCCAGGGTGGAGCCAATAATTCGAGCATTTCGGCATCGAAAACGGGGCGGCAAAACGCGTCCAGGAGCGCCCAACTCAGACCCTCGCGGTGTTCAACCCGCTGTGCAAACCATCGACGCTCACCCCGTGTGGCTGGCGCCAGCCACAAGAGTCTGGCGATTCGTACGTCATCACCAGGGCGCGAAATCGGCATGACCAGCCCAGACCCACCAATTCGTGAGACGCCGATGCCATGAAGCTCCAAAAGCACGTCACGCCAACGAACCAGATCCCCGGACCGCACAGCGCTGAGAATTGCTGGACGCGCATAGGCCGGCGCGACTCCGACACCTAGCAACTCGACCTGAATCAGCCAGCCCTTGGCGAGGCCCTCCTCGACCATGGTGGCTAAGGCGTCTGCTTGCACAGTAACCCGGCCCGCCGGGACCAAACCAACGGCCTGCAAGATGTCGCGCAGCCGCGTGCGCCCAAGGGGCCCGGCCAGTGCGAGGAGTCGCACCAGTGGGGATTGACTCGGATCGTCTGCGTCAGTTCCCGGAGCCGCTGGCGGTTTCATTGGACTAGTGGGATGGTACGAGCATCCCTTCGTGCTCGATATGCTGAACGATTGCGTCCAGACCTTCGCCCACCTTCAAATTGGAAAATACGAAGGGCCGCGTGCCGCGCATTCGACGGGCGTCGGTGTCCATCACGGCGAGCGATGCGCCCACATAGGGCGCCAGATCGGTTTTGTTGATCACCAGCAAATCGCTCTTGAGAATACCGGGGCCGCCTTTGCGCGGGATTTTTTCCCCAGCGGCCACATCAATCACATAAATCGTATAGTCCGAAAGTTCAGGAGAAAATGTCGCCGCCAGATTGTCCCCGCCACTTTCCACAAAAACGATCTGCAGTTGAGGAAACGCACGGACCAGACGGTCCACTGCTTCGAGATTAATCGAGGCGTCTTCACGGATCGCGGTATGCGGGCAGCCACCGGTTTCGACCCCCAGGATGCGCTCCTTGGGCAGAGCATCGTGCCGGACCAGAAACTCAGCATCTTCCCGAGTATAGATATCGTTTGTGACGGCCGCTATTTCATAACGATCGCGAAGCCGTTGGCAGAGTGCGAGTGTCAGCGCGGTCTTACCGGAGCCGACGGGCCCGCCGATTCCGATTCGAAGCGGTCCATGGGTTTTCATTGCGAGTCCTCAAGAACGAAACAGTCGAGAATACTGGGTCTCATGGTGCATCGATGCAATCGCCAGCGCCGGCATGGCACCGGCCGCCCCCTGCACAATGTCCACGGACCGCTCCAGCGCCTCGTCGGTTGCCCGCTCGATGCGGGGCCCCAACGCGAGCATCATCCGCTGGGCTGGGGTCTGCCCCAGTGGCAGCGCTTTCATCAGCGCACTGGCCTGATTTTCGACAAACCCCCATAGCATCCCGAGCACCGTATCGCGAGGGCTGAGCTGCAGCTGGACCCCACCCGCAGCCCACGCTATTGGATATGCGATTGGCCTCAGCGCTTCAAGGGCGGCGCGAAAGTCCTTAGTCGGATCGAGGGTGCGCTCAATCCAAACCGCCAGCGAATGTCCAGTTTGAGTCGATTCAAGCCGGAGTTCAGCAGTCTCACGAGTTGCGAACGCGAGATCGTTGAGTTGCTGTAACTGGGCCGTCTGAGTCACCCCCAAAGCGGACCAAGCGATGTGTGCCGCCGCTGTGAGTGGCCCGTCCTGGCGCGCGAGGTTCCACTCGAGCACGCTCCCAATCCACTGCGCGCCGCTCTCCGCATCATGAACGTCGCCCGATTCGATCGCTGATTCGAGACCCGAGGAGTAGCTGAACGCGCCGATCGGCAACATCGGGCTGGCGAACTGCAGCAGGCGTACAAGCATGTCAGACGCGGCGATTCAATAAATTTCAGCGAATTTGAGTGCACTTCAAGGCGATTCGTGCCGCGAATCAAAAACGTGAATCCGTCCACCATGCCCCTGATCATCATGTTGATGATGCACATGAGAATGACCATATGCACCACTCTCGGGCTCGAACGCGGCCTGCACCTCGACAACCTGCCCGCCCAAACCAACGACCATCGCGCGGAGCACATGGTCTGGCAAAAGCCACAGGCATGATTCGCCAATCTGCAGCGGAACATGTCGATTGCCCACGTGATACGCAATTCGGGCGAGCTCCTGGGCATCCACGGCGCGCACTTCAAGAAGTGTTTCAAGCTCAGCCTCCACCGCGACGACCCGGCCATCGTCGAGCTTTAGTCGGGTCCCATGACGCAGTAAAGTGCCGGGCGGCATGGAGACGCCGATCGTTTCACCTGAAAGCATCACAGCCCGAAACCGGCTCTTCTCGCGACGCTCAAAAGGCAACTCGAGAATCTCGTCGACGCGGGCGCGCGGATCCGCAAAAGCGGTCGCAAGTAGAAGATCGGGGGCGGGCGCGAGGTCGGGGGTGTCGGCGTCCGTCGAGCGATTTTCTGGGTTCACGGTAATGCTCGATGTTGGTATCAAAACAGAAAATAGCGCTGCGCCATCGGCAATACCGTCGCAGGCTCACAGACGAGCAACTGACCATCGGCGCGGACCTCGTAGGTCTCCGGATCAATTGACATCACAGGCAGTGCATCGTTCCAAAGCAGATCGCGTTTTGAGAGCGTTCGCACCCCGCGCACGGCGACCAGCGGCTTCGCTAACCCATACCGAGCACCAACGCCCGCGGACAGGGCAGCACCCGATACGAAGGTCAAGGAGGATCGGTGTAACGCCCCCCCGAGGCTGCCAAACATGGGTCGGTAATGCACGGGCTGGGGGGTTGGAATTGAGGCGTTTGGATCACCCATCAAGGCCAGCGCGATCGTTCCGCCCTTGATCACCATCGACGGCTTGACGCCAAAAAAGGCCGGCCGCCACAACACCAGATCGGCCCACTTACCCGCCTCGACTGAACCCACTTCGTGCGCGACTCCGTGCGTGATGGCCGGGTTGATCGTGTACTTGGCGATATAGCGTCGAATCCGCCAGTTGTCGTTACGCTCGCTGTCCGAACGTCCGGCATCCAGACGCAATGCGCCAAACTGCATCTTCATTTTGTGCGCCGTCTGCCAGGTCCGCAGGATCACCTCGCCCGGTCGCCCCATGGCCTGCGAATCGCTCGACATCATTGAGATGGCACCGAGGTCATGCAGGATGTCCTCGGCTGCGATCGTTTCGCGCCGAATCCGGCTTTCCGCAAACGCAAGGTCTTCGGCAATGGATGCATCGAGGTGATGACACACCATCAGCATGTCGAGATGTTCATCGAGCGTGTTGACCGTAAACGGACGGGTCGGGTTGGTCGATGAGGGCAAAACATTGGGTTCGCCAACGACCTTGAGGATATCGGGGGCATGGCCACCGCCGGCGCCTTCGGTGTGATACGTGTGAATCACCCGCCCGCGCATCGCCGCGATCGACGCCTCAACAAACCCGCTTTCATTCAATGTATCGGTATGAATAGCGACCTGAACATCCATCTCATCGGCGACGCCCAGACAAGTGTCGATCGCCTGCGGCGTCGTCCCCCAGTCCTCGTGGAGTTTGAGCCCGATCGCACCCGCTTCGATCTGCTCGCGCAGGGGCTCTGGCCGGCTGACATTGCCCTTGCCGGTAAAACCGATATTCATCGGTAGTGCATCAGCCGCTTGCAGCATCCGCTCCAAGTGCCAGGGGCCAGGCGTTACCGTGGTGGCATTGGTGCCCGTCGCGGGACCGGTGCCCCCGCCAATCATCGTGGTGATACCGCTCGCCAGTGCTTCGTCGACCTGCTGCGGACAAATAAAATGAATGTGGGTATCGACCCCACCAGCGGTCAGAATCATGCCTTCGCCAGCAATAATCTCGGTCGCTGCGCCAATTGGAATAGTGACAGCCGGTTGAATATCCGGGTTGCCTGCCTTGCCGATCCGCCAGATCCGGCCCGACTTGAGACCGACATCGGCTTTGACGATCCCAAGCACGGCATCAACGATGAGTGCATTGGTGATGACCGTGTCGGCGACCTCAGCGGCCATGCCCTGACCCTGACCCATGCCGTCGCGGATGACCTTACCACCCCCGAACTTGACTTCTTCGCCGTAGACCGTGTGGTCGTGTTCAACCTCGATCACCAGATTGGTGTCCGCTAAACGCACCCGGTCGCCCGTGGTGGGACCAAACATTTCCGCGTAGGCGCGGCGCGAGATTCGAGTTGCCATCGCTCTAATTCTCCAACTTGCCCATCACCAGACCGCGAAACCCCACCACCGTGCGCGAGCCTGACAATGCCACCAGTCGCACCGCACGCGACTGCCCGGGCTCAAAGCGAACCGCGGTGCCCGCGGCGATGTCGAGGCGAAACCCCCGCGCGGCAGAGCGATCAAAATCGAGTGCGGCATTGGTCTCGGCGAAGTGGTAGTGCGACCCAACCTGAATCGGCCGATCCCCCGTGTTCGTCACGCGTAGTTCGAGCGACATGCGGCCCGCATTCAATTCGATATCGCCCGGTTCGGGGAGTAATTCACCCGGAATGACCGGAATGCTGTTGCTCAGGTTCGCGTCGATCGTCATTGGGAGGGTGCCTAGCGGATGGGGTGATGAACCGTGACGAGCTTGGTCCCATCGGGGAACGTCGCTTCGACCTGAATATCCGGGATCATGTCTGCGACGCCCTCCATCACCTGATCACGCGTGAGGATACCGGCGCCAGCGGACATCAATTCGGCGACGCTGCGGCCATCGCGCGCGCCCTCCATGACGGCTGCCGTAATCAACGCGATCGACTCAGGCACATTCAGCTTTAACCCGCGAGCCATTCGGCGTTCGGCGAGCAAGGCTGCTGTGAAGATCAACAACTTATCTTTTTCACGCGGGGTGAGATCCATGACGCACGTTCCAGCCGAAGTCTTAGGGAGTCGTAAAGCAGCTTATGGGGTCGAAGACCATCAAATCAACATACGCGAATCCGCATCAATATTGAAGCCACAATCATCGAAGCCACCCTGCTCGGTTCAAGTGGCCCAAATGCGCATGGCCTGGGCAGACGCGCCCAACACCGGGGAACGGGCCAATGCCCAAAGCTGTTGCGCCAACTCAGCCACAGTGTCGGCTTCATCCCCAAGAATCTTAGCGAGTACGATCCCGGAAGCCATCCGTGTGGTACCCCCCAACAGCCGCGCGTGCCTGCCCGCATCCGTTTCGCTCGAGGTGGCGAGCGCAGCCCGCCATTGATCAACCAATGCAGCGTCATCCCAGGTCGCGCGATACCCGCCAATCGCCCACACCGATGCACAAACAACCCGTCCAGCCCATCCCGCTGATGCGCCCCAGAGCGGTGCGTCAGCCCCCGCATCGGTGGACTCCTGCCAGACTGGGCGTCCCGCGCGGTTGATCCGAATCGATTGGCGTAACCACCCCTTAGCGAAGCGCTCGCCCATCGAGCGTCGACCCAGCACAAGACACTCGAAGCCCACCATGGCGCAATCCGCATCAAGATCCACTCGAAGGGATTGGTCCACAAAAGCACCGTCATAGACGATCGAAGGTTGGGGCAGCCATTCGAGTTGAGCGCCACGCGCCACCTGAATGTGGGTGTTGGCACTCGCCCGCCCGCGGTACCACTTCTGCGACCCGGGCGTACTTGAACGTACCCGTGCGCCTTCTTCAAGATCGATCCGCAGCCGAAGGGAATCCCCGGCCGCCAGTCCACCCGGCGGATGTACGATCATCGCGTCGAGGCGGCTCTGGCCACCGGGCCCTGAGGGCGCATCGCCGTCGGATTTCAGCGCCTTGATCAGTCGCAGCGGCCCTCGATGCGTATTTTGGAGCAAAACGGTCTGCCCAAGGCGTGTGCCGAAGCGCAGGTCGAGCGAAGCCGACCACTGACGTGCGAGCGGATCGCCCACAAGGTCAGAGGCCAGACTCACTTCAAACCGCCACCAACTCGCGCACGCCGTCAGATTCCATATTGGCGCCCAGACCCGATGCAATGACCTCACCACGCTGCAACACCGCGTAATGATCAGCCAATGATTTCGCAAAATCGTAATACTGCTCGACCAGCAAGATTGCCATTTCCTTGCGCTCGGCCAAGCCGGCGATGACCTGCTCAATCATCTGAATGACATTGGGTTGAATACCCTCGGTGGGCTCATCCAGAATCAGCAGTCGAGGCTTGGTGACCAGCGCGCGCGCAATGGCCAGCTGTTGCTGTTGCCCCCCAGAAAGATCGCCACCCCGGCGCTTCAAGAACGTTTTGACAATGGGAAAGGTCTCGAACACCCAATCCGGAATTGCGCCATCGTTGCCCGATGCCGCCATGGCGATGCGCAAGTTTTCTTCAACTGACAAGCGCGGGAAAATTTCGCGTCCCTGTGGAACATAGCCCAGCCCCAGGCGCGCGCGTCGATGCGGTGCAAGGTTTGAGATGTCCTGACCATCGAGCAGGATCCGTCCGGATCGAATGGGCAGAAGCCCCGTCAGGCATTTCAATAACGTGGTCTTACCTACGCCATTGCGCCCGAGCAGGGCCGTCACCTCACCCATCGGCACCTCGAGCGAAATATCGCGCAGTACGTGGCTGCCGCCATAAAACTGGTTCAGGCCCTCAATGCGCAACATGCTCAACGCCCCAAGTACACGGAAATAACCCGCTCATCGGCCCGCACCTTCGCCAGAGACCCTTCAGTCAATACGGAGCCTTCGTGCAAAACAGTCACACGGCGCGCGATCTTCTCGACGAAAGCCATATCGTGTTCCACAACGACCAATGAATGCTGGCCCTCTAGTGCAAGACACAGCTCGGCCGTTTGATCGGTTTCGGCATCGGTCATCCCTGCCACGGGCTCATCGAGCAAAATCAGTTTGGGTTCTTGCGCGAGCAGCATCCCAATCTCGAGCCACTGCTTCTGGCCATGACTGAGACTACCAGCGACACGGCGATGGGCCTCGCGCAAATTGACCCGCCGCAACACCGAATCGATCTGATCGACCTGACCCGAATCAAGCGTTGCGCGCAGCGTTGCACGTGGCCGGCGATCTGACTTCACGGCCAACTCCATGTTCTCGAAGACCGTGAGCGTCTCGAACACGGTCGGGCGCTGAAATTTCCGCCCGATACCTGCCTGAACAATCCGATCCTCGGGCAATTTGGTGAGGTCCATGGACTGACCAAACGAGACCCGACCGGCATCGGGCCGTGTCTTGCCCGTAATGACATCCATCATGGTGGTCTTACCCGCGCCGTTTGGACCAATCACGCAACGTAACTCACCGTCATCGACCGAAAGCGAGAGTTCATTGAGGGCTTTAAATCCATCAAAGCTGACGGTCACCGATTCGAGATAGAGAATCGGCGCGCTCATCTCGGATTCTCCGCACCGGCCGAACCACGTAGGGTGCGGAAAAATCCGATCACCCCAGCCGGCAGATACAGCGTCACCGCGACAAACAATGCGCCCAAGAAGAACAGCCAGTAATCGGGAAACGCCATTGTGAACCAGCTCTTCGCACCGTTGACCAGCCAGGCACCAAGAATGGGTCCGATGAGAGTGCCACGACCACCAACGGCAGTCCAGACCGCGATTTCAATCGCGTTGGCGGGGCTCATTTCACCCGGATTGATGATGCCGACCTGCGGCACGTAAAGGGCGCCCGCAATCCCACTGATGACAGCCGCCAGGGTCCAGATCGCCAGCTTGTAGCGCAAGGTGTCATAGCCGCAAAACCGCACGCGCCCCTCGGCATCTCGAATCGCCTGGAGGACCCGACCGAAACGGGTTTGCACCAACCACCGCGAGAAGATGAAGACGGCTGCCAACATCCCCACGGTGATCGCGAGCAGGGTGGCGCGGACCGCTGGATCGGTAATTCTGAACCCGAGCAAGGTCTTGAAGTCGGTAAAGCCGTTATTACCGCCGAAACCGGTTTCGTTTCTAAAAAAGAGCAGCATCGCCGCATAGGTCAGTGCCTGCGTGATGATCGAAAAGTAAACCCCACGAATTCGTGACCGAAATGCAAACCAGCCAAAGATGAAGGCCAGCACACCAGGAACCAGAACGACCATCAAGATGGACCAGGCGAACTGATCGCTATTCCACCAATGCCAGGGCAACTGCTTCCAGTCCAGAAAAACCATGAAATCTGGGAGATCGCTCTGATATTGCCCCTCGCGCCCGATGCCGCGCATGAGGTGCATGCCAAACACATAGCCCCCGAGTGCGAACCAGAGCGATTGGCCCAAGGATAGGATGCCGGCATACCCCCAGATGAGGTCCATCGCGACCGCCAAGATCGCATAGCACGCAAATTTGCCCGCCAGCGTGACCAGATAAGACGAAGGGCGTAACGCGGCCCCTTCCGGCAATAGAGCGTGGGCAAGCGGGGCTAAAACGCCAGCCAGAAGCACTGCTGCAAGAAGTAGGAACCATTCAATTCGGCCGAACAATCGGCGCTCGACAACCAGTGGATCGTTCATATCGGGTCGAATCTTCTCAATCGTCTCAAGACTCGAGCGCGCGGCCGCGCATCGCAAATAAACCCTGGGGCCGCTTCTGAATGAAGGCGATGATCCCGACGAGGATCGCAATCTTGGCGATCACGGCCCCCACCGAGGGCTCCAGGAATTTAGAGACAAGGCCCAGACCGAAGCCCGCGAACACCGTACCAGCCAGTTGGCCGACACCGCCCAACACCACGACCATAAAGGAATCAATGATGAAACTCTGGCCGAGGTCCGGCCCGACATTACCGATCTGGCTCAACGCGACACCCGCTAAGCCGGCAACACCAGACCCGAGCCCAAAGGCCATCAGATCGACCCGATCGGTCGGCACGCCAATCGCCGAAGCCATTGCACGGTTCTGAGTCACGCCGCGAACAAAGAGGCCTAATCGGGTCTGTGACAAGAGCAGCGCGATCATCAGCAAAACCGCCAGCGAAAAGCCGATGATGACCATCCGATTCCAGGGAAGGGTAGCCCCTGCGACGGTCAGCGCACCCGAAAGCCAGGTGGGATTTTGGATTTCCACATTTTGTGGCCCGATCAAGGTCCGAACTGTCTGAATCAGGGCCAGGGAGATACCCCAGGTGGCCAGCAGTGTTTCGAGTGGTCGGCCATAAAGGTGTCGGATGATCGTGCGCTCGAGCAGTGCCCCCACCAGTGCAGCCGCCAAAAAGGCGACCGGCAACGCAACAAGGGGGTACCAGTCAAAAGCCTGTGGAGCCCAGGCCCGAAACGCGGTCTGGACGCCCCAGGTCGAATACGCACCAATCATGATCATTTCGCCATGGGCCATGTTAATGACGCCCAACAACCCATAGGTGATTGCGAGACCCATCGCGGCGAGCATCAGAATCGATCCAAGTGAGAGCCCCGCGAAAACACGACCAAGCCACTCACCCCAGAGCAGCCGGGATTCGACTTGGGCGAGCGCAGCCACCGCCGCGCCTCGAACCCGGCGATCGGGATCACCATCTTCGGCTGCAAGCTTGGCTAACAAAGTTCGGACCGCGGGCAATGGACTGGCGGCCAGCGTGCGGACTGCGTCGAGCCTGCGATCGGCCTCCGGCGCACTCGCCGCGGCGAAGGCATGCACCATGCGCAAAATCGGTAGAACCGCGGGATCGCGCTCAGCCGCCAGAGCCCGGTCAAGCACAGGCAACATCGATGCCTCGCCCCGCCCGCCCGGCCCAAGCAACTCGCGCACAGCGGTTAGCCGGGTTTGTACATCGGGAGAAAATAGCCGGAGTAGGGCCAGCGCCGAATCCGCCTGCTGACGCAGAGCGTTGTTGGCCATGATCGCTTCGGGCTCAACAGCGGGTTTCGCCACTGGCGTACCGCTTGCCGCATCGAACCACTTGCCATCGGCAGACAGCAAAATGGTGCCCGAAGGACCAGTCGCGAGTTCGCCATCGACCAGCGCCTTGAGGATTATCGCGACCCGGGGTTCGGCGGTCGCCACCAATTGTTCGATCGCGGCCACCCGAGCATCAAACTCTTCGCTGGCCAGACCCTGCAGGGCTTGCTGAGAGACCTCTGCCCGGACTGGCGAATGCCCGACAAAGGAAGCCAGACCCAACACAAAAAGAACAGCGCAGGAGCCCGTCCGCAAAATCCAGCTGGCGAACAAAAACGGCCTCGGAGAGCCGGGAAAAAATCGGGACGAACGCATTGGGAGCCGACCAGATGTCGGATGTGTAAACAGAAAAAATGGTGCTGTGAAGCCAGACCTTGCCGAGGCGAACGTCCCGGCAAGGTCTAACAATCAGCGCATGAGCAGATCAGAAACGACGAGAAGCGATCAGATCTTCTGTTTCGCCTCATTGCCTTCAATGAAGGGCGACCAGGGCTGAGCGCGGATTGGCTCTTTGGTCTTGTAGACGATGGAGAACTGACCGTTGGCCTGAATTTCGCCAATCATGACGGGCTTGTGCAGGTGATGATTGGTCTTGTCCATCATCAGTTTCATGCCACAAGGCGCCATGAAGGTCTGACCTGCCATGGCGACGCGAACCTTGTCGACTTCAACCGATTTCGCTTTCTCGACTGCCTGCTTCCACATGTTCAGGCCGACGTAGGTGGCTTCCATCGGATCATTGGTCACGACCGTGTCAGCGTTGGGGACCTTGTTCTTCATCGCCCACGCTTTGTACATCTTCACGAAGGCATCGTTCTCAGGTGCCTTGACACTCATGAAGTAGTTCCAGGCGGCCAGGTGGCCAACCAGCGGCTTGGTGTCGACACCGCGCAGTTCTTCTTCGCCCACCGAGAAGGCAACGACGGGTACATCGGTCGCCTTGAGACCTGCGTTACCCAACTCTTTGTAGAAAGGCACGTTCGAGTCACCGTTGACGGTCGAGATCACCGCAGTCTTGCCGCCCGCAGAGAATTTCTTGATGTTGGCCACAATCGTCTGGTAATCACTGTGCCCGAACGGGGTGTAGACCTCTTCGATGTCTTTCTCGGCAACGCCCTTGCTCTTGAGGAACGCGCGCAGAATCTTGTTGGTCGTGCGTGGATACACATAGTCGGTGCCGAGCAGGAACCAGCGCTTGGCCGATCCGCCCTGCTTGCCCATCAAGTACTCCACCGCAGGGATCGCCTGCTGGTTGGGCGCAGCGCCGGTATAAAACACATTCTGCGATAGCTCTTCGCCTTCGTACTGAACCGGATAGAAGAGCAGGTTGTTGAGCTCTTCAAACACGGGCAGCACGCTCTTGCGCGAGACCGAGGTCCAGCAACCAAAAACCGCAGAGACTTTGTCTTGGGTGATTAGCTGACGAGCCTTTTCGGCAAACAGCGGCCAGTTCGAGGCCGGATCAACGATCACGGGCTCGAGCTGGCGGCCAAGAATTCCGCCCTTGGCGTTGAAGGCCTCGAGAGTCATCACGGCGGTGTTCTTGAGCGCGGTCTCAGAGATGGCCATCGTGCCGGAGAGCGAGTGCAGGATGCCGACTTTGATCGGTGACTTGTCCTGCGCGAAAAGGATCGACGGACCAGAGAGGGTGACGACGGAGCCAGTCGCAGCCGCCGCCTTGAGGAAGGACCGACGCGGGGTCGTTGGAGTCTTGGGAGCGGAAGGGTTCGAAGAGTTCGAATGGGTCATAAAAAGCCTCGAGTGTTGATAGAGGTTTTGAGGAGAGGAGACAGTGCGGGTGACCGTGCGGATGACGCTCGACTGCACACGTTGCAACCCCTATGCCATCGGGCGCACCGCCATCAAGCCCCAGAATTTGGAAGCGAATCGCACCAAAGTGGGACTTTTCGGAATCCAACTCGCACTTAGACGCACCAAAATCTTCAACTTGGGGCGCCAGGGGCGCTCGGTTTTGGTGCCTTAGGCCGAATCAAACACCGATCCCCGCAAATTGCCCTGAAATCAGCCTGAAATCAGTGCACGGCGAGGTGGCGACGACCTGACGAACGGCCGCCCAAATTAGGCAAATCGCGAAACTACAACCCAAAGTTGGGGTATGAAACAAAGTTCCCAATCGTGAATAACGCTTTCAACACCACGCTGCCTTGAAAACGCCCGCCACCGCACCCAAAGACCATTTGAGCCCAATTCCATCGAAAGCTATTGGCGGCGAAACCAGCGGAGAAGCCGGGTTCGATCGCGGATTTCTCGCGCTCGCGCTGCACCTGAATCGCCTTCGTTTAATGAGTCTGCAAAACCTGCGCGAACACCATCACGGTGATCTGGATCAGGCTCAAATCGCCAGCGCGCTAATGACGGTCACTGTCGGTGCCGGGCTATTGCGCAGCGACGACGCTCTGCGACGATTGCGTAAAGACGGCCTGCCCGATCCGGCCCTTGGCCCATGGCCAAAACGGTCACAACGGATTCGAGAACTGGTGGCCGCGACTGGGCTGCCGCGCGAAACCATAAGGCGCAAATTGCACCAGATGGAAGCACAGGGCGAAGTGGAGCGCGACGCGACCGGCGGCTGGTTGTGGGCAATGGGTCAGGCCCCCGAAAGCCGGGAGATCTATCGCCAGGAAATGCGCCAACTGTTGGTTGGTGTTGAACCGTTGCGGGAACTCCTGGTGTCGGCGCAAGAACTCCTCGGACCCTGAGAGATCAGGCGCGAAAGATCTTCCCGGGGTTCAAAATTCCCACTGGGTCGAGCGCCCGTTTGATTCGTCGCATCAGATCGATCGTATCGTCCCCATGCTCTTCGACCAGGAAGTCGATTTTGTGCAGACCCACGCCGTGTTCGCCCGTGCAGGTGCCATCCACCGCGAGCGCAAGCCGAACGATTTCAGCGTTAAGGCGCTCGGCCTCATTCACCTCGGCCTGGTCGAGTGGGTCGACCAAAATGATGCCGTGAAAGTTACCGTCACCCACATGCCCGAATAACATCGAGGGCATCGGCGCACTATCCAGAATGTGGCGAGCTCCCTCGATCGAATCGGCGAGTCGCGAAATCGGCACGCAGGTATCGGTTGAAATGGCGCGCGAGCCCGGCCGGACCTGCAAACAAGCAAAGTAGGCGTGATGGCGGGCTTGCCACAAACGGGTGCGGTCTTCAGGGCGGGTAGCCCATTCAAAATTCTGCCCGCCCAACTCGCTGGCAATCGACTCCACCATCTTGATCTGCTCGGTCACACCCGCTTCGGTGCCATGGAATTCCAGAAACAGCGTTGGGCGCTCGGCCATCGTGGTCTTCTGGTAGGCGTTGATTGCCCGAATCGTCCGCTCGCAAAGAAATTCACTCCGAGCGATCGGTACACCCATTTGAATCGTCTGAATCACGGTATTGATCGCCGAAGGAACATCCGGAAAACTGACGACGGCGGCGCTGATCGACTCCGGCTGAGGATAGAGCCGCACCGTCGCTTCAACGATCACACCCAGCGTCCCCTCGGAGCCCACAAACAGGCGGGTCAAGTCGTACCCAGCTGAACTTTTGCGCGCGCGGCGGGCGGTTCGGACGACTTTGCCATCGGCTGTCACGACCGTCAGGGCAACGACGTTCTCACGCATGGTGCCGTAGCGAACCGCATTCGTCCCGGATGCACGGGTTGCGCACATGCCACCAATACTGGCATCCGCGCCGGGATCGATCGGAAAGAAAAGCCCCGTGCCCGCCAGCTCGCGATTGAGTTGCATCCGGGTCACGCCTGGCTGGACGGTCGCCGTCCCGTCCTCGGCATGGATCGAAAGCACCCGATTCATTCCAGACACGTCGAGCGAGACGCCGCCCTGACTGGCCAACAGCGAACCTTCTATTGAGGAGCCCACCCCGTAAGGGATCAATGGCACCTGGTACTGCCGGCACCAATCGACCACCGCCACAACGTCTTCGACGGACTGCGCAAAAATCACCGCATCGGGTGGCATCGGCAGGAATGGAGATTCGTCGCGACCGTGCTGTTCGCGCACCGACGCACCGGTGCTGTAACGCTCGGCAAAGCGTTCGCGCGCGGCGGCCTCGAAACCGGGCGGGAGCGGCGCGCGATCGAACGCCCGAATCGGGGCTTGAGCGATAGGTTGGTTCATAGATGGGTCTCCGGAAAGCTTCTGGTTTCTCGCATTGTAAGATCGTCGGCTACGCATTGAATCAACCATCCGACAGGACAACAAACCATCATGGGTTTTCGGCTCAGCGCGATCGCCACCCGTACGGGCGATGACGGGACCACCGGGCTAGGTGACGGCAGCCGGGTTGCCAAAGACTCGGCCCGAGTTGTCGCCATGGGTGACGTCGACGAACTGAACTCCACTCTGGGACTTCTGCGCTGCGAACCATTGCCTGCGCTAATCGATACGTTGCTGAATCAAATTCAGAATGATTTGTTCGATCTGGGTGGTGAACTCAGTATTCCGGGCTTTGTCCTGCTCGCAGAGGAACGGGTGCTTGCGCTCGACCAGGCTCTCGAGGACTACAACGCCGAACTCCCTCGGCTGGAGGAATTCATCTTGCCGGGGGGCAGTCGCAGCGCTGCGATCGCTCATGTAGCCCGCACGATCTGCCGGCGCGCCGAACGGACCGTGATCAGCCTTGCGAGCCAGGCGCCATTGGCTGCGGACAGCGCTGACAGTGCAGACAATGCGACCAGCGCCGCCCCCGCAGACCCTGCGCCCCCGGCGTTGCGCCCCCTCGCGCAGCAGTACCTTAATCGCCTGAGCGACCTACTCTTTGTGCTGGCCAGGACCCTCAACCGGGTTGAAGGCGGCGACGATGTGTTGTGGTCTCGAGAGCGCTAACCCAAGGTCCCCAAGATGCAGACGCTCTACATCGCCAATAAAAACTATTCGTCCTGGTCACTGAGACCCTGGGTCTTGATGCAAGAGTTGGGCATCCCGTTCGAGGAGCGGCTCGTCCCTTTCGTATCGGCCGACCAAGCCAGCCCATTCTTCGACTTCTCGCCCACGGGTAAGGTCCCGTGTCTGGTTAATCATCGGGATTCAGTTGAAGGCGACGCTGGCATCGCCCCCCACGACGGCGTCATATGGGATTCGTTAGCCATCTCTGAGTATCTCGCCGAACACCATCCCGGCGTCTGGCCCAAGGCCAGCGATGCGCGTCATTGGGCCCGCAGCGCATGCGCCGAAATGCATTCGGGATTTGGAACGCTGCGCAGAATTTGCACGATGAATTGCGGTGTTCGAGTCCAACTTCCTGCCCTTACGATTGAACTCCTCGGAGATCTCAATCGGATTGACCAGCTTTGGCTTGAGGGACTTAGTCGGTTCGGCGGACCCTTTCTGGCGGGGTCGGTATTCACTGCGGTCGATGCATTCTTCTGCCCGGTCGCGTTCCGGATCCAGACCTATGGCCTAGCACTCAGTCCGCCCGCGATGAACTATGCGAAGACGCTTCTCGAACTGCCAGCCATGCGCCGGTGGTATGCGGAGGCGCTCAACGAAACCTGGCGCGACGAGGCCCATGAGATCGATATGCGCCAAACAGGCACACTCCTGCAAGACCTGCGACGCGCCGTTGCATAAGGGCGTCGACCGCGCACTCGACCGCCATTCCATCAAGAGATCGTTTTAATGTTCAAGACCCTCAAGGCGCCTGGCGTCCTGGCCATCGTTCTGTCGGCGGCAGGCATTCTGATGCTCACGATGGGGACTCGGCAATCCCTCGGTTTGTTCATGGGCCCGATGAACTCGTCGACCGGCCTGGGCGTGGTCACCCTCAGCCTCGCGCTGGCGATCGGGCAGTTTGTCTGGGGCCTGGCGCAACCGATAGCAGGGGCGATTGCCGACCGTTGGGGCTCGCGCTATGTGCTGTTTGCCGCGATTCTCTCGGCAGCCCTCGGGCTGGCGTTGACCCCTTTCATGGATACCGGGATCGGCCTCGGAATCACGCAAGGGATCCTCTTTGCCGGCGGCGCCGGCGCAGCGAGTTTCTCGATTCTGATGGGCGCGACCGCCAAGCAGGTACCGGCCGAAGCCCGCGCGGCTGCATCGGGCGTCATCAATGCCGGCGCGTCGGTCGGACAGTTCATTCTGACCCCGATCATTCAGCGCTTGATTCAGGCCCTGGGTTGGATGGGCGCGATGTGGTCGACAGTCGCCCTCATTGCGCTAGCGATTCCACTGGTGAACCGCGTCGCGCCTACCCGGGCGAGCGCCGATCCAGCGCCCGTTTCGGGATCGGATCTCCGCCATGCAGTGTCTGAAGCTTTTCAAAGCCCGAGCTATGGCCTCCTGCATTTAGGCTTTTTCACCTGCGGGTTTCACATTGCCTTTCTGGTCACCCATCTGCCCGGCGAGGTTGACCTGTGCGGGCTACCGGCGTCCGTGGCCAGTTGGTCGCTGGCCCTGATTGGACTAGCGAACATCTTTGGTGGTCTTTATGCCAGTCACCTGATCAGCCGTTATCGCAGCAAGAACGTACTCGCTGGCATGTATGCGTCGCGAGCAATTTGTGTCCTCCTGTATCTGCTAGCCCCGAAAACCGAGTGGACCTTTTACCTGTTCGGTATCAGCCTCGGGGCCACCTGGTTGGCCACCGTGCCACCGACCGCCGCCATCGTCGGCAAGCTGTTTGGTACCCGCTTTCTGGCGACCCTCTTTGGGATGACCCTGGTGTCGCATCAGATCGGTGGCTTTCTGGGCGCCTGGCTGGGCGGCTTAGCACTTGCGCACCTGGGGAATTTTCAGTGGATGTGGTACGCCGATGCGGCTCTCGCCGCCTTTGCAGCACTCGTCAATATCCCGATCCGCGAGGCGGCAGTACCCCAAACGGCGGCCGCCTGAAATCAGGGCGCAAGCCCCAGGTTCACTCCCCGCGGCCCGACCTGGGGTTCAATCCCCGCGTTTTAGGCGCCGCTGCCTAACCGCGGTCGCAAGCACCTCCAGGAGGGGCACGCTGTCCTCCCACGAAATGCATCCATCGGTGATGCTTTGACCGTAGGTCAGGGGCTGCCCTGCGACCAGATCCTGGCGACCGGCCACAAGATGACTCTCGATCATCATGCCGAAAATGCGTTCATCGCCACCGGCGACTTGGGCGGCAACGTCCTGGGTCACGGGGACTTGATTCTCGGGCTTTTTCTGACTGTTGCCATGACTTGCGTCAATCATCAGACGGCAAGACACGTTGACCGACGATGATTCGCGACACGCGGCCTCTACGCTGACCGCATCAAAATTTGGAAATTTTCCGCCCCGGAGAATGACATGGCAGTCTTCGTTGCCCAGCGTCCGGACGATCGCCGAGTGCCCGCCCTTGGTCACCGAGAGAAAGTGATGGGGTTGACTCGCCGAACGAATCGCGTCCAAAGCAATGCGCAAATTGCCGTCAGTCCCGTTCTTGAAGCCCACAGGACATGAGAGTCCAGAGGCGAGTTCGCGATGGATTTGCGATTCGGTTGTCCGCGCGCCAATCGCGCCCCAGGACACCAGATCAGCGATGTACTGAGGGGTGATCATGTCGAGGAACTCAACGCCGGCAGGGAGCCCGAGCGAAATAATCTCCAGGAGCACTTCACGCCCGAGTCGCAATCCCCGATTGATATCAAAACTGCCATCCAGCGAGGGATCGTTGATCAGACCCTTCCAGCCGACCGTGGTGCGGGGCTTTTCAAAATAGACCCGCATGATGATTTCAAGCTCGCCAGCAAATCGGCGGCGCTGCTCCGCCAGGCGTCGCGCGTACTCGTAGGCTGCCTGCGGGTCGTGAATTGAACAGGGCCCAATGACGACAACGATCCGGTCGTCCATCCCATGCAGGATGCGATGGACAGCATCACGCGCATTTGCGGTTGTTCGCGCCACAGCTTCGGTAACTGGGAATTCGCGCAACAAATGAGAGGGGGGCGCGAGTTCAAGGATTTCGCGGATCCGAAGATCGTCGGTAACAGGGGTTGTCATAACGGTTCAGGAAAAAGAAACTTGGTACTGATTGCGCAACAGGTTCTTCTGGACTTTGCCCATCGTATTGCGCGGCAATGCATCCACGATAAAACATCGTTTTGGTATTTTGAAGTTCGCGAGACGCTTTTTGAGGGCCTCGATCAGCGCATCGCCCGTCAACTCAGCACCCGGCCTGGCCACCACGATGGCGACCCCAACCTCCCCAAAGTCGGGATGGGGAACCCCGATCAGGGCGCTCTCGGCGACGCCTTCCAGTTCGTTGAGAATGCCCTCGATTTCAGCGGGGTAGACGTTATAGCCCCCGCTGATAATCAGATCTTTACTGCGTCCGACCAACACGACGTAGCCTTGCTGGTCGATCTGACCCAGATCGCCGGTTTTGAAAAAACCATCCTCGGTGAACTCTTCGCGGGTTTTTTCGGGCATGCGCCAGTAGCCCTGAAACACGTTGGGCCCCTTGACTTCGACACCACCGATCTCCCCGTTAGCCAGAGTCGCGCCGTCGCCCCCACAAATCCGGAGTTCAACACCGGGCAGGGGAAATCCAACCGTACCGCCGCGACGCTCACTGTGACCCGAATAACGGGGATCCGCCACGTAGGGGTTCGAGGTCAGCATGACCGTCTCGCTCATGCCATACCGCTCGAGGATGATGTGCCCAGTGCGCTCGCGCCAGGCCTCAAACGTCTCAATCAACAGGGGCGCCGAGCCCGAAATAAACAAGCGCATCGATTGCGTTCGCGCAGGCGTCAGCGCAGGTTCAGCCAACATCCGAACATAGAGCGTCGGAACGCCCATAAAAACGGTGGCATCGGACATCCGTTCGATGACCTGACGCGGATCGAATTTCGACATCCAGAGCATCTTGCTGCCATTGAGCAAGGCAGCGTGAATGGCCACGAAAAGCCCATGGACATGGAAGACCGGCAGGGCATGAATCAAAACATCGCCGGGTTGCCACCCCCAATAATCTTTCAGGGTTTGGGCGTTCGACCACAGATTGCCGTGCGACAGCATGGCGCCCTTACTGCGCCCTGTGGTGCCACTGGTGTAGAGAATGGCGGCCAGATCGTGTGGGCCACACGAAGCAACGATCTGTTCGTCGGAACATTCGGCCGACAATTCGAGAAGCGTCCCGCTACGGTCTTCATCGAGCGTAAAAACATGGCGGACGCCTGCATTCGCGGCAATCTCGCCCACCCAGGGCGCATTGGCCGAGCTACAGACCAATACCTCGGGTTGGGCATCACCTAGGAAATAGGTGATTTCATCCGCTTTGTAGGCGGTATTGAGCGGCAGAAACACCCGCCCAGCGCGGACCGTGGCGAGATAAAGCAGCAAGTATTCAACGGATTTTTCGGCCTGCACCGCGATGCGGGCGTCGGGGCTCAAGCCCAGCGAATCGAAAAAGTTTGCAAGCCTGGCGCTGCCCTGCTCGAGATCACGCCAGCGATAGCGTTGGCCCTGATCGGTTTCAACTGCGATGGCGTCCAGATCGGCGGGAAACCCTGCCCTTAGGACGGAATACAAATTGTGCTTCATGTCGACGGAATCCGAATCGTGCGTCAGCCGGTCCCACCCACAGTCAAGCCTTCGATGCGCAGCGTGGGCTGCCCAACCCCGACCGGCACGCTTTGCCCGTCTTTGCCACAGGTACCCACGCCTGGGTCGAGCCGGAGATCGTTACCGATCATCGTGACCCGAGTCAGTGCGTCGGGGCCATTACCTATGATGGTTGCGCCCTTGACTGGATACTGAATCTTGCCGCCTTCGACCCAGTAGGCCTCGGAGGCCGAAAAAACAAACTTGCCGTTAGTAATATCCACCTGACCACCGCCGAAATTAACTGCGTACAGGCCGCGGTCAAGAGATGCGACGATTTCGGCAGGATCGCGGTCGCCGGCCATCATGCAGGTGTTGGTCATTCTTGGCATCGGCAAATGCGCGAAGGACTCTCGACGGCCATTGCCAGTCACGGGGACTTTCATCAAACGGGCATTCAGGGTGTCCTGAAGATACGAACGCAGGATGCCGTCTTCGATCAACACGTTCTCACGCGTCGGGTTGCCCTCGTCGTCGACGTTCAGTGAACCCCGGCGATCAGGCAGGGTACCGTCATCGACCACGGTGACACCTGGGGCTGCAACCCGCTGACCAAGCTGACCGGCAAATGCACTCGAGCCCTTGCGATTGAAGTCGCCCTCAAGGCCATGGCCAATCGCCTCATGCAGCAGAATACCCGGCCAACCGGAACCCAACACTACGCTCATCGTGCCGGCAGGCGCAGGGCGGGAGTCCAGATTGACCAGGGCCTGCTGCACGGCTTCTTCAACGGTTCGGCGAACGGTTTCATCATCGAAGCGTTCGAACCCGAAGCGCCCACCACCGCCTGCACTACCAACCTCTCGCCGGCCACCAGACTCGGCGATGACTGTCACCGAGAGGCGGACCAGCGGTCGCACATCGGCCGCCATCAACCCGTCGGAGCGGACGACGAGGACCACATCATGTTCGGCCGCAAGGCCAGCCATCACCTGAACGACGCGCGGGTCGCGGGCGCGGGCCATAACCTCCACGCGTCCGAGCAGGTCAACCTTGGCCTGAGCGTCCAAGGAACGGATCGGGTCGTCCAAACCGTAAAGCGTATGGCCCCCGCGCTGTTCGAATCCGACCGGCGTTGGAATTTTGACCCGGCCAGAACCCCGGCGCGCAATCCCACGAACCGCGCGTGCGGCTTGGATCAGCGGCTCGACTCCAATCGCATCCGAATAGGCAAACGCGGTCCGATCGCCCACGACTGCGCGAACGCCAACGCCCTGATCGATGCCGAAACTGCCGGATTTGACGATGCCTTCTTCAAGGCGCCAGGACTCCGAACGAGTTTGCTGAAAATACAGATCGGCGAAATCAATCCGATGTTCAAAGAGTTCGGAAAACGCGCGCGCCAGATCGGGTTCGACCAAACCGAAGGGCGCGAGCAGCGTGTCGCGAGCAATCGCGAGATGGCGAATCGAGGGTTCTGTCTTCATGACCGTCACTTTAAGCGAGTTGAGGTGGCAGATGGGCTCCGACGGACCACGACTGGGTCGGCCCAGGGCCCACGGACGTCGACCGTAAAGGCAAACAACGCCTGCAGGGGTTCCCGGAGCACAAATTGTGCGACCAGCGAACCGAGGCCAATCGCCGGGTTAACCGCCGCCGCATACCCCAGCGCCGCCAACCCCGCATTGAGTTGGGGCACGACCTCTACGGACAGATTCTGGGTCTCCTGAGCGATATCGGCGCTCCCACGGATCGCGACCAACGCCGAAATTCCCTGCATACGCAGGTCTGACGTTCGGGCCACCCCGTCTTTAATCGCCACCCGACCCGAAATGCGATCGAAGGCAAACCCTTCGGCAAAGACGTCACGAAAATCAAACTGGAGCCTGCGCGGGAGTGACTGTAGATTGAGTACCCCAATCAGCTTTGCGAGGCCAGGATCTGCCTTGAGGAACTGGCCCCGACCGATCTCGAGCGCCAACTGCCCGCCGAGCATGCGCGACTCCCATGCCATCGGCAAACCCTTCCAGGTCAGTTCTCCGTTAATTCGACCACCGCCGCCCCGGATCAAATCGACCAACCCAAAGGTGGACAAGAGGCGCGCGGAATCTAACACCTCGAGGTCGAAATTCAGACGAGTAACGCGGTCCTCAGGGCGCACTGCGCCTTCACCGCCCCATCGTCCGGTCGCCGTTAATTTGCCACCGGGATTGCGCAAACTCAGCGTTTCAATTTGCCAAACCGGATCGGTCGCACTACCCCCGTTGCTCGCAATCAGTTGAAACGCGCCCAGATTACTCTCCCCCAAGATGAGTTCTTCGGCGGCGACATCCAGTCCAGGCAATCGATCAGGGAGCGCATCGGCCAGCATCAAGGCGACGTCACTGCGCCGCGACTCTGGGATCACCAGGCGCCCAAATCGTGCTGTCAAGGTGCCGATAGGCTGGCCAGGCAACGCGTCGCGCCAATTGAAATATCCGTCGATACCCCGGCTGCGGACGTTGGCCCGCCAGTAACCCCCGGCACGGGTTGCACCGACCACCGCATCCTGCAGGTGGCGGCCCGCGATCACCAAATCTTTAGCGCGAATGGTAACGACCGACGGCAGGACCGACACCAGGTCGGGTCCCTTGGAGGGCGCATCGGGTAGCCGACTGTCCCCGAGTACCTGCGACCACTGATCAACATCCAAAATGTCGGAGTCAACCCGAACCGCAAAACCGGTCTCCGGCAAGGTAGGCTCATTGCCAATTGCAAGAATGCCGCGAGTCGGCAGCCACTTCTTGGCGGCAGGATCGAGGCGGCGCTCGAATGCCATCCGAATGGACTCGCCCAGACGGGCTGTGATTTCGTCACCCGTCGCACCCGTCGCACCCGTGGCAGCCATCGGCCTCATCTCCAGAGCAAGCGGCAACGGGGCTTCCGCAGATTTGGCAAAAGGCGCGGGTAAAACGCTGCCTAAACCGATCAAGTCGGACTTCACACGCAGCCGGGTGCTCGCACCCTGAATGTTGAGTTGGGCCTCATAACGGGTATTACCCGAGAGACGCCGCAAAAGTTCGTTGTCTACCAATTGGCGTAGACCCGCAGCACTCACGGTTCCGGTGGCGCGAAGATCGATCGGCTGACTGGAAGCGGTTCCCCGGGTCTGCGTATCCGCTTCGAGCGCAATCGGTCCGCCCAGAAATATGCCGCGCAGTTCCCGCAATGCAAAGCCTCGGTCGGAGAAATCCAGGTACCCCTGAACCTGGGTCAGGGGCGGAATCGCAGACTCAAAGGCAACGCTGTTACCGGCAAACTGAATTCCCCCGTTGACGGACGTCTGATCGAGTTGAGCCAGCGGCAAAGACAGACGGACGTTGACGCGGGCATCGCCAGTCGTCTGCACGGAGTTGGTAACCCCGCCCAGACGCGCGTTCAAAGGCGACTCATTCGAAAAACGAACCATTTCCTGTGCGGGGCCCGTGCCCAGCAGATCGAGTCGCAGGACCGAGCGATCAAAATCGGCAATCGAGGCGTTGACTGCACTCAGGCGCAGGCCAAAGATTTGCGCCGAATCGAGACGGACCGTCATCCCGTTGCCTGCGAAGGTCAAATCACCCGTCATGGCCTCAGCAACAGGCCAGCCCTCGGCGTAGGCGAGCCGAACCTCTCGGACTGGCACATCCACGCGAAACGTGCCGTCTGCGGGCTTCACGAATGGGAAGCGGTCAAGCCGACCCTGCAGACGCATCTTGACATCGCGAGCCTGTCCGCCCTGCAGCGCCGAGGCCAGCCAAGCCCGCAGTTCTGGACCTAAGCGCGTGGGCAAATAGCGGGGGATCCGCTTCGCCTCAGCCCGCTGCAGACGGCCGGTGAGATCTGCTGTAGCCGCCACCTTGGAGTCGGGAATCTGCAGCGTACCGCTCAACTCGCCGGCCAGATCCGCATTGGCAAAGCGCAACTGATCGATGTTGAGCGCGGTCGCGCCGTTCTCGAACCGCCACTGCACGTCGGCGCTCAGCTGATCTAGATTCACGGCAGGCTCCGTCAGAACCCCCGGCAAAACGATCGATGCCTCGGTGCTTGAAATCTGTAGCCGGCCGCCCTGGTCACGCCATTGGACTCGTCCGGTCAGATTGCTGAACCCGGGCTGGCCAGGTCGATTTTGGGCAGCGGGGAGCGCAGCGATAGATGCGCGTTCGAAGCCTGCGTTTAGCTCCCAAACGAGCCCATTACCCGCACCGCGGGACCATTTGGCAGTGCCATCCAACACCTCGCCTTTAGGCGCTTGCTGGCGTAACCGATCACGCCATTCATCGGAGAGAGGTATCCGGTCCAGCCAGGGCGTTGCGTCCGCCAGTTCAAAACGACTGAGCTGAAGTTGCCCGGCGCGCGGACTCAAGGTGTTTCGATCAAAGCTCAGGTCTTTCCCGCCGCTGTTGATCTTTAGGGTCAGGCTGGCAGGATCGGTCATATCCAGTTGCTTTAACTGGACCGACCACAAGGCCTCATCCAGACCGACGCGGGCCGCCAAAGAGAGCGTGGCCAGGCTCAAGGGCCCATCGCTACGTTGCAACGCCAGATCGCGAAGAGTGAAGTTCAGATCCGCGTGTCCGGTACGCAAATGGCCTTGAGCGGGCGGAGCGAGCGTCATCTCAACCTGGCCTTCCAGAGCCCCTTGGGTGAGTCCACCCGGCATCGGCAGGTGGCGGGCGAGTACGCCCAGGTCGAATCGTTTGGCAGACAACTTGGCCTGACCCGACCAATGTTCGAAGTCCTCCGCGGGCTTAAATCGTTGATGCGAAAATGTACTTTCGATCTTGACGGCCTGTAGCTCGGCTCCTGATGCGGGGACCTCGATCGAAAGTTGGTGTTGCGTACCACGGTTGTGCAAATTGAGATCCACCCCCTCCAACACCTGGGTCAATGCCGGGCCAGGCCGCGCACGTCCATCCGGCAGAGTCCGATCCTGAATTCGAATGCGGGCGCGCCGCAACTCAACATCTGCTTGGGTGAGCACCCACCGCAAAAAAGTCAAGGGCTCATTGGGCCGGAACGCGACCCCCGCGACCCGCCAAAGGTCGTGGGTTTCACGTTCAATCTCGAGCTGAGCATCTGTCAGGACGATTCGGTTGAATCGGGGCTCGCCACTTAACAGCGAATTCCACGAGAGTTGGGCGCTCAATTGAGGTACCTTGAGAACGACGGCGCCGGTCGGATCGCGAAGACTCAAACCCTCGATCGTCACGCTCGGGTTGACGCCAACCCAGTCCGCGTCCAACCGGAAGACCTCGACCGGTGCCCCCAACAATTGAGTCAGTTGTTCCAGCAGCAGAGGCCGAACGGCATCAATGCGCGGCCATAGGACATGTCGAACGCCAAGATATCCACCCCCGATGAGGACGGCCGCAAGCACTAAACCCACCAGCAGGACCTGGGTCCAGCGAGCAATGGAGGGAGCACGTGAGAAGGTTCGGTTTGTCGTCATCTGCGCAGAGAGTGGCGGCCGAAGGTAGCATAGGCTCTGTGTCAAGCGATCCTTCCAGTCACTCCACTCGCGCACCTCGCGGACTCTTCAGCTCAGCCTGGCTGCGACGCACACTTGAGGCCTGGGACCAACGCCGGCCCGAGCTCCGGGCTGATTTTGAACGCCTGCGCCAGCAACCCATCAATCGGGCCGCGATCGAAAGCCTACTGCAGTCGCGGCTTCATCCTGCCCAAGACCAGGCTGGCCCAGAACGGGCGATCGGCATTGCGCTGCGCCAGACCCGGCAGGTCATCTTCGCGGCTTTGCTGGAGCGAGATGTCTCGGGCCTCGCCGCGCTGGACGAGGTCTGTACGGTCATGACCGATCTGGCCGAAATTGCGGTCGGCACCGCGGTTCGCAGCGCTACCGACGATCTCGTCAAACGTTTTGGCCAACCCTGCGACACCCAGGGTCAGCCGATGGATCTTTTGGTTGTCGGCATGGGCAAACTGGGCGGACGCGAGTTGAATGTGTCGTCTGATATCGATCTGGTCCTGGTTTACCGGGACGAAGGTCGAACCGCTGGCGGGCCGATGCCATCCATCCCTTGTGCAGAATTTTTCGCTCGCGTCAGCCGTGCCATGATTCAGCTGCTGGATCCGGTCACCGAAGACGGGTTTGTCTTTCGGATTGACCTGCGGTTGCGCCCATATGGCGACTCCGGACCCGCTGCCATGAGCCTGCCGGCACTCGAAGACTACCTGGTCGAGCAGGGACGGGAATGGGAACGCTTTGCCTGGCTCAAGTCGCGACTGATTGCCGACACCGGGATGACAACCCCCGCGCAACGCGCCGCCGACCATGCCGGCCTCACCGCACTCGTGCAACCGTTCGTCTGGCGCCGATATCTCGACTTTGGCGCCTTCGACGCGCTCCGGGACCTGCATGCACTCATCCGAAGCGAAGCCGCCAAACGCGAACTGCGCCGTGGCGGAATCGACGTCAAACTCGGTCGCGGAGGCATCCGGGAGATCGAATTCATTGCCCAGCTATTCCAGATCGTGCGCGGTGGTCGCGATCCGGAATTGCGCCACCCATCCACCCTGACGACCTTGGCTATTCTCGGCCTGCGGGGTTTATTGCCCAAAGACGAGTGCCAGGCGCTCGCGGACGACTACACGTGGCTTCGTCGGGTCGAGCACGCCTTGCAGTACCGCGAAGATGCCCAGACCCACACCCTGCCCGATGCCCCCGAAGCGCGCATGCAGACGGCACAAATGCTGGGGTCGAGCGTCGAGGATCTGGAGAGCCGACTACACCTTACCCGCCGGCGCGTCGCAGCAATCTTCGATGCGCTCCTGCGGCCAAGCCGGTTGGATCCGGCTAGCCCGGCCCTCCCAGTTGAGGCGTTAAGCTCCTCGGATCCAGACAACCTGGTCGCGTCGCCAAAGTTGGCGGCTCGAATTGAGGCCCTTCGGGCCAGTCGGCGCTGGGGTGCTGCCCGCCCCGAAACCCGGGTCGTCCTCGAGCGTTTGATTGCGCGCGTTCGCGGCCGTCCGCAGTCCGAAGACCCAAACGCCTGGGTTCGTTTGATCGACCTGTTTGAATCCGTGCTTGGCCGACCTTCGTACTTGATGCTGATGGATCGGTTTCCGGCAGTCCTCGATCGGCTAGTCCGCACCGTTGCCCAGTCGCAGTGGGGGTCCAACTACCTCTTACGCCATCCCGTTGTACTCGATGAATTGCTCGACGGAGAGGTCTTGAAGCCGGTCGACTACGCGCGCTGGGGCCAGGAACTCAGCGACCGCCTTGACCAAATGCCGCGACTGGATGGAGGTCGACTGCCCGATGTCGAACGCCAGATGGATCTGGCGCGTGAGGCCCACCATGCGCAGGTGTTCAGGCTCCTGGTGCAGGATCTGGAAGGACGTCTGAGCATCGAACGCGTCAGCGATCACCTGAGCGAACTGGCCGACCGGGTTCTCGCGCTCGTCATCCCGCTCGTTTGGTCGCAACTGCGTAACCGGCACACAGCCGAGCCCCACTTCGCCGTGATCGCCTATGGCCGCCTGGGCAGCAAAGAACTGGGCTACGCGTCGGATCTCGATCTGGTCTTTTTATATGACGATCCGGACCCCCGCGCCGCGGAATGCTATGCCGCACTGGCGCAGCGCCTCATGGGCTGGTTATCGAGCAGGACCGCAGCCGGCTTGCTATTCGAGGTCGACCTGCGCCTGCGGCCCAACGGCAACTCGGGGCTCCTGGTCTCGAGCCTTGAAGCCTTCGCCCGCTACCAGCGCGAAAGTGCCTGGGTCTGGGAACATCAGGCCCTCACACGGGCCCGTCATTGCGCTGGGCTACCGTCCATCGAGCCGTGGTTTGAGAACCTGCGTCGAGAGCTTCTGGCGCGAGTGCGCGGGCCTGCCGAACTCGCCGAACTCGCACGCAAGATTCTGGATATGCGTCATCAGGTCGCCGCAGGCCATCCCAATCGGTCCGAACTGTTTGATCTGAAACACGATCGGGGTGGCCTCATTGATGTTGAATTTACGGTCCAGTACTTAGTCTTGGCCCACAGTGCCCGGCATCCGGCATTGCTCGACGATGTGGGCAACATCGCGTTGCTCGAACGAGCCGCGAGGATCGGGCTGATCCCGCCTGCGCTGGCTCAGGGCGCAAGTGATGCCTATCGTCGTTACCGCGCGTTGCAACACAGGCTCCGACTCGACGACAGCCCTTACGCACGGGTAGCGCACGCGCAAGTTGCGGAGGAGGTCTCCAGCGTCACCACGCTTTGGCAGACCGTATTTGGAGACGCCTGAATCAGGGGATTCGATACAATCGGGGCTTGAAAATCATCATCAGCGCCGATAAGCGCACAAAGGGACAGCATCATGTCGATGGCGGATCGCGACGGTTGGATTTGGTTTGACGGCAAACTGGTCGAATGGCGCGAAGCCAAGATCCATGTGCTCACCCACTCGCTGCACTACGGCATGGGGGTGTTTGAAGGGGTCAGGGCTTACGAGACCCCAGCTGGAACAGGCATCTTCCGGCTTGCCGAACACACTCGCCGCCTCTTCCAGTCGTGTCACATTTTCCAGATGGTGATGCCCTTTGATCGCGAGACCGTGCAAGCCGCGCAGCGCGAAGTGGTCCGCGCCAATGGACTCAAAAGCTGCTACATCCGTCCATTGGTCTGGATCGGCAGCGAAAAACTCGGAATCAACACGCGTGGCAATCAGATTCATCTGGCGATCGCGGCCTGGCCGTGGGGCGCCTACCTTGGCGAAGACGGCCTGTCCAAAGGGATTCGGGTCAAGACCTCTTCCTTCACCCGCCACCATGTCAACGTCACCATGGTGCGCGCCAAAGCGGCCGGCCACTATGTCAATTCGATTCTGGCCAATCAGGAAGCCGTCGCTGATGGCTACGATGAAGCCATGCTTCTGGACACCGAGGGCTATGTTTCCGAAGGGGCTGGCGAAAACCTCTTCATCATCCGGGATGGCAAGCTCTACACCCCCGATCTCGCCTCGTGTCTGGATGGCATTACCCGCTCGTCCGTGATCACGATCGCGCACGACCTCGGCCTGAGCGTGACGGAGAAGCGCATCACGCGCGACGAGGTCTACTGCGCCGACGAAGCGTTCTTTACCGGCACTGCTGCCGAAGTGACCCCGATCCGAGAACTCGACGGCCGGCAGATCGGGATTGGGCGCCGCGGACCGATCACCGAGCAGATTCAAACGGTCTTCTTTGATGCGGTCGGCGGGCGCGATCCGCGCTACTCCGATTGGTTGACGCCAATCTAAGGCCTATTCGAGGCCCAACTAAGGCCAATTTGCCACCCCACTGATTCCCCGCGCTGACTCCTCCCCATCCGGTTACCCCAAGAGGCTCCAATGCGTGCAAATACTCCCGCCGATCATCCGCCCGCCACAAATACTCAAAACAACCCATCCGCAGCGCCCGCGGATGCGGTTCATTTGCAGGCGAAAGATCTCCCAGCGTTTTGCCCCAATCCTCAAATGGCCCGCTGGAGTGGACATCCCCGAGTGTTCATTGATGTGACCACGACCGGTGCAGGACGATGCCCCTACTGCGGCACCCATTACGTGTTTGACGGGCCGGCGCACGCCGGTCATTGAACGACGCTGAGCGACGCCGAGCAACACGGCCAGACCGGCCGATGCGTACCCTGATCGTTGCGCCCAACTGGATCGGCGACGCCGTGATGGCCCAGCCACTGCTCGCATTGCTCAAGGCTTACGAACCCAAACGTCCGCTGGACTGGCTCGCAGCCCCTCATATCCTGCCGGTCGGTGCGGCCATGGCCGAGATCGATCGCCTGATCGAAGCGCCTCAACGGCACGGACAACTTCAACTGCGTGCGCGCTGGACATTGGCCCGGAGGCTGAGCCATGAGGGGTACGACCGGGCCTATATCCTGCCCAACTCCGCCAAGTCAGCCCTCATCCCCTGGTTCGCGGGTATCCGCGATCGGATTGGCTATCGAGGAGAATCCCGCAGTGCGCTCCTCACTCACACACCCGACCCGGTCGCGCGTCGCGCGCCGATGGTTGAACACTATGTGCGGCTCGCGAACATTGGCGGTGCTGCCGCGCAAGAGTCCATCCCGCAGCCTGTGCTGCATGCAGACCCCGCCCGTGCGGCGGCTGTCCGTGCGCAACTCCAGATCCCACCTGGCCCAATCGTCATTCTCGCGCCCGGGGCCGAATTTGGCCCTGCGAAACGTTGGCCAGCGCGTCATTTTGCGGCGCTTGCCGACCGACTGACCGAATCCTGGCCACAGGTACAAGTCGTGCTGGTTGGAAGCATGAATGAACGCCCTATTGCCACCGAAATCACAACGATGTCAGCCGGTCCGGTACGCAACCTCTGCGGCGAAACCGCCCTCGGGGACGCCTTCGCACTGCTGGCCGACGCCGACGGTGTGGTATCCAATGATTCTGGCCTGATGCATGTTGCTGCAGCGTTTGGGCGCCCTCAGGCCGCCGTCTTCGGGTCCAGCGATCCCCGCCATACGCCCCCCGGTTCGGCACGCGCCCAAGTGCTCTGGCTTCAGTTGGACTGCAGCCCCTGCTTTGCGCGCGAATGCCCGCTCGGGCATACCGCATGCCTAACCCAGATCGCCCCCGAAACCGTCTTCGAAGCGCTCAGCCACGCGATGGCCAGACAAGGATAACCCCCCTGAAACCCGGAACCTATCGCGCACCCGCTTGGCTCCCCAACGGGCACTCTCAAACCATTTGGTCGGCGCGTATTGCCCCCCGACCCGTCATCGCCTACCGTCGCGAAACCTGGGAAACCCCAGACGGCGATCAAATTGCGGTCGATTTCGTCGACACCCCAAACGCAAACGCACCCCTCGTAGTGTTATTCCATGGACTCGAAGGCGATTCCCGGTCGCACTATTCGCGCTCGTTCATGGCGGCCCTCCTGCGCCGGGGCTGGCGTGGCGCAGTGGTTCATTTTCGGGGCTGTGGCGGCCTCGAGAACCGCCTGCCGCGCGCCTATCACTCGGGTGACGACCACGAAATCGACTGGATCCTCAAGCGCATGCACACCCTCGCGGGCTCAGCCACTCTGCACGCGGTGGGGATCTCACTGGGCGGCAATGCGCTCGCGAAATGGGCTGGCAGGCGCGGCGATGATGCCTCACGCTGGGTCGATTCAGCCGCAGTCATTTCCGCCCCGCAAGACCTCGCCGCAGGGGCTGAAGCCCTCGCCAATGGTTTCGCGCGCCTGTATGCCGAATCGTTTCTGCGCACTCTGCGGGTCAAGGCCCAAAAACTCGCCAAGCAGCATCCAGGCTTGATCGATGGATCCAAAGCGGGTAATGCCCGCTCGTTTGTTGAATTTGACGACGCTGTTACCGCACCACTTCATGGTTTTCGGGATGCCCACGATTACTATGCTCGCTCGTCTTGCAAGCAGTGGCTTAGCGGGGTCACCCTGCCATTGCTCGTCATCAACGCCCGCAATGATCCATTTCTTCCCGCTTTCGCACTTGCTCATCAAACCCAAGTTTCCTCGACCGTGACCCTTGAATACCCCGCGGACGGCGGACATGTCGGCTTCCCCGGTCGAGCCAATGACGCGGCGGGTCTGGGGGACACCCTGAGCTGGCTGCCGCATCGCGTACTCAATTTTCTCGATGGCCATGGATGAACGCGTCCTACAAGCCAAAGCGCGCTGGCCCAACGTGCCGGCCGCGTGGGGCTGGCTCTATCTCGACCGCCGAGGCGCCTGGCGCCTGGTGGATCGCGGCGCACCAGGGTTCGATCCGATCCGCGACGGCCGCGGCGACCCGATTCGTCACGAAGCCCTGATTGATTTTATTGCCAGAAACTATTCCTGTTCTGAAGATGGTTCGTGGTTCTTCCAGAACGGCCCGCAGCGGGTGTTTGTCGACCTCGAACTCGCCCCCAATATTTGGCGACTGGCCCCCCAACCCGATGGGGTCGTATTGGTCGCACACACCGGGGAGATCGCAAGCCGGGTCGATCGACTCGGGGTCGATTCGGATGGCGTGGTCTGGGCCCAAACAGACCTCGGACCCGGTGCGATCGACGATCGCCAGCTGGCGGCTCTTTTAGATCAGGTTGATGCAGAGGATGACCCCATCGGAGGCGATGATCCGATGGAAGTGGGCGACACCTTCGATTCGCCGAGATCCGCCGTCCGGGTCCGTTTTCGCGGCCATTCAGAGCCGCTGCCCCTGACGCCTTTCACCCAGTCTGCCGCACTCGAATTTGGCTTTGAACGCCAGCCCCGCGAATCAACCTAGCGCATCTGTCGACCCATCTCGGCACGTTCACGTAGCGCCTCGGCCTCGACCATCCGAAACCGGGCGTCAATCATTGAGGCCGAAATAAAATCAGCGTCGCCTGCACGCTGGGCCAAGCGAAACTGCTCAAACGCGCTCTGCCACGAACGCCGTACGATGGCTGCTTCGCCCGCAGCCCGGTGCGCAAGGGCACGTTGCCCGAGGGCCCCGTAAGCGCGCGACAACTGCTCCCATAAATGCGGGTCACCAGGCCAGCGCGCGGTGGCATCACTCAAGCGTTCAACGGCCTGCTGGGGTTGATCGGCCACCAAGAGGGCACGGGCCTCCGCATACGCAATCGCCCGAATATCGGGATATCGGACGCGCGCCGCCCGGGCCAGCGTAGCGGCGCCCGCCGCATCCCCCGAATCCACCCGGGCGTCGACCTCCAGGCGATCGAGCCAGGGGTGCGTCCCCCCGGGGGCCACCGCTCGGGCATTGCTTAGAAACTTCGGGACCGCTGCAAAATTGCGCTGAGTCGCCGCGACGAGCGCAAGGCCATACCAGGCCGCCAGCTCGGGCATGGAACGGTCCTCAAGCGCCCGCTCAAAAAAAGTCGCTGAACCCCGCAGGCCATCGACGCTAGGATCCTGCAGCGCTCTCGCCCGCGCACGCACCATAAAAAAGCTGGGTGCATTGGCGAGTGCAAGTGGCGCAAAGCCGAACGAACGCGACTGCATATCGGCGATCCGCTCGCTGGTAAGCGGGTGCGAACGCAAATAGGCCGGGGCGGCGGGACTGTCATAAGCCCGAGTGGCCTGCTGAAGACGGGTAAAAAACATCGCCGACGCGCTCGGATCGAAACCGGCATTACGCAGAGTCTCGAAACCCACTCGATCAGCCTCGCGTTCGGCATCGCGCGAGAACGACAACATTTTGGACTGCACCAGAGTGCCTCCCAGCGAACCCATCCCCATCGCCGCATTGGGGCTCGAGCGCGCAGCCAGCACCGCAAGCGCGAGGGCCGCAATTGCCATCGGTGCCGCCTGGCGCTGCTGAGCAATCGTGCGTGCGATATGGCGCTGGGTGACATGACCAATCTCATGACCGAGCACCGACGCCAACTCGCTCTCGTTGGCGACGGTCAATAAGAGTCCTGTATGCACCCCGATGAACCCGCCCGGCAGGGCAAATGCGTTCAGGGATCGGTCGCGAATTGCAAAGAACTCAAAATCCTGGCCCATCACGCCGCCGGGGACCGAACCCACCAGACGCTGACCAAACTGACCAAGCCAGTCGTTCACCTCGGGATCATCGAGATAATCGGGATCGCGACGTACCTCGCGCATGGCCATTTCACCCAAGCGCTGCTCAGCAAGTGGCGAAAGATCCTCTCCCCCTGCATCGCCCAATCGAGGCAAATTGGCGCCGAGCGCAGGAGCTGCGGAGACCGCCTGGGCCATGACACTCGAATTCAGGGAACCGCCGAGCAACGCTGCGCAAATCATCAGCGGCAAACACATCGCTCGCGTGACCCAAGCCTTTGCGGCCATGGCGCTTGGCAAATTCTTCTTCGACCCACCAGCCGAACGATGGCATGTGCTCATCAGCACATGATAGAGAAAATCGCTACGCTTCACCGCAGCGCTCCAAACCCCATTCCTGATACCTCCTTTCGAGCCCAACAGCGGACGTCCCAATGAAACCACTCACCCACTTCGATGCCGCTGGCCACGCACACATGGTCGATATTCACAGCAAAGACCTGACCCATCGGGTCGCGGTCGCACACGGCACCATCGTGATGCAAGCCGAAACGCTTGTATTGATTACGCAAGGCAACGCAAAGAAGGGGGACGTGATTGGCATCGCCCGGATCGCCGCAATTCAGGGCGCCAAGCGTACTTCAGACCTCATCCCGCTCTGCCATCCGATCGCCCTGACCCGCGTGGCGGTGGAATTTGAAGTCGATTCGGCGAACCACTCGGTTCACTGCACCGCCACGGCCGAATGCACCGGCAAAACCGGCGTCGAAATGGAAGCCCTGTGCGCAGTTCAGGTCGGTCTACTGACGATTTATGACATGTGCAAAGCAGCGGACCGGGGGATGGTGATTTCGGACGTGCGGCTACTGGAAAAGCACGGCGGTAAGTCGGGGGATTGGGTGGCGGATCAATCGTGACTCTGAACCCACGTAGCGGCCCCTTGAGGGTTTTTAAACTCTTCGATTGAACGGGCGGGGATCGTTGGATACCTGCGG
>Ga0209189_1000386_pt1 | contig 37408 bp, 32 predicted proteins | sample C_130820_EF_Meta_FD_187308 | JGI IMG/M metagenome (GOLD analysis project Ga0209189, IMG submission 187308) | Freshwater microbial communities from Lake Croche, Canada to study carbon cycling - C_130820_EF_MetaG (SPAdes) (version 3) | ecosystem: Environmental > Aquatic > Freshwater > Lake...
CCTCGCCCTGTCAGTGTTACAGGGCTGCTTGGTGTTGGATAGGTCTTGCTTGACAGGCCAGTCTGCCATGATGGGACGCTATATAATGTGCTTACTCCGCCGCCGCCTGCGTATAATCCTCCGGCAGTACCCCAGGCATTCTCGCTGGCTATGGTGTAATCATTGTTGATTGTCACTACCGTGCCGCCCGCTGCGATCACATAGGGGCTGGTAGCTGGGTACTGCACTGTGTAGGTGGGTGCTCCGGAGATAGCACGCACACCAAAGTCTCCGGCTGCCACGAAGGTGGTGATCCCCTTGACGATGGCGGCCTGCAGCGCTGTGTCAAACTGCGCATTAGATCCAAACCAGTTGGTATCAGTGGTACCCCAGCTGATGCTGATCACGCTGGGGTTGTTGGTGTTGTCATTGGTAGCAGCTGTGATGCAGTCTATGAACCCCTGGAAGCTGTTTGGGGCAAAGTACATGGCTATCTTGGCGCCCAGCGCTGTGGCTCCCACGCAGTATATGTCCAGCATGACTTCACCGCTGCTGCCTATGTCAGTTGGATCATTCACACCGCCGTCAACACTGACGTCTACTACCGTGGGATTAGAGAGACCGATGCGTCCAAAGGTGCTGGTGAGATTCTGCGAGGTCCAGCCCCCGCCTAGCTCCACTATGCCAACGCAGGTATTGGCACCCTGGGCTGTGTATCCCCCTGGCACGGTTGGATACTGATAAGCAGCGGCAAGATCAATGGGGGATGGAGCAGCTATGATGCTGGGATCCACTGCGCCGTTGGTTTCAGATGGTGATAGCGCATCAGGATCTAATCTAGCATATGATTGGAAAGTTATGCTGTTATCAAGACCAAGTATGTTTTCTACTACATCGTTGATTTCATCTGGTATTGAGATGGTACCCTGATGAGTTATATAAGTCCTAGTGTCTGTGGTCACTGTCTCTAATATTATCTTGAAAAGCTGGTTGAAGGTCTGTATAGAGCCCTGGGCCTTTACAGTGGCCATGCCAGCATGTGCTTCGACCAATACAAGGCCGTTGGCCACTGCCCAATCGGCGACTAGCTTGACTTCGTCCTCTATGGTACCAAACTGATACACGAACTCGTCATGACTAAGAACTGGATGAGTGCCTGACATCACAGCATTGGCATAATCTTCCAAGGTCATGCCATTGTCATGCACATCTCTGCGCAGGTATATGCTGATCATCAGCTGATCGCTGATGTTAGTCGCAGTTCTAACTTCTAAGCTCATGTGTTATGCCTCTGTCTGTACTAGCGTGAGTGTTACAGTGATAGCTACGGTGGTGTTTCCATTGTTACCAACCTTCATTGGTATGCTTGTGGTTGGAGGACTTTCGCTGCTGAATCCAACAGCTGCGGGTGTTATTAGCTGCGTTGCCGCACCTGTAGTGATGACCTCGGCTATCACCCCGCTGCCCGCAGATGGGCTGGTTGACTGGGTGCGGCTCTGATCAGAAGTGCGTGCTGCGGTGCTGCTATAGACTGTTACCCAGGCTGCGTTGCTGGTCTGTATGCTATAGAGATTGTAGCCCTTGAATCCTGTGGCTGCTACGCTGACATTTGAGCCAGCTGCGATGCTAGCAGTGGTCACAGCCGCGGTTGTCCTGCTGGCAATGCTCCCAGCGCCAGTCGGACCAGTCGATCCTGTGGATCCAGTCGGACCACCGCTGGGACCTGTTGGTCCTGTGCCGCCGGGTCCTGTAGGGCCCTGTGTGCCTGATGGTCCTGTGGGACCTGTTGCACCAGTGCTGCTGTTACCAGTTGGCCCAGTTGGTCCCTGTGTGCCCGATTGTCCTGTGGGACCTGTTGCCCCAGTGTTGCTGTTACCAGTGGGTCCAGTTGGCCCAGTTTGATTGCCGCTTGGACCTGTTGCGCCTGTGCTGCCAGTGCCCGTGGGACCAGTTGGACCCGTGGCACCAGTTGAAGCAGCTGCGCCTGCTGGTCCAGTCACTCCGGTTGATCCAGTCGGACCTGTCCTACCTGTGGCTCCCGTGGCACCAGTAAGCGTGGCACTGCCTGGGACTCCTGTTGGACCACTGGGTCCAGTGACCGTGCTACCAGGACCTGTAACTCCGGTTGGACCAGTTGGACCTGTGACTCCGAATGGACCGGTCACACCTGTTGGACCAGTGGCGCCGGTCAGCGAAGATGTGCCTGCTGGGCCAGTAGAACCAGTTGGTCCTGTGTCGCCCTTGTTGGCTGCAGTGCCTGGTAGTCCTGTGGGACCAGTTATGCTGAGACCTTGTGGTCCAGTGACTCCGCGCAGTCCAGTTGGCCCTGTTCCGCCCATCGCTCCTTGTATTCCAGTGGGGCCAGTGGGACCAGTGTATCCTCGCGGTCCAGCTCCGGTTGGACCTGTTGGCCCAGTGATGTAATAAGGCATGACGTTTCTCCTAGCTGCTGTATATTTATCGTGCCCTGGACTTCTTGACCTTGAGCAGCCCAACCATTACATATGTGCTGCAGGTGCCTGCGGGGCCTGCTCATATGATGCTTCGCTTAAACAGGAGGTATAAAATGCGTCATCCAACTTCTACAATGATAAACTCAATGGAAGATCTCTTCCGTGATCTCAATAGGTTTGCCATAGGTTTCGAACCAATGATTGCCAGAGTAGCCAGCAATCCAGTAACCTATCCACCCTACAATCTCACCCACGACGAAAACGGTTACAAGCTTGAACTAGCTGTGGCTGGGTTCAAGATGGAAGAGCTAGAGATCTATCTCAGCAATGATCGAGTGCTGATGGTGCGCGGCAGCAAGACTGAGGATCAGAACAACCGTAATTGGATACATCGTGGCATAGCTGCTCGCGACTTTGAGCGTCAGTTCACCCTGGCAGAACACATCAAGGTAAACTCAGCCAGGCTGGAAGACGGCATGCTGATCATAGAACTAGAGCGAGAAGTACCAGAGGCCAGCAAGGGCCGCGTGATACCGATATCCAACGGCAATGTCATTGACGTAAAGGTCAGTAGCGCGGTATAATAGTACCAACAGAGGAGAGGTGCTAATGGCTGATACAAAGAAAAACACCATGGTTGCGGTGATCGAACGTGTCACGTTAGCACCTCCCAAGATGTGGGATGTCTGGCTAGTCAACGATGATGTGACCAGCATGGAATTCGTGGTATTGGTGCTGATGCAGATATTCCATCGTACCTTTGAAGAAGCCCAGGACATCATGATGCACATCCACACCAACGGGCGGGGTATCGCTGGTACATACAGCCACGAAGTTTCCGCCCAAAAGCGCGACGAAACCATCACTACCGCACGTCAGCATGGATTCCCGCTGATCTGCGAGATAAAACCCGCTGAATAAGCAGCAATCTTTGCGGTTGACAGCTGCTTAAAGCAGTGTATAGTAATACTGCAACTGATAGTTGTCCACAGGACAACGCAAATTGAAACAAACTGGAGACAAACGAAATGACCGCATATGTAACGCAAGCTGAGAAGGTTCTCGCATATCTCGCCAAGGGCAACACACTCACTGCCAAGCAGGCCATGAGCCGCTTCAAGATCCAGAAGCTCAGCGCTCGCATTTTTGAACTCAAGGAAGATGGCCACAACATCGTTGCTACTCCTATGGCCCACAATGGCATCGGCGCTCCTCGCGTCAAGTACAGCTTGGCTCCAAAGGCTCGCAAGCGTGCCGCAAAGGCCTAATCACTAAGAACTTGGCGATTGGCTAGCTAGCCGAACGCACCAAGTCTAGGGAGGCAGAAGGGTTCCGGGTAACTGGGACCCTTTTTTTATCTGTGTAGATTTTTGAGATCACTGATGCGATCGTCCAACGCTCTTATAAGCTGGCTCAGTGGTATGTGATTCTCTCGATATCCAGTTGCCACATAGTCAACATATTCTGCAGTCGGTGGCAGATCGCTGTGATGTTTTTTCAGCATCACATAGGCCATGGATTTGATTATCTTGCCGCGATATTTTATTGGCACTATCTTATGCCTATAGGTCCTGTGATAGGCTTCTACCCAGTCCAGCTTGTCCAACTTCTGCACTGGTATGATCCATAACACACCATGCACAGTGTCACCCTTGGATTCAATTACGTTGCTCACGTGCTCCAGCACGTACCTATGATCTGGTAGATCAGCATGTCCAATCAATTGTGCCTCGGGCACACGCTGGTACATCTCTTCCAGATTGGTGTTGTGCCCGTATGCGAAGTAGGGTATGTGCTCCCAGGCTGCCATGGTCACTCGCTGCTGTGCTGCATCTTGGGGAAGGGCTTGGTTCCCATCTCCTTGCGAGCATCATACAGCGCCTTGTTGCTGAGTATCTCTACCCAGCACTTGTTCTTGGGATGATTTAGGTCCCAGAAGTTGAATGTCATGTGGCTCTGCACAGGGCGCACAGCAAAGGTGTTCTCGCTGGGTGTGACCATGATCTGGCTGGTGGTTCTCATCAGCTTCTTCTTGTCTGTGGTGCGCAGGCAATTAAGCTGAGGATTGTCAATGTGTACCCCTGCCAAGCCGTCGATCATCTCCTGAGGAGACTTGGCAGCGTTGATCACTGCTTCTGCTATCTTGTAGCGGCTCTCACTGCTGAGCCTGCTCATGGTGTGGCTCTTGCTGGGATTCTGATGCTGCTTGCCTTCTGGTTGGTAACCAGCCCAGGGCAGCTCTATGCCATGGTTGGTGCGAACCACTGATTGATCCTGGGGTATCTCCATGACCTTGTAGGCGTATTTTTGGTTCTCATACTCGCCTGGTTCCCAGCAGCCTTCTAAGAGGTAGCAGGTGTCCTTGTCAAATATCAGGGTGTTGCCTGGCAGCTTGTCCTTGATCAGGCTCATGGTAGCTGCCTTGACGTTTGGGAAGCGCAAAGCTCGCTTGATCTTGGCACCGTCCTTTGATGGAGTCTTGCTGCGCACCTGTATCTCCATCTCATCGTCCTTGACCATGAGGCTAGCTGAGATGATGCTGACACCTCCAGAATTCATGCCTTCGCAGTACTGCGTGATGTCATCCCAGAACATCATTATCTCAACGCCATCGTGTGTCTGTCGCTTGAAGCTTATCTCAGGTATGTAATTGCGGTCTCGGTTTTTCACACCGACCCAACCAACATCCGGAAAGAATTTAGCAGATACTACGCACACAGGGATTCTCCAATATTCTATTTATGGTTTGTTCACAGCCACCTAGGTCGTATACTACGATATGTGGTACAAGATCAAGAGATTCTGGGCAGACAGTTATAGCAGTGACAAGCTGGCATTCTACTTGGAGATGCAGAACTTCATTTTCAGCGTTAGTGCCAGCATCATGTTGGCTAGCACGGCTAACCATCCCAACATGGCCTTCATCTATCCTTTCTATTTCGTGGGCAGCACCAGCCAGGTAATTGCCAGCTATCGCCGCGGGCAGCCTTGGATCATGCTAGTGACCACGTGGTTTGCTACGATGAACTGCATAGGTTGGTGCAGGGCCATGGGGTTCCTATGAGCCAAGAAATCAGAGACCAGATCATAGCCAATCTGCGCAGGGTTTACGATCCGGAGATCAGCACTAACATCTACGACCTCGGCCTAATCTACAAGATTGATCTCGATCATCTACCTGAAGTAAGGATGGAGATAACGCTGACTTCTGCTTGGTGTCCCAGTGCTGATGATATTCTCAGGGAAGCCAAGGAAGCTACTATGGTACCAGGTGTTCTCAGCAGCGATGTGCAGGTAGTTTGGACACCCCAATGGGGACCGCACATGATGAGCGAGGAAGCTCAGCTGGAGCTAAACATGATGCAGGATTTTGATAACCCATGGCGCTGGGATGACTAGGCCGCAACAACAAACGTCTAAGGAGAGAGACTATGACTGATCTACCATTGCTCAAGATGGATCTTGAAAACGGAACCGTCCTGATAGAATGCTACCCACACAAGGCACCAAACCACGTAGCCCAGATAATCAGGCAGGCTGATCAAGGGCTCTATGACGGCACTGACTTCCACAGAGTGATCGATGGTTTCATGGCACAGGGCGGTTGGACCAAGCAGGCTCTGCCTCAGCTACAGGCCGAGTTCAACGACGTACCTCACACAGAAGGTATCTGCAGCATGGCACGCACCAATGATCCAAACAGCGCCAGCGATCAGTTCTTCATCTGCTTTGGCAATGCCAACTTCCTCGATCGACAGTACACCGTCTGGGGCAAGGTCATCTATGGCATGGACAAGGTGCATGCTATCACACGCGGTGAACCACCGCTTAATCCATCCAAGATCGTGCGCATGCGCACTGCTTATCTTGAACCAGTGTCTTGACACTGCTCTGATACACACTTATATAATAGCCATGGCCGGGCTACGGCCGGCCATGCACAATCTTGCTTTATGAGGAGATAGAAATGAGCAAAGTTATCGGTATTGACCTTGGAACCACCAACAGCTGCGTGGCTGTGATCGAAGGTGGCAAGGCCAAGGTATTAGAAAACGCAGAAGGTGCTCGCACCACACCCAGCATCGTGGGATTCAAGGACGGCGAGACGCTGGTAGGCGCACCTGCCAAGCGCCAGGCAGTTACTAACCCAACCAACACCCTGCATGCTGTGAAGCGCCTGATCGGCCGCCGCTACGAAGACGACAGCGTGCAGAAAGACAAGAAGCTGCTGAGCTACGCCATCGTGGCAGCTGCCAACGGCGATGCCTGGGTTGAAGTGGACGGCAAGAAGATGAGCCCAAGCGAAGTCAGTGCTAAGATACTGACCAAGATGAAAGAAACAGCCGAGCGCTATCTTGGTACATCAGTTGACCAAGCAGTGATCACCGTGCCCGCGTACTTCAATGACAGCCAGCGACAGGCAACCAAGGATGCAGGCAAGATCGCAGGCATGGAAGTGCTGCGCATCATCAACGAACCAACTGCAGCGGCACTGGCCTATGGTATGGACAAGAAGCAGGCCGGAAAGATCGCTGTGTTTGACCTTGGTGGTGGTACGTTTGACGTCAGCATACTGGAGCTTGGCGACGGTGTGTTCGAAGTGCTCAGCACCAACGGTGACACTCAGCTGGGCGGAGAAGATTTTGATCTGCGCATCGTGGACTTCCTAGCAGACACTTTCAAGACAGAACAGGGCATCGATCTACGCAAGGACACCATGGCCCTGCAGCGGCTCAAGGAAGCTGCTGAGAAGGCCAAGATCGAACTGAGCTCTGGTAGCCAGACCGAAGTGAACCTACCCTATATCACCGCAGACAGCAATGGACCCAAGCATCTTGCTGTGACTATCACACGCGCCAAGCTGGAACAGCTGGTAGATGATCTGATCACGCGCACCCAGGGTCCATGCCGCAAGGCTCTAGCTGATGCCGGACTACAGGCCGGCGACATCAGCGAAGTCATCCTGGTTGGTGGTCAGACTCGCATGCCCAAGGTGCAGCAGGCAGTCAAAGACATCTTCAAGCGTGATCCCAGCCAGGGCGTGAACCCAGACGAAGTGGTTGCCATGGGTGCCGCAATCCAAGGAGGCGTGCTACAGGGTGACGTCAAGGACGTGCTGTTGCTGGACGTGACTCCTCTAAGCCTGGGCATTGAAACGCTGGGAGGTGTGTTCACCAAGCTGATCGAGCGCAATACCACCATCCCAACCAAGAAGAGCCAAGTGTTCAGCACAGCTGCTGACAACCAGCCGGCTGTGAGCATCGCAGTGTTCCAAGGCGAACGCCAGATGGCACGCGACAACAAGAGCTTGGCCAACTTTGAACTAACTGGCATCGCACCAGCACCTCGCGGCATGCCGCAGATCGAAGTGACCTTTGACATCGACGCCAACGGCATCGTTCACGTCAGCGCCAAGGACCAAGCCACTGGCAAGGAACAGAAGATCGCCATCCAAAGCAGTGGTGGACTCAGCGATGAAGACATCGAACGCATGGTCAGAGAAGCTGAGGAGAATGCCGAAGCTGACAAGGCCAAGCGCGAAGTCATCGAGACTCGCAACGGTGCTGAGAGCCAGATACACATGGCAGAAAAGCAGCTGAGCGAGCATGATGACAAGATCCCTGCTGAGCTCAAGGCTGAGGTTGAAGCAGCCATTGCCGAGGTGCGCACTGCTATCGCAGGTGATGATGTCACTGAGATGCGCCCAGTCTTGGAAAAGTTTGGACAGACACTGATGAAGATTGGCGAGATCGTATACAAGGCACAGAGCGCGCCTCCGAGCCCAGACGAACCAATCGACGTAGAAGCCAAACCAGCAAACTGATAGGAGCAGCACATGTCCCGCATGGGTTTGATCGGAATCACTGTTTCGACTTTTGATCTGTTCCATGCGGGACATGTGGCCATGCTGGAAGAAGCCAAGCACCACTGTGACTGGCTGATAGCTGGCATACAGAGCGATCCCACGCTGGATCGCAAGAGCAAGAACAAACCAGTGCAGAGTATCGTGGAACGACAGATCCAGGTCAAGGGCTGCCGGTTCGTGGATGAGGTTTGGGTCTATGACACGGAAAAGGATCTGGAAGACCTGTTGAACATACTGCCGATTCACGTGCGCATTTTGGGCGAAGAATATCAAGGCAAGCAGTTCACTGGGCTGCAGATCTGCCAGGAGCGAGGCATAGAGATAGTTTTCAACAAGCGCAGGCACGGATTCAGCAGCAGCAGACTAAGGACCAGGGTATATGATCTAGAAAGTATCAAGCTGCGGGATGCTGTGTAACAGTAAATAACATGATGGTTGACAACTGATATAGACATGCTATTATGAACCATCAGAGGAGATTATCAATGCGTAATATCATTATCGCACTATCAACGGCTCTCATGGTATTGAGCATCACCCCTGCTCATGCGGACTATCGCTATGGTCATCGTCATGGCTATCAGCATGGCTATCAGCATGGGGGTGGTAACTGGGTAGCACCTTTGGTTGGAGGCTTGATCGTGGGTGGTATCATTGGTGGCGCCATGAACCAGCCCCGATACTATGATGAACGTGGCTATCACACAGAATGCCGCAGACAGCCTGTGTATGACCAATGGGGTAACTTCCTTGGTTATGAGCGCCAGTGCTATCGCGTGCCAAATTACTGATTGACAGATCATGCGATCGTGCTATAGTACCTCAGGTCCATATGAGGAAGTAACCATGCGCAACATGCACGCCAAAGCTCTGGAAAGTCCTCTCTTCCGCCAACGCAAGATCGCAGCCCGCAAGGGCAAAGGTGCTTACACACGAAGAGACAAGCATGCCAACAAGCAGCAAATGGATGTTCGATAGCGAATGGTGGCATGCTGAAACCAGCAAGCTACGTCGCAAGATCAACGGTTTAGACTACGATACCAAGCGCGAGATGACTAGGTTGTTTGCGGTATGCGAAGAACAAGTCATGGCAATCTGTCGTGAAGAGATAACCTGTAGAGCACGCAACGCTCAGACTGACCGACATGCGCAGCTGATGCGCAAGTTCAAGCTATCACACAGCAATCTGGAGCAGCATGTGGTCATGGCCCAGCTGATGAAACAATGAGCGTGGGATTCAACGTTTTCCTTCACTTGATCTGGGTGCTGCTCTGCGGCGGACTGGGCTATCTGCTGCGCTGGAGCATTGAAGAATTCAAGGCCATGGACCAACAAGTGCTGCGTTTGAGCCAACCAGAACAGCCCCCGTACAAACCACAGACACCTGTGCCAGGCGCAGCTAGCGGTCTGCAGGCCAAGGCCGACCCCGCCAAGCTGGCAGAACTCAAAGCCAGCATCAAGAAGTCCTGATAGCCACTATCCTGCAGATGCCTGCGAGATCGCTCAGCTGTATGTCTGTTTGGAGTGTTGCCACAGGCAACCAACCTATGGCCAAGCGAGGATCCCCCCAGCGCATGCCCATGCGCTTGCCTATGTTCTCGCTCTGGAACCATTGCTTGATAGCAGCCATCTTGCTTGGAGTGTTGCTGCGCCCGCTGGTAGCACCAAACCACAGATAGCTGCTGCCGCCGATGTTATGCATGGGCATGATGTGATCGTCAGGTGAGTCTTCATCCCTGCTGAGCCATGCTTCATATACATGGCGTCCCACATGCGGATAGTTGGCGTAGCATGTACCAAATGTCTTGTCCAAAGTGAAGTGCCTATAGGCCTCGCGCGGCAGCGGCCAATCTCTGCGATGCTGTAGGTCGATGAACACGGTGCCCTCAGGCTGTGTGGCGCCCTTGCCTCGTTCGAGGATCTCGATACCATGCAGATAGCTGTTGAGATCCGTCCAAAGCTGCTCTAACCCTGGCTGTCCCTGCTGACGATTGGCTTCCACGCTGATGGCATGCAGATGATTCACATCATCCTGATAGGTCTGGAGATTGATGGTCCTGCCAATGGTACCGTGCCCTAGGTGACCGTTGATCTCGGCTATGATCCTGTTGCACTGACCTATCACTGACAGCAGCTCAGAGCCAAATTCACTGAAATGGTAACAGCGATCACCCTGATCCAGCAGCGCATGCCCCTGTTGGCAGTGATAGGCTAGGCTCTGCTCCCAGAGCTCGGCATGAGCTAGCGGCAGGCGCTGATAGCTGAGATCCAGCTGCTCGCCGTTGGTCTTGGCCAGGGAAAATGTCACGGTCATGCCATAATATACCACATTGATTGCGGTGAGGCCAACCAAGCATATATACTCACAGCAGACGAGGAGATTGCCGTGCCCTACTCTATGAACCTAGCCTTTCTTGCTGTGGTGGCACCACAGAGCCTTTGGCTGATGAATGCCTGCTGGTGGGCAGCTATGATGCGAGCCAAGACATGATGCTGCGTGTGCTAGCCACAATTGGCTATCTCTGTGTTGGTGGCTCACTGATAGCCTATCTCTTGAACTATCGAGACCATCGAGGCAGTTAACCTCGGATTTTCCTTACATTTTTCTTTTGATTTCAACATTGTACAGCTGATCATTTTGGTTGACAGCGCTCCCATCTGTGTTACATTGAACACATAGCACAGAGGAGCCTTTATGAGCCATCGCAATGGTTTTTTAGACTGGTTAGCTAGATTTTTGACCATATTTTCACTGCTGACAGGACTGGTGCTGATAACCAGAATCCAGCGAGGTTTCATCTATTGGGCAGCGATGAGCGTGCCTTGGATCTGGTTCATAGTAGGCAGCCAGCCAGTGGTGATTGATGTGTCCGTTGTCTCATTGTTCTGGAGCATGGTTTTGTTAGCAGCATTGCTTTTCTGGTTAGGCAATGCCCTGGATCATGATGGTGGTGTCACTGCTGTGGTTTGGTGGTTACCTGTGATGTTGCTGCCTTTTGGCATCATGATCTTTGGAAATACCACTGTGCTGAGCGATGGTTCAGACGGTCGACCAAAGACCTACAGGCACATGACACAAGACTGCAGCAAGCAGATGGCCAACGTGGCTGATCATGGCAATACATACAACCGCGACGGCAGCTATGTGCCCTGCGGTCCCATGCGCTTCTACTATGATAATGACCCAAGAAACGCCATCTAAGGATAAAATACCAAGCAATTTCAATGTCGTAAAACCTTAAAATTCGCTTGACATATCAGCATTGCGTGCTATTATGAAGCATGGAAAAAAAAGGAGCTGTCATGAAGATCGCAGACACAGCAACAGCAACAGCAGCAGATAGCAACGGTGCTTTCACCATCGCAGCCACTGGCAAGGCCTTCAAGATCCTCAGCGATGGTCTCTACAGCGACAAGATCAAAGCCATCGTGCGCGAGCTCAGCTGCAACGCACGTGACAGCCATGTGGCAGCAGGCAACACCAATCCGTTCGTGGTACATCTGCCCACTGACGCGCAGCCTTGGTTTGCTGTGGAAGACCGTGGTATTGGGCTCAGTGAAGAAGACGTGCTCAACGTCTACACTCGCTATTTTGCCAGCACCAAGACCACCAGCAACGACTTCGTGGGACAGCTGGGCCTGGGCAGCAAGAGCCCTTTCAGCTACACCAACCAGTTCACCGTGGAGAGCTCACACGCAGGCATCAAGACCACCTATGAGATGAGCATTGATGGCAGCGGTACGCCCCGCGCTGCCAAGCTGTTCAGCGGTCCTGCCCAGGGCTCTGGCATCACCGTGAGCTTCAAGGTCACGCATGATTATCACCGTTGGCACGACAAGGCCATGGAAGTGCTGCGTTGGTTCACGCAGAAACCCATCATCACTGATGGCCAAATGACATTTGATCCCGCACTGACGCAGGAACCTGTGCATCAGGGCACTGGATGGCGCATCTGGTCCAAGGCATTCTGGAACGGCAATTACACGCAGATCCTCATGGGTGGTGTGCTCTATCCCTTGGACCGCCACAGCATCCCAGACTTGGATCACCGCATCGGCTATCTCTGTGACTTTCCCATCGTGATTGACATGCCCATCGGCGACTGCGACGTGGCTGCCAGCCGCGAAGGTCTCAGCTATGACCAGCGCACGGTACAGAACATCATCAACCGACTCACTGCTGTGCGAGACGAGATGGTGGCCATGGTCAGCGGTGCCATTGGCCAGGCACCCACGCTGTGGAAGGCACACGAACATTGGGCGAGGTATTTCCAGGGTGCTCTGGGCTTTGGCATGCGCCGCGTGTTTGAAGATGTGGTGCTGGAGTGGCAAGGCCACAACATCGACCGTGGTAACATGGTAGTGGATGCCGTGAAGCTCTATGGCACCAAGGAGCACGGTGTGCGACTGCTGCCAGCAGACATCAAGAGCGTGCGTGTGCATGACGGCTTCATGCTGCCCTGTTCAGACCGGACCAAGGTGGTCTTTGACGATCTCAAGAAGGGCGGATTGGCCCGCACGCGGCAGATGCATGCCACAGCTGGTTATGCCAACACAGTGGCCATGTTCCCCTATCGCGGGGGCTGGGATGTGTTGCGTGAACAACTGGGCAATCCCGAGGTGATCTACACCAGCACGCTGCCGGAAGTGGCCAAGAAGACCAAGACCACAGTGCAGCAGGTCTGGTCACTGAACCACCACAGCCGCAACGGTGGCAAGTGGGCATGGAAGGAAGTTGATCCGGCCACGCTGCCCAAAGGCAAGCTGGTCTATGTCACGCTCAAGAACTGGGACGTGATCACTGGCCACAAGCATCTGGGACGCTATGGTCTGGACTCGCTGAGGTCAGCTGCGGTGCAGACGGGACTGATGAAATCGGATGCTGTGATCTACGCGGTGCGTCCAGCCAGCGTGCGCAAGCTGGATGCTCAGCGTTGGGTTGGCCTGCATGATCATCTGGAGCCCATGGTCAAGGCCATGTTGTCCGAACCCAAGACGCATGCGATGTACCGGGCACATGCTGAGCAATCGCAGGTGCAGGATGTGGTTCCGACCACCATCAACAAGCTCAGCGCTGTGGTTGGCATGTTGCGCAGCAAGGTCCGTGATCCAGACAGCGAGCTGATCAGTTTCCTCGGGGGACTCAGCGACATGAAGGCTGCCAGCAACGTGGATCTGGGACCCTATCGCACTCTGCAGCGGCACTATGAGATCAGCATGCCTGAGTTTGATGAGCGCACCTCAGTGGGCCAAGAAGCTGGACGCATTGCTCGCAAATATGGCATGTTCAGATACGTGAACCTTGGCTATCACATCGATCAGGAAGCCATGGCTGATCTGGTCAACTACATCGATGCCGTGGACACTGCGCATGTGTTCCTCAGCCTCAGCAAATCAGACGCAGAAACTGAGCAATGATAATTTGATAGCTCTCCGATCGTGCCACATAATTACTGGTGTAACGATCGGAGACTCCAATGGAACTTACTCAAGACATGGTCAAGGTGCTGCAGTCAGCCAGGGTTCACTTCTGTATCCCCTGCTACGGTGGCCAGATCAACGAAGGCACCTTCATCAGCATGCTGAAATACATGGCCACGGCTCAGCGCCTTGGGTTGAATTTCACCATAGACACCATGGTAAACGAAAGCCTGGTTTGCCGCGCACGCAACAGCTTGGTTGCCAAGATGCTGTATTTCGAACCCAAGAGCACGCATCTGATGTTTGTTGACGCAGACATTGGCTTTGAGCCAGAAGAGATCTTCAAGCTGATCATCGCTGACAGGGACGTGGTCGGTGGGCTGTATCCCAAGAAGGCCCTGCCCATCAGCTACGTGGTCAACAAGGTACCAGGTGCTGAAAAGGAAGGCAACTTGGTAGAAGTGGCCAATCTGGGCACAGGCTTCATGATGATCAAGCGTCATGTGCTGGAGCAGATGATCGCCAAGCATCCAGAGCTGCACTATGTGGACAGCATCGGTCTGGATCCCAAGTACGATCCGTTCAAGTATGCGCTGTTTGACACAGAGATCGACAACGACAGCAAGGAATATCTATCAGAAGACTATACCTTCTGCAAGCGCTGGCGTGCCATGGGTGGCAAGATCTGGGCAGACTTGACTATAACGCTGAACCACATCGGTTACTTTACCTTCCGTGGTGACGCTACGCAGCTACAGCCTCATCTCTGATCAAAAGGTCCGCGGCGCATGATAAGCCCAACTTTCTGTGCTGCGCCGTGGACCGTGCACTGCGTGAATGCCAGCGGCACTGCTGGCATGTGCTGTTTGAATCACAGGGTCACTGTGCCTGTGGATCAACACAAACAACTGCTATCAAGCCAGAGCCTGCACGATATAAAGCTAGGGATGCTGGCCGGCGAACACATCGATGGCTGTGAGAAGTGCTACAGCAATGAGCTGCAGGGAATCTACAGTCTTCGGAAGATGTACAATGACTTGACTGGTCAGGTTCTGGATCAATCAAGATTAGCAGAGCCCGGCTACGAGAACAGAGTATGGTACGACCTAAGTCTCAGCAATCTCTGCAACCAAAAATGTCGCATCTGTGGGCAGTACAACAGCACAGCTTGGCACAAGGATGCCATGGCCATGGCTGATCTGCCCTGGGCACATCAAAATACCTATCATCTAGATTCTGTGCTGATTGAGAACCATTCAGCCATAGATGACATTTTGGCCAGCATGCAGGCATCAAAGGATGAATTCAAGATAGAACTCAAGGGTGGTGAGCCTCTCTATCTAGACACTAGCCTGAGGCTGTTGGAAGAGATGATAAAGCTAGGTCTCAATGATCGCACACGTGAACTGCGCATCATGACCAACGGCACGCAATATGATAACAGGGTCATGCAGCTGTTGGAGCTGTTCCCTAGTATAAACATGAGCTTCAGCATAGATGCGATCGGTAAGCTGCATGAATACACTCGCGGTACAAGCATCACCTGGGATCAGTGCAGGCGCAGCTGGCAGCAGCTGATCAAGCTACCAAACATCAGCAAGTTCAGGGTCAGCAACACCATCTATGCCTACACGGTACTGAGAGTTCCGGAATTGATAGATTGGGTTCACAGTGAGTTTGGCAAGCAGACCAGCATGAGCCACAGCATGCTGCACAAGCCAAGATATCTAAGAGCCAATCTGGTTCCGCATCACCTGCGACAGCGCACGGTTGATAGGCTGATCAACTATCCTGCTCTGGCAGCAAGTTTGATAATTGATCCAAAGAGCGATGACGCAGAGGTAGCTGAGAGACGATCACAGTTCAAGCTGTATACTCAGCGATTGGATCAGCTGCGTGGCGAAAGCTTGTTAGATCTGGTGCCAGAGCTGGCTGAGATGATGGCATAGTCCATGCTATGCGTTTCCATCCAGGCGTCCATGATCTCCAATCTGGCTTCGATGTCTTTGATCTGCCTTGATACCAATATGTGTTTGGCAGCATCTAATCGCTCTCTGATGCTGCGCTCAACCAAGTCATCAACCTTGCTGGTAAGGTATTTCTCCAAGCTGTTGGTCAGCTCATAGTGCTGCTTGTCTGCCAAAAGTTGTTCACGGTGTCTCAGCATGCTCTCTAATCTCTCATCAGGACTGCCATTGAGGCTGGCCACCACCGCAGCAAATTCAGACTGGGCTCTGATAAACCTTAGATCATCGAGAATGTCTGTCATCTGTTGTTGGTCCATGCCTGATCTCCTTGACTCGCACAGCTATCTGTGTTAAGCTCTGCACATGACACATTATTACTTCGCATACGGGCGCAACACTAATCTACGAGAAATGGCATCACGCTGTCCAACAGCAGTTCTCATAGGACCAGCCTGGATAGATGGTTACAGGTTCTGTTGGAGAACTTGGGGTGACATTGAGTTTGCGCCTGATGACTATGTGATCGGATTGTTGTGGCAGCTGGATGACGAGGCCCTGGCCAGCTTGGATCACTATGAGGGTTTTCCATACAAGTATTTCCGCCAGCGAGTGATAGCCAGGACTAGCCAGCAGGAGTATACAAGCTGGGCTTACATGATGGTTGAGCAGGGCAAAGAATCGCTGCCACACGAAGAATACAAAGCAGCACTGTTCGAAGGCTATGCTGAAAACGACATCAGCACTAACCAGATGGAACTGGGCTTCAAGCGTCTAAATCTTTGATCACACTCCGTAGCGCGATCTAACAGCAGTGAAATTCTGCAGTATCTCTGCGCTGGTCAGCGCACGGTCGTAGATCAGTGCTTGGCCGATGTTGCCCTGTAGGAATTCGCTCTGGGCAGGCCAAGTTAGACCAACCTGTAGATTGGCATTGTTGGTGTTGAGACCACTGGTGTTATCTGAGCCAACCTGAGTGCCATTGGCCCATAGGTTGCGAGTGGTTCCATCCCACTGTGCTACCACGTTAACCCATGCTGTATAGTCATCCAGCGTTATGCCCGCTGACAAATCATTGCCCCACCAATAGTTGTTTGTACCATTGGGTGCGTTGATGGTCCTGAAGGCGTTGACGCTGTTGACGCTGCCAAAACCGTCGCCTATGCACAGTATGCCACCCTCACCTGGCCATTCGCCACTGGGCCATTGTACCCAGGCACACAGAGTGTAGTAGGCGGAACCAGATGGCAGATTGGTGGTTGATGCGTTATTGAAGTAGCCATCAGCACCTGTGCTGAAATATCCCCCGCCGCTGCTGGTATAGGAGATGCTACCGCTGTTCTGCATGGTAACATCGTTGCCATTGCCACTGAGATCATACCAAACAGTACCTGAGCCGGGATAGCTGGAACTCAGAGCAGCATCAAGGTAAAGCTGGAGATTGGCCGTAACGAGGCCAGACCCACCGCCTCCACCTGAGCCAGATCCGATGGTTATGCCCCCTTGGATGGTTATGCCCTGTTCTATGATTATGCTCATGCTGATATTTACCGTGTGATCAGCGTGTCTATGATGAGCTCAGCCAGGGCCAGCCCTGTGATCTCCAAGCTCTCCAAGCGACGCACATACCAACGGATATCATCCACAGAATAGGTCTGCTCACAGAGCCTCAGTCCGTCAATCCAGCGATCGGCTATGCCCGCGAACTCTGCGCGGTCACGCAACTGCCTGCCGGCCTTGACCCAGCGCATGTTTTCAATTGGATAAGCATTGCTGAACCTGCAGCTGGTCAGTATGCCGTTGGCGAACAGGTTCATGTGGCGATCAGTGATCACGTTGTAGTAGTCCACGGTTTCAGTGACTGTGCGCTTGCTGACCAACACTGCCTCTGTGCCCGCCATTGTGTAGGTTATGGTGCCAAGTGGCGTGTCGTCTGTCATTGGATAGGTGAACGCACCTGCTTGCTTGTTGAATATGCGATGCTGATCAACTGTGCGCAGGATGCTGCCATCGCTGAACGTCAGCTCGTTGTAGGCCACAGCAGTTTCGGTACGCTTGATCCACAGTGCTCTAGCTGTGGCAAAGCCAGCCGTGTCAAAGTCCCAGACCCTGATAAGGTCGTCATAGCTGATGTCCTCGATGCGCTTGGTCGTGCCATTGGCCATGGTGATCACAGTGCCTGCGATCAGGCACAGTCCAGTGGTGCCTGAGGCCTGAGCACTCCATATGGTGCCGGCGTCAGTGGTGATGTGAGCGTATACTGTGTAGGGTTGGTTGGCATGGGGATTACCAAAGGTGCCATCAACAGTCTGTGAGCCCACTGCAGCACTGCCTGATGTGTATTGTGTGATGCCTTGGCACACTGTCACTATGCCAGTGCTGAGCACGCTGGCTGTGTAGCTGTCCGCATTATAGGTCACTCTATACGTGCCCCCGCCACCCGGGTTGCCTGCTGCGGTGATGTTCACGCTCTGTACCAGCGTGGTTGGATTGAAGGCCACGCTACCGCCACCTACTAGGGCATTGCTGCCATCGGCAAAATTGATGGTACCACCTGTGGGCAGGGTGAGGTTGCCAGTTTGGTCAAAGTCCCATAATTTAGGACCGGGACCGCCATTCTGGCCCACAGCGATGCGCACAATGCCTGATCCTGGCACAGGGTTGCTGTACACTGCGGCTATGTTGCTGGTGTAAATATTTGCGTAATCTTCCACCCAGACTGATGTAGTTCCGCCGTTGACTCCGATTGACGCTGTGATCAAATTGTGATCTGTGGATGAAATCACAGCAGCATTGCCAAAAGCAGGATCGTCTGGTATTATAGCTAGATTACCTGTGGGGAATGTTAGCGTACCATCTGTGCCAAATGTCCAAGTTGAAGTAGTAACATAATCTGGACTGGTTTGAATAACAACTGGTGATTGCCATCCTGTGATAGCACCCGGAAGTTTAAGGTTTCCTGTTTCTTCAAATCTCCATACATGTTCACCACTAGATGTACCATTAGTGACAATCTGTACTACCTTATCTGTAAATTCAGACTGATAGCCGCCTAGATTAATTCCGTCATCGTCATCATATAGTCTAGCACCATCTGGGAATAATAAACTACCATCTGCGCCAAAGATCCAGTCATAGAAGGTAGGTCCGTCGCTGGCAGTGCGTATGCTGATGTTGCTGCCCACGGTGGTCACGTTGCCAGTGTCATAGTTGTGACTGGTTATGACAGAATTGCTTGGAAGGTATGTGGTGCCGTCTGAGCCCAGGATCCAATCGTTCTTGGGCAGGCCGTTGCCAGGATTGGTGATCAGCAGGATCTCTGGATGGCTGCTGTTACCACCCGTGAACTGCGTGTTGATCACTGCCCAGTGGCCATTGTTATAGTCCTGCGTGATGATCTGGTTGCTGATGCTGTCCTGGAACAGTGCGCTGGCATTGCCGTTGTAGGCCGTGTTGAGCCACAGCCCATGTCCCGAACCATAACCATAACCAAGGTCCTGTATGGTGCTGCCACCTGGTATGGTCGCTATGCCATCTGCGCCAAATGTCCAAGTTTTGGAGTTGGTGCTGAGCACTATGTTACCAGCATTGCTGGTACCGATGGTATTGCCACTAAAGGTGATGTTACCAGTGTTCACAGCACCACCGCCTACTAGGGCATTGCTGCCATCGGCAAAGTTGATGGTGCCGCCCACGGGCAGGGTGAGGTTGCCAGTGATGTCAAAGTCCCAGACGTAGGTCTCGCCATAGGTGCTGATCCACACGTTACCACCCTGCGATAGAGCCTTGAGCCACACTTCGCTGTAGTACTGCTCGTTGGTATATATGTCCACACCAGAGTCTGGGGTTGAAGCAGTGAGTGTGCCATAACCGCCTGTGCCTTGATAGTCAGGCAACACCAGCGCTCCGCCGTTGCTGCTGGCAGCAAACACTAGGTCAAAACCATTGCTCTGTAGCGCGATGTCAGCATTGGTGCTGCTGGCGATGTTGCTGCCTGAGAACGTGATGTTGCCAGTGTTGGCGTTGCCGTTTGGTCCCGGAGGGGTGGTCCATGTGACGCTGCCGCTGCCATTGGTGGCCAGCATCTGGCCTGCGGTACCATCTGTGGCTGTGAAGCTGTAGCCAGGGAATGCTGTGACGCCATCTGAGCTGAATCCCCAGGTGGTGCTGCCTATGACCACGTTGATGGTAGGATCGTAGGCAGGGTTGTTGAACTTTATCTGCGACCAAAAGTCAATGCTGCCCAGGTTGCTGCTGGTAGCCAAGCTGTTGGCCACGCCTATCTGAGCAGTCTCTGAAGCTGCGAACGCCATCTGGCCATATCCGGGTGTGTCAGCATTGCCGCCCGTGCGTATGACCATGTCATCTGCCGAGTAAAGCAGCGCTGGATTGTTAGAGTCATAGTTTGGACCAATTCCTAGGTCGCTGCCAAAGCTGCCCACGGTGGTGGCATATGCGCCGCCTCCGCCACCACCTACCAGGGCATTGCTGCCATCTGACCAGTTGATGGTACCACCCTGGGGCAGCGTGAGGTTGCCTGTGTTATCAAATGTCCACAGCACGTTGAAGCCGTCGCTGGCACGCCTCAGGTCAATGTATACTTCTGGTGTGTCAATGTTGGCCAGGCACACATCTATCTTGGCCTGTGCTGGATAGAGTCCTGTGGTGCTGTCCTGAGCCAATGCCAACCAATAGCTGGCAGCTTGGCTGGTATTGGTGCTGATGTTGCCAAACGTGGTGGTTGTGCTGATGCCATTGGTACCAAACTGCTGGCTGTTGTTCACAGCACCTTCTGAACCAGTGGATATCAGCACACTGGTGCTGTCCACGTACAGCCCGTTCATGTTGTAGTTGTTGTTAAGGCTACCGATGCCAGCGATGTAGTCGCTGCTGATCAGGGTGCCACCTGGTTGCGCACCACCCAACAGGATGTTGCCGTTCTCAGAGGCTATGGCATACTGGCTGCGCACGTTGGGGTCCATGGCCACCATGCCAGTGAAGTTGGGGTTTTCAACTTCTTCTGTGCCGTAATAGACCAGCGTGTGGCCTTCCATGTTGACCAGTATGCGTGCTTCGCCTGTGCCAGCGCTCATGTAGATCTGGCTGTTCTGTACCACGCCATTGTCGCCGTAGGTGTTGACCACCGTGCCAAACTCTGCGCTGTTGGTGTTGCCCACACCGCCGCTGTTCATCCTGGTGTGTAACGGCATGGTCAGATAACCGTTAAGATCAAACACCCAGTTGCTGTTGGCGATGTCTGCCTGAGTCTGTATGGTCACACCTTCGTTGCTGGCGGTCACATAGTTCTGTGTGTCAGCACTGCCTATCTGCGCTCCCAGGTTGCCTGCACCCAATCGCGTGATGCCACCATTGTTGTCAATGTAACCGCCATCTGGCAAGGTCAATGCGCCATACTGTCCAAACTTCCACTCAACAGTATTTGGACTGCTGTAAGATTGTATCTTCACTGACCCATCATCATAGTCTAGTGTGAGTTTCTGTCCTGCGCCTCGATCTCCGCTGGTACCGAATGTTTCAAATACTGTTTGGTATCCACCGTTGGTGGTATAGATCTGACTGTTGGCAAAACCCGTGGCGTTAGGGAATGCCAAACTACCGTCTGCACCAAAATTCCAGACGTTACCATTATTAACAATGCCGCCGACGGTTGGTAACGTTAGATTACCATCTGTGCCAAAAGTCCATTGATTGGTATTTGCATTGGTACCAACAACAACATTGCCAGCGTTCTTTTCTATCTTAACATACTGATCATCATCGCCTAGATATATGTCAGTTGTTGCAGGGTCACCTGTTACCAAGTGAATATGATAATCTTCGCTACTGCCATTTCTTGTAAGAGTGATGTATGTATTTCCCGGACCACCAAAGACAAACCCAGACGGTGCGCCAAGTGTGAATGTAAACGAATCAATATTGCTGAGAGCAGGAATGGTCCAGGTCAGCGTTTGATTGACTTGATCTGTAAATGTCAGTGTGCCAGTCAATGCACAGCCCAACTGTTCGGCAGTAGCTCCTGTAAATGTATAACCTACTGTGCCTGTAACTTGACCCCCATTGTTTGGGTCAATCGTCAACGTTATGCTATCGCCATCCGCAAATCCCGAAGGATAGTTGGAAGTGATAATCTGAACAGCCGTGGGACGAATCACCAAACTCTGACCCATTAATGCGCCGGGTGGTGAAATAACTGTGGTATTGGCTGTTTCACCAATGATACTGCCCAGTGGCAACGTGAGCACGCCACTTTGATCAAAGGTCCAAGCCACGTAGGGCACCGTGGGCATCTGTGTCTCGTCCACTGACACAGTGAAGCTGCCGTTGTAGGTGCGCACGTTGATGCCACCGCCCACGGTGTTGATGGTACCATTGCTGAATGCTAGGCCGCCATCTGTGGGCAATGATAAGTTGCCTGTGAGGTCAAACTGCCACGTGTAACCCTGACCAGCAAAGCCGTTTGGATGGTTTTCAATATGGAATCCAGCGCTGTCTGTATAGACCCAGTTGTAGGCATTGTCTGGAAATCCGTTATAGGTCTCTGTGGTAATCTCTGTGTTGGCCCACATCAGCTGGCTGAATGCCTGATTACTGCTGTTGCCTGACCAGCTGTTCACGCTCACACCGCCATTCTCTGCGCTGTTGATGTCCATGATGGTGGTGTTGTTGTGACGCTGTTCGCTGATGGCACCACCTGTGTCAAAGTTCAGAGCCAGTATGTTGTTGATGCTGCCCACACCCTGCTGACCGCTGCCACCTATGAGATCTAGCTCAAACTGGTTGGCACGCACCGTGGCAGCTATGAGGTCACCGCCAGCAAAGAAGGTCACTGGTGTAGTGGTTATGCCCACCGTGCGCGGCGTTGTTGCCAAGCTGGTAGTAACGCCTACCGTGGCATAGCTGGCATAGATGTAGGGACCGTAAGTGCCCTGGCCAGTACCATCCAAGGGCAGCTTGACCGCTACGGCACCTTCTGCGCCGTCCAGAGTCTGCCAGCCGCCTGCGCCAAAGTGTGTATCGCTGATGAGACCGATAGTGCTGCTGTTGTTATTCCAAAAATAGTTGCCACCGCCCATGAGTGTGGTAGTATACAGAGCGTTGCTCCACATTACAGAGCCATCAGAGCCGCTCACGCGGCTGAACAGCATGCCTTCTGGGCCACCTGGATTCCATGGACCGGGAGTCCAGCCTGCCAGGATTACGTCGCCGTCTGGAGTGAGCACGCCGCCCTCTGAACCACCGTAGACATTGCCTATCTCTGTGATCCATATACCCTCGCCCGTGGCTGCGTCCAGCTTGCTCAGCCTTGGATGTCCTACCCAATATGTGGTCACGAACAGGCTGTTGGTGCTGTCGTCTACCATCACTGCGCCGTTCCTGCCATCACTGTACAGTGGCAGTATGCTCACGCCCCAGATGGGAGTGCCAAGATCGCTGGGGATCTTTACCACAATATCCTCATAGTTGCTGCCATTGTACCACTGGCCGCCTGCGTATACGTTGCCTGTGGCATCTGTGGTCACCGACCTAAACTCTGCATTGCCTGTGAAATCGCCATAGCCTGCGCTGGCGCGGTCCCGTAGGTTGATCAACCAAGCATTGTTATAGCTGTTGGTTGCGGCATAACCTGCTATGTAAACATTGCCCGTGCCTGGTGCGCCTGGGCCCACTGCTATGCTGTTGGGCACCAGATCATAATTGCTGGGACTGAGCATGGACAGAGGATAGCTGGCACTGCCGTCTATGGTGCTGACCAATGCAACAATCACACCCTCATGGCCCGGCGGGTTGAAGTCATAGCCATCTCCCAGCACAATGAGATTGTCTGCGCCGTAGGGCTGTGCCTGTATAATCCTACCAGTCACGCCCTCGTGACCATCATAGGTGGCCTGCTTCTGCCACAGCACAGCCCCGTTGTGATCGTACTTGACCATGTAGGGTATGGGACCGTCATAGAAGTCGTCACCCATGGCATACACGCCGCTGGCATCGCCCATGACATAGCGGAACTCGCTGTAGTGGCTCTGGCCACCTATACTGACATTGCTCATGCTGCTGATCCAGCCAAGAGGAGCTTCACCGCCTAGGCTGAGATCACCTGGCACGGTGGTCTGACCATCCGTGGTCAGTGTGATGGTGCTCTGATAATCAGCAACTGTGCCTATGGTGGTGGTAATGCTGACCACGTTGGCAGCAGGTATGGCCAACGTGGTCAAATCAAGCACACCTATTGTGAGGTTGCCTTGGTTGTAGTGGGGTACCGTATCGCCTGTGCTAAAGGTGTAATTCTGCGTATAGGTATTGGCCAACCAAGCGGGTGTGACGTCATTGTAGCTGGCTGATCCAATGGCTCCGTACCACTTGCCAACCAGGCTGCCATCTGTGGGTACCTGCGCCGTGAAGGCCACAGCAGGGAATGGTCCGCTGATGTAGCCAGTGATGCCTATGCGATCCACATGGACACTGCCCACGCGCAGTCCGTTGATGGTGCCAACCACAGTGTCTTCAAATGAGTAGCCAATGGTATGGCTCCACAGCATGGTACCAGTGTCAGCCGACAGCTTGCTGATGAACAGCGCATTGTACTGAGTTGAACCAGCCTGAGTGGTACCCAGCACGTACACATGGCCCTGGTTGTCTGGTACCGCGTCATAACCAGTGGTAGTATAGCTGCTGTTGAAGCCGCCATCCAACACTGTCTGCCATATGCTGGTGCCGTTGACATCAACCTTGTACACTGCCGTGCCCTCGTTGACATTGCTGACCAACACATAGGCATTGCCCAAGGCATCAGTGCTCACTGCTTCTGCGTTCGTGCTGTCTGATATCTGCTGCTGCCAGTTGATAGTGCCGCTGCTGCTGTCCATCTGTAGAAGATAGCTGCCTATGTTTGGATTGTTGCCGCTCACATAGACGTTGCTGTCCTGTACTGCTATGGCAGTGCCCTGGAAAATGAAGCTGGGATTAGCAGGCCGCAGCGAAGTGGTCCATACCAGTGTGTTGCTGCTGCTGTCGACCTTGGCAGCAAAGCCCTGCCCATTGCCCGTGTCAGTCAACCCACCAGTGAAGTACATGTTAGCCGAGTTGTCTACGGCCAAGTCATAGGCTTCACCCTGAGCTAGACTGATGTAGGTGGGGCTGATGTTGCCTTCGGCGTCCATGGTGCCAGCATAGAACACAGCTGTAACGCTGTCGTTGGCCATGAAGTAGAGATTGTCGTGGCTATCTATGGCTATGCCATCATTGCCGCCGCAGGCAAAGCCGTTGGCATCTGTGTAGCTCTTGCGCCACTGTAGATAGCCCTCAGAGTTGAACTTCAGCGCCAGCGTGCCGTTGCCGTTGGGAGTGTTGACCAAACCATACACATACATGTTGCCCACGCTGTCATAGACCAGGCTCACGCCCGTGTCACTGCTGCCAAACTGTGTGTCCTGGACCACGTTCCACCAGTAGTTCCTGGCACGTAACGCATGTAGCTCCAGGCTAGTGCCAGCTGTGCTGCTGACGTTGCCGCTGCTCAGCCCGTCTACCGTGACTGGTACCTGTGTGCCCTGTATCAAAACGCTCATCGCTGTGTTCCCTTATGTGGCATGGGTGGTCATGAACTCCGTGACCTCGTATGTGAAATAGACCGTGTCTGTGCTGCCCACGGTGGCCGTGACTACCAGCAGGTATTCACCAGGCACGATGTCATAGTCTATGAGCACGCCAAACACCGTGTCTGTGGCACCCTGATTGCTCTTGACCCTGTTGCCCACGCTGTACACCAAGCCGCCCACCGCGTCATATGCGCAGGTGATGTCGGCCATCTCGAGGCAGGTGCAGGGATCATTGTGCTGTGCTCGCACGGTCATCTTGAACCCACGCACGTCGGCACTGCTGGCATGCCAGATGTACACGCTTTCACTGGGCAGTGCCCAGGCAGGATATAGGCCGCCCACCGTGGTAACCGTGCCGCTGATGCTGATGTTGCCAAACCTGGTGCCTGGGAAGCCAATGCTGCCGTTGGAGTTGATGCTGAGCTCTGTGCCTGCGCTGGCTATGGCAAACGGCGTGTATATCACTGTGTTGGCACTGTTCACAAACACATTGTCGCTGTCTGTGGCGCTGAGCAGCACCTGCGTGCTGAATCCTGCCACAGCTGGTGTGGTTGGCACTTGTATGTTGCCGGTTACACCCGGTCCCCAGGTGCTGTATAGGTTCACATTGTCAATCTTGACGTCAGTGATCACGCCATCAAATGCGGTGCCGTAGTATCCCCCTGCGCATAGGTAGGTGATTGGAACCGTGTAGTCGTTGATGTCTATGCCGTGGTTATAACCAATGACCCCATTCTGCAGATACTCACCGTTGAGCCATGCCGCACAGCGATGCTGATCATCCCTGGTCACCACCAAGTAGTGCCACTGATTTGGGGTTAGCTGGGCAGGGAAACCAAACCCTGTTGCTGTGTTTGCATCGCCGGTGGTTACTATCAGATCTGTGAGATTCTGGCTGATCAGATTGAGGCTACCATTGTCGCCGCCCAGCAGCGTATTGGGGCCAGCTGTATATCTTGAATTGAACCACAAGCTGATGGTGTAAGCGCCCTGCCGTATGGCTGGCATGGGCGGTTCTAGGTTGGTGCGCTGGTTGTATACGCTGTTGATGCTGCCGTTGCTGGTCACAACGTTGCTGAACGGGCTGCTGTTGGTCCAGTTGATGTCGGGGCCACTGGGATTTATGTCATAGGGTGTGAACTGAGTGCTGCCTGGGCTGCTGATTGTGCTTTGGTTGTTGAAGTTGAAGTAGCTGTTTTGATTACGTAGCAGCAGATCCCTGCCGTAATTGTAGGGCTCTACGCTGGCCACACTGAGGTTGCTTGTCACATTCACGCGGCCTTCGCTGCCGGTGCTGGGATTGTCAGGGGTCCCACCGTTTATATAAACACTACCGCCGTCGGTGCTGGCCGTGATGGTCCCAGATGCAGGCACAGTGAATACCCACTCAGCATCTGGCGCCCAGGCTGCTATGGGAGCATCCTGATACCAGCTCGGGCCATTGTAGGGCGTCATGGTCTGCGTACCCGAGCTGTCAGCTAGGAATGCGCCATAGAAGGCATTCATCAGCAGGCTCCAGCTGGCCTGTGTGGGATCGCTGAACGCTGTGGGTATGTCTATGGTGCTGCTGAGGCTGCTGTACAGTGCTGTGCCGTTGGTTATCTGCAGCCCTTGGAACCTGCCCTGGAAGTAGTCTGGTCCACCAGCCACATCGTAACCGATGGTGCGCGTGGCATCAGTGAAGTTGCCGTTGGTTCCCAGCGAGCTCACGCTGGCCACGCCGTTGAGCCACAGAGCTATACCATCGGCGTCGCTGTTCACGGCCAGCCACATCCAGGTGCCAACGCCCATGGTAGGCACGGTAAAGGTGTTGCCACCGCCATTGGCATAGCCCACGGTGATCTCAGTGGGGCTGGCAATGTTGATCCTGAGGCCTAGGTTGGCAAGGCTGCCAATTATGGTGCCCTGTGTGTTGTCATAGAGCTGGATCCATAGGCTCACGGTCCAGGGATTGGCGCCAAAGGTCACGCCAGGGGTCATGCGCATCCACTTGCTGCCGCCAAGTTCTATGCTGCCACCCACATAATCAAATATGTTGAAGTAGAGATCCTGTGTCTGATCGCCCGAAGGTAATATCGGTGCGCTCACGGGCCGGTCAGATAGGCCATACGCAGCCAGATTGGCGCTGTTGATCACGCAGCCCGTGCCTATGTTGCTGATCAGCACGTTGCTGCTGGGACTGATGTCCAGATAGCCCTTGTAATTGTAGAAGTTGGTGTTGACGGGAACCTGGCTGGTGGTGGTCACGTTGCCCGTGAAGTATGGGCTCACGCTGGCGCCAACCACTGGTATCTGCAGCCAAGGATCTTGGAACAGCTGTAGATAGTCACCATTGGGTATGACGTAATAACTGGCATTGTTGAGCTCAGTGGCAGTGAGCAGGTTCTGTATGTAGATCTTGCCACCGTACTGCATGTTGTTATCTGGCACGGTCAGTGTGACCGGAGTGGTCAGGGATATGGCACTGATGGCCGCAGCACTGATGTAGGTCTGACCTCGGCCGCCGTTCAGGTAGATGCTGCCGCCCTCGCCGCCGCTCTGCGTGATGATGTTGCTGCTGCCATAGCCTGCATAGAAGTTTATCCTGCCACCGTCGCCGCCATCTGCTCCAGCGCCAGCATTGAGGTTGATATCGCCGCCGCCGGAAGCGCCGTAGCCATAAGGAGCCTGAGCAACATAGAAGTCTATGTAACCTTCGGCACCAGAATTTAAGTGAAGACCTTCGCTGCCGTAAATGTAAAGCTGTCTTGTTGGACTGGTTATAAGGGTATTGGGCGGCATGACCAACTGTGGTTGACCTTCGCTGCCAATTGCAAACTGCCATGTCAGTGCGGTGTTGATGATCTCCACGTTGTAGACAGGCACGCCACCTTGGAACGCCGGTGTGTCGCTGTTGTTGCTTATGATCTGCGTGTTGCTGGCATCACTGAATGCAAAGTAAGTGCCGTAGCTGGTACACAACAGCAGTTCAGTGCCGGGTATCACGGTGGGCACGTCAGTGGGAACCGTGATGTTGCCGCTGGTAGCATAGATGTTGCTGCCTATCACGGCCTGCACGCTGCTGAAAGCTGCTTGTGCGTATGATGGACCATACCACAGATAGGCCAGCTCAGTTATTGGACCTTCTTCTTGGTGCGTGAGCACAGCATTGGCTATGGCAGGACCTGCTGGCTGGTTGTCCAACCACATGTTTAAGTTGCCATCGGCGTCTCGACATATGGCCACGTAGTACCACTGGCTAGCGTTCATCGTAACTGGTAGTGCAAAGTAATATGGATCAATTACAAGGTTGTTGCTGTTGTCAAAGTATATGAACGGGCTTTGTGAGTTACCTTGTAGATAGCTAAACACTGGTGTCCACTGTGACACGCTTCTGCGGTATATCCAAAAGCTAAGCGTGAACGCACCTGTGCCGATGGTGATACCAGGGCTCATGCTCACTGATTGAGTACCGGGACTGAACCCATTGAAGTCCATATACGCAGCTTGATTGGTGTCGATCTGCTGATATGCAGGGCTGATGTTTACATTGCTGCCAGGCATCACTGTGCCTAAAGTTGTGTCTGAGAACGTTATGTTGCCAGTGACTGTGGTGATGGTGTTGCTGGTGTTGGCTATGGTGGTGTTACCAAAGGCCAGCGTGTTGCCTTCGGATACGCTCAGAGGCACACCGCCTAGATAGATGGTCTGACCGCTCACGTACAAGCTGCGCCATTGGTTGTCTATGGTTCCCAGATCAATTGTGCTGTTACCACTTGGTACCAGCGCAGTGTCTATGACTATGTTGCCATTGGTGCTGCCTATGACATTGCCAGTGAAGGTTATGTTCCCAGTGTTTACAGCGCCGCCAGCTGGACCTGTGGGACCGGTTGATCCACTGCCTGTTGGACCAGTTCCACCTGTTGGACCAGTAATGCTCGCGCCAGCTGGACCTGTGGGACCGGTTGATCCACTGCCTGTTGGACCAGTTCCACCTGTTGGACCAGTAATGCTCGCGCCAGTAGGACCAGTTGGGCCACCGTTGGGACCTGTTGGACCTTGCGTGCCAGTTGGACCCGTGCTACCATTGGTGCCGCTTGGTCCAGTTGGACCTGCTAGCGCTGGCGCAGCATCTACCCAGACATCTTCATAATACACATAGAGGCGGCCAGTGTCCGTGTTATACCAAAGCGTGTTGGCAGTGGGGCTGCTGGGAGGCGTGGGGCTCTGAGTTACTCCGCCGCCGCTGCCCTGTATGGTAACACCACCTGGCGTGGTGTTGTCGCTGATGCGTACCACATAGTCGTTGCCCACGAACAGGCTTAGGCTGTCTCCAACGTAGGTGTTTGCGTTGCTATCAAGCGTGGTGCTGCGGAATAATCGCATTGACATTGGATCTAGCCCTCTGATCTGATACTGCTCCCATATTTAGCGAGCCGTTCAGATTAGATCTGCGTGACCTGTATGCGGTTAGCGAGGTTGTTGCTAACACCGCCTATGGTTCCACCAGTGGTCATGCTGGCGCTGGGAGCATCCTGGTAGCAGAGTATGTTGAAATACTGACCGGTGGTCATGGTTATCACAGTGCTAGATGCTTGGAATGGGTCAGTGTTGGTGCTCAGTTGGGCCTGATAACCATATCTATTGCTGTAGTCTCCGTCATAGGCTAACCAAGTGTATCTCTGTCCGAGGTTGAAATACTGCCAACCTATCTGCCAAGTGACCAACATGGTAACAGTACCTGGACCTTCGTATACGAAAGATCCAAGGTCATAGGTTATTTGGCTGCTGGTGTTGTAGCTGGTGGGCTGCCCTGGAGCAGTGTCTGGCGTGTCAAACAGCACCACTGTGTTGCTGCTAGTCGACACAGTCTGAGTGCCGTTGTTGTATCTGGCCAAGGTCCGAGGACTGTTGTTGCTGAAGCTTCCGGTTGGTCCGATCTGTCCCTGTGCTCCGGTAGGACCTCTGATGCCCTGCGTGCCTGCTGCGCCCGTGGGTCCAGTCCAGCCCTGCAGACCAGTTGGACCAGTGGTACCCGTGATGCCTGCTGATCCCTGTGCTCCAGTGGGACCAGTCAGTCCTCGCAGTCCAGTTGGTCCGGTTGGGCCCCCGGGAGCGCCAGCTGGACCGGTAGCACCTGTGTTCACGGCAGTGCCAGGCGCACCAGTGGGTCCCTGTGGCCCATTCAAGCCTGTGGGTCCTGTGCTACCAGTGGCTCCCGTGTTAGCAGCTGTACCTGGCGATCCGGTTGGGCCAGTCACTCCTGACGCACCAGTGGGACCGGTGTAGCCTATGGCACCGCTTGGGCCGGTTGGTCCATTGATGCCGCTGATCTGCCAAGCTATGATGCTGACTGGGTCGCCACCTATGGCAGCATCGTTGAGCTGTACCGTGGTACCATTGGTAGCTATGTAATCAGTGGCCTGTAGCAGTATGCCGTTGTAGTACACGTCCACGAAACCGGTTTGGTAAACAGCTGCGAACACTGTTTGTCCAGACACTGCTGTGTAGTCATATCTCTCATAGACGCCCACGGCCATGGGACCTGTGGGACCGGTGCCCAGTGGACCAGTGGCTCCTGTTGGACCTGGTATGGTGCTAGCAGCACCTGTGGGACCAGTACGTCCTGTGGCACCAGTGGCACCTGGTAAACCAGTGTTACCGTTTAGACCTGTGGGACCTGTGGGACCTGTAGCACCAGTCGATCCTCGTTGACCTAGGACACCAGTCGGACCAGTGATACCTCGCAGGCCGGTTGGACCAGTGGGACCTCCAGCTGGGCCCTGTGGACCCGCATCACCCTGTGGACCTGTGGGACCTCCCAGAGGACCTGTGGGACCTGTGGCACCCGTGAGCACTGCTGTGCCTGGTATGCCCTGAGGACCAGTTGGACCTGTGCTGCCTGTGACACCTGTGGCACCTGTGTAACCACTGGGTCCGGTGACTGTGCTGGCAGCGCCAGTAGCACCAGTAGCACCAGTTGGTCCAGATGGTCCTGTGGGACCACTGGCAGGACCAGTTGGACCAGTGACGCCGACGATCGGTAAACCACCAGGCTGCACACCATCGTGGACTCTCACAGCCAAGCTGTTTGGATCTACGGTCAGCTCTCCCTGATAGCCAACATAGACGTTGCCGTCAACGCCGTAGTTCTTGTTGCCAATTATGCGTGTGGTATCCACTGCGGTCCTCGTGCTGTGAGCTGTATTTATGGAATGATTTTTCTCAGTCACCTGCTGAGGGCAGCTGATAAGTATCGCATGCTCCCTTATTGGCGGCATCATTCACACTTGGCACAAAAGAGGCACATAAACATGACGACCACAGTGAACATACAACGCACTAACTGGATAGAACTAAGCAAGAGATTCGTAAGAGACATACCCGAGGATGAGGCTTACGACAAGAGATTAGCAGAAGAGCTTGAGATAATAAGCGAGCAGAACTTCACCAAGCACTTCATCAGAGTGCTAGACGTCCTTGAACTTACCCGAGACATACCACACATAACCAGAGGCAGCGCAGGCAGCAGTCTAGTCTGTTATCTGCTGGGAATCACTGACGTGGATCCTGTCAAAGAGCGCATACCCTTGGCACGATTCCTCAATCCATTCAGGGACGATCTGCCCGATGTTGACATAGACTTCCCTTACTACTATCACAAGGAAGTCATGGAGCGCATCTACAAGAAGTGGCCAGGCAAGAGCGCACGCCTCAGCAACTACGTGCGATTCCGAGAACGCACGGCACAGAAGGAAAGCCTCAAGCGCATCACTGGCCACAAGGGCAAGATACCCGGTAGCCAGGACATCGCCAAGCTGGTTCCCAAGCACCAGCAGGAGGAATGGCGCAAGCTCACTGCCAAGCTCATAGGCAAGAAGCGCTGCATCAGCAAGCATCCGGGAGGCATAGTGGTGTTTGATCGCGCACCACCTGCCAGCCTGATACGGCAGGACAACCAGATCCTCTTGGACAAGCATGAGTGCGAAGACCTAGCATTCCTCAAGATAGACGTGCTCAGCAATCGTGGCTTGGCACAGCTCATTGACATCAGCGGCCGCCATCCCATGGACTATCCAGATGAGGATGAGGCCACAGCAGAGCTGCTATCACGTGGTGACACGCTGGGCGTGTGCCAGGGCGAAAGTCCTGTGATGCGCAGGACCCTGAGAGCTCTCAGAGTCAAGAACAAGCGTGACCTAACCATAGCCACAGCGCTGATACGTCCAGCGGCCATGACAGGTCGCACCAAGGGCGTGTTCTTCAGAGATCTCATGAGCAACGACGCACCATACGGCGAGCTCAAGTATGAGAATGGTCTGATCTTCGACGAAGATGCCATCAACCTCATCATGGAAGAACTGGGCTGCGATGCCTACACAGCTGACATGTATCGCCGAGGCTTCATCAAGGGCAACGAAGAACTGTGCTTGGACTTCCTGCAGAGGATTGGTTCAAGCCCTCGCAAGGAACTAATCATGGAATTGTTCGGCAACATGGGCGGCTTTGGTCTGTGTAAAGCACACGCCATCAACTTGGCCAACCTGATCTGGGGCTTGGCCTATGAGAAGGTGCACAACCCACAGGCGTTCTGGCTGAGCACGCTGGAAAACAACAACAGCATGTACAGGCCCTGGGTGCACATGGAGCAGGCCAAGGCCGCAGGCTGGCGAATCGAAGGCAACAAACGACCATGGCGAGTGGATGGCAACACCTTGCGCAACGCAGACTGGCAGGTTCCCATATTTGACAGCCATGCTGATCAGATGAGAAAACGAGGCTTCTGGACTCACGACGAGTTCATGCCCGGCTGCTATAGCACGGAACTGGGCAGGACCATCACGTTTTCTGGTTTGGTAGCTGCGCATCGCATGTATTGCCGCGGCTGGGTCCGGGGCAAGAAGGACTACATCACCTTCTGCACTCTGGGCACAGATAGGCGAGAATTCCACGAGCTGATCTTCCCCTGTGGTGTGCCTCTGAGCAGGTTTGACATGGTGGAAGGCGTGGGTGAGATCGACATCAGAGACAACAATCGCACCATCAGAGTAACCAAATGGAGCTGCAAGCGCCTGTAAATAGCTGATGGACATATTCGCTATACACGGTGCTTTCAGCACGCCGGTCATATTCAACTATCTGCGTTCAAGATTGAATGAGCATGACTGGCATTTCCTAGACTATCACAATGATGTCAACGGAGTAGATGACATCTGTGCTCGAGCAGTGATAGATCGACCCAGCCATGTGATAGGACACAGCATGGGTGGGTTGATCGCACTGGCACTGGCTGACAATCCCAACGTGATCAGCATCACCACCATAGCCACGCCCTTGGACGGACTAAGCGTGAATGCCCTGCAGGCCTATCTCACTCGCAGCGGATTCATCAATGAAGTGGCACATCGCAGCACATTCATGCAGCGGCTGCACCGGACCACATATGCTCAACCAGTGCAGCATCTGCTGAGCACCGTGGGTTTTAATCCCTACATGTACGAACCCAATGATGGCGTGGTCACGCTCAAGAGCCAGAGGAGCTGGGCTGCAGGAAAGACCATAGAGCTGGATGCCAACCATGCTGAGATCATGCTCATGGATGACACGGTAGCAGCAGTCAGACGATTCATGGCAGAGATAGGATGACCAGCACACCAGATGCTTGAAAATCCAGCATCTGTATAAATATGAGCGCGTTCTTTGGGGGAATTACCATGAAAACACGCTTGTTTGCTCTGGTTTTCACGCTGTTGTCATCCAGCGCATTGGCTGGACAGATAACCTATGGTTTCAAGAATCCTGCGTTTGGTGACGACCCAGCTGCTTGGAGCAGCCAAGCTATGACCATAGAAAACTTGGAATTCAGCCGCAGGCAGGCCCAAGAAGCACAGAAGAAAGCCGAAGCTGACGCTGCGAAAGCTGCGGCACAGAACACCAATCTCAGCAAGTTCATGAACAATCTAGAATCTCGCATCTACGCACAGCTGAGCTTGCAGCTCAGCAATGCCATGTTCAGCGATGGCAGCACATCCGGTACCATGGCTTTCCAAGGCAGCACCATCAGCTGGATCAAGGACACGGTTGCGGGTACCATATCGCTCACAGTGATAGATGAGACTGGTAACAAGACTGATATCACTGTACCCATGGGGAGTTTCAAGTTCTGATGAAGATAGGCAAGATGATAGCAGCAGCAGGATTGACGCTGCTGAGCGGCTGCATGAGTGACAAGGCCATCGATCCGTCAGTGGTCAGTGCCACACCGCAGATCCTAAAGCGCAGCAACGTCAGCAGCCTCTACGGCATGCAGGGTCCTAACGGCCCTCCCATAACCATAGCTGTGTATAGCTTCAACGACAAGACCGGACAGCGCAAGCCCAATGACAAGTTCTCAGTGCTCAGCAGTGCCGTGACACAGGGCGCAGAAGTGTTCCTCATCAAGGCGCTGCAGGACGCGGGTAACGGCAAGTGGTTCCAGGTGGTAGAACGTGTGGGACTGGATGATCTGATCAAGGAACGACAGCTGATACGCAACCAACGTGAGACCTATGAGGGCAAGGATGCCAAGCAGCTGAGTCCCATGCTGGTAGCAGGCGTGATGCTGGAAGGTGGCATCGTTGGCTATGACGCTGACACCATCAGTGGTGGAATGGGTGCCAAGCTGCTGGGCATAGGCGCAGACATCAACTACAGGGTTGACGTGGTCACCGTGGTCATACGTTTGATCAGCGTGCAGACCGGTGAAGTCCTGGTCAGCGCAGGAGCCACCAAGACCATATACAGCCAAGGCAGCGATGCCAACGTGTTCACCTTCGTGGACGCAGGTACCATGAGCGTGCAGATGGAAGCTGGTTCGGCACAGAACGAACCAACTACCTACTCCGTGCGCTTGGCCACTGAAGCAGCTGTGGTAGACATGATACAGCAAGGGATCAAGAAGCAGCTCTGGGAATACGCACCGAGACCCGCATCAGCTGCTAAACCAACACCGGCCAAGGCATTGCCAGCCAAGGGCCCAGACACGAAATGATGTGTGACCCCGGCGAGGGCACCTGAGGAGAGGGAGTATGCTACGTTTGAAGTCGCTGTTGATGGGAACAGCGATGTCGGTTCTAGCAGCAAGTGGAGCACTAGCAGCTGGTAACCAGGTCTACATAGACCAAGTTGGCAACAACAGCAACATCAGCGTCACGCAATCAGGTGGTGACAACGCAGTAGGCGACAGCGCCGCAGCAGCTATACTGCATGGCAACAATCAATCAATAACCGTGTCACAGATAGGAGCTGTGAACACCGCAGCACTGAACGTTCAGGGTGCTGGCACCACGGTGCAGAGCACTGTCACGGGCAATACCAACACAGTGAACATCGACTGCGGCAGCGGCAGCGTGAACAAGGCCAGTGCCTGTGCTGACAGCAACATCACGGCCAACATCACTGGCAGCAACAACGACATTGGTATCAATGCTGGCAGCAAGAGCACGCACAGCACTGAAGTCACTGGCGACCGCAACACCCTGCACACGGACAGCATCACCAGCAACCTCTTGGGCGCACGCAGCACCATCACAGCCACTGGCAGCGACAATGCCGTGACTGTGACGCAGCACGGTCCAGCTGGATTAAATGGCTTCGAAGCTACAGTGGCACTGACAGGTAGCAGCAACACAGTGGGAGTGGCTCAGAGTGGCACAGTGGACAGCAAGGTTAACATCACTAGCGTTGGCAGCAATAACACTATATCTGTTATCAGCGGCAACTGATGCGACCGCAGCCATAGGTTCTGTCACAGAACAGACCGGACTGGCTGAGATCCAGCGCGACAAGAACAGCATACCCAGTGCCGTAAACACCCGTGTGGAGATGAATGACGCCGTGGTCACTGCTAGAGCTCGTGTTGGCATCACCTTCGAGGATGATACCAAGGTAGAGATCAACGAACAGAGCAAGATGGTCATAGATGAGTTTGTCTATGATCCTGCGTCCGGTAAGGACACTGGCAAGCTGGCCATCAAGATGGCGCTGGGTACTGCACGCTATGCCAGCGGCCAGATAGCCAAGGACAACCCTGCCAGCGTGAAGATCGAGACACCAACGGCAACCATAGGCGTGCGCGGCACGGACTTTAGCATGACCGTCGATGAGCTGGGACGCAGCCTCATCATCCTATTACCAAGTTGCCCAGTGGGTTTCAAGAACGTGGAGCGAGACTGCAAGACAGGCAAGATCATAGTGACCACTGATGCGGGTGAGGAAGTGCTTGATCAACCATTCCAAGCCACGGTGACCAAGAGCAGAGAAGCCAATCCAGCCAAGAGCGTGATACTCAAGCTGGATCCCAGCCAGATCAACAACATGTTGATACTGACACCGCCCAGGGAAGCTGCTGCTCACAGCAGCGAGCATCTCATGAAAACCGCGCTGGATATCAACTATCTTGATGCTGATCTGTTGAAGTTTGATGATCTCAATATCAACCTACTGACAGCAGCTGGATCTCGCTTAGACATAGACTATCTCAGTCAGCAGTTCTTGGCCAACATGCTGGACCTGCTGAACGCAGAGCTGTTGGAAAACATGCTCAAGATAGCTGCTAACGAAGGGCTGCTGCCAGGATACAAGAAGGCCAGCGGTCTAAACTACATCATCATGGGTAACCAGCTGGTGCTCTACCGCAATGGTACATCAAGCTATGCTGAAGTGACCTTGGACAAAGATCAGAACTCGCTGCTGTCGCTGTCGCAGGACCAGTACACACTGAACCAGCGCGTCAACGGCGGAGGCAACAGCATCATAAGGATATCACAGAGCAGATGATACGCACACTGATAGCATTTTTGCTGTTTGGATCAACTGCAGCAGCACAGACAGTGGGTGCTGCCGGCACTGGCCCAGCTGTGGCCATGCCTGCGGCAAATTCCAAGTTCGTTTACATAGAGCAGATAGGTGACAACAACACTGCTTATGTCAAGCAGGTGGATTCTGGTAACCAACAGGCTATGGTCGTCACTCACGGCGATAGCAACAACATCACCATACTGCAGCATGACCGTGGAGATCACAGGGCCACGGTTGGCGCTGATGGCATGGTGGCTTCAAACAGCATTAACAGCGGCAACGACATAACCA
>Ga0209189_1000389_pt1 | contig 37272 bp, 40 predicted proteins | sample C_130820_EF_Meta_FD_187308 | JGI IMG/M metagenome (GOLD analysis project Ga0209189, IMG submission 187308) | Freshwater microbial communities from Lake Croche, Canada to study carbon cycling - C_130820_EF_MetaG (SPAdes) (version 3) | ecosystem: Environmental > Aquatic > Freshwater > Lake...
AGGTCCTAATCAGGCCGGTGGTTCTGCCGTAGGTGTGGTGTGGGTAGCCATTGAAGGCCCAATCAGCCACACGATTGAATTAGCCCTATCGGGGGATCGTGAATCTGTGCGAAACGCAGCTACATCAAGCGCGATCGCCACCTTTGCGCGTATCCTTAGACACCGAGCATGAACATCTCATTGAAAGATCGACAATTGAAGGGAGTATGACAATGGTTCTAGTTCGTGAAGCTATTGGCCAAACCCTTCGTTCTGCACGCACCGCCCAAGGTCGCACATTGCGCGATGTTGCCCGTGATGCACGAGTCTCACTTGGATATCTATCTGAGGTTGAGCGCGGACAAAAAGAAGCATCCTCTGAATTACTTAATGCAATTTGCGTCGCATTGGGACTTTCTCTTTCTGGCGTTTTCAGTGATGTTTCTGCAGAGCTCAAGAGCCGTGAGGGCGTAACTCTCACTGTTGTCGATGCCGCTTAATAAGTACGCGCCACAAGTAGCAACTCACCGCCGTACACAAAACGCAATCCTTGAAGCAACAAAGCAGTTAATTGCAACTACTGGCTTGCGCAAAATGTCCATGATCGAAATCGCCGATGTATCAGAGGTTTCTCGTGCAACTTTGTATAACCATTACAGGGATAAAGAAAGCGTTATTCGCAGCTTATGCGAATCAGAGATGCAACGATTAGTTGCCATTGCACAAGTTGCTCCGGATTCAACGACAGCATTAGAACAAATTTCAGTTGAAATTTCTGCTGACAAAGCTCTAGCTGCAATGCGCACGCAAGACCCTGAATCATTGTCAATCGCACTATCAGCTCAGAGCGATACTTTGTGGAAAGCATTTTCTATTGCAATGGCCCACTTGTTAGGAAAAGAAAAGAGCGAGCTAGCTACGAGGTGGTTACTCGGACAAGCCTTACATCCAATTACTCCTGCACAATCTCGTGCTCAAGCAGAAGCAATTAACGGCATTGCGAATCTCTGATTTGCGCGAACGCATCTCCCTGTCATTTGGTGATGCTTGGGCGCCTTCATTTTCATCGGATATTGCATTATCTGAATTAGGAAGCAAGAGCGTTAACGAAGCTCTGGCTGCAGGTTTTGAACCAGATATTATTTGGAAAGCGGTCTGTAAGGCACATCCAAACGAGACAGAAAAGTACAAGTACTAAAATGCCAGTTAGCTCTCATCGTTACACAAACAATCTGAATAAACCCGCACTAGTCCTTGTACATGGTTTGGGTTCTGCTGGAAACATCTGGAAGAGCCTTGTTCCGCATTTAATAGAAAGTTTTACGGTCTATGCCATTGATCTTCCAGGTCATGGTGATGCACCGCTTACAGATGATGAAGAAATGGATCCACGATCCCTTGCACAGGCGATTGTTAATTACATGGTGTCCGAAATGGACGTTGAAACCATGCACGTTGCCGGAAACTCTCTTGGCGGATGGATCGCATTAGAAATGGCTGCGGTTGCCCCAGATAATGTTTTAAGTGTTACCGCATTGGCCCCAGCTGGTTTATGGCATGAACTACCGCCTCGAAAGTTTCCACCAAGTCTTGATGCCAGAATCCTTGCAAAGATTTCACAGCACTTCATGAAGACGGCCTATCGAATTCCGGCTTTAAAAGCTATTGGTTATAAAAAGATCACACACTTATGGCGTGAATTGAGTTTTGAATCATGTCGAGATTCAGTGATAGCGATGGCGCGATCAAAGGGATATATGCCAATGTGGCATGGTGCAAATGGACGTAGGTTTGAATCTGTCGTACCTGAGAAAGTGAAGCTCTCAGTTGTTTTTGGAGATGAAGATCTAACGTTGCCAGAAGAGATTGCCCAAGAAAAAAGCGTTGCACCGCCTCATTCGCGATGGATAGTTGTCGATAACTGCGCACATGTAATCATGTGGAACTATCCAACATTAACTGTTGAGCTGATCAAAAAGACCGCCCTTTTGGCGTCCTAGAAACGCTTTAGCAATACACCTCTAAAACCCACGGTTCTTTTTTCTTTCCTTCAAGTAATTCGCATTCAAAGTTCTGAGAAACTAATTCTTCTAGCTCTTGCGGATTTCTTAGAACCTTTGAGCTCTTTAGAATGTGACGAACCACTTCGCCTCTAGTTTTTTTAGACATGTGTGTAATCACCTTTTTCACACCATCTACTTTGGTGAAGACCTTGATCTCAACGGTTATCGCAACGGGGGATTGCCACACTGTTTGATAGGTTGATGAACGACAATCAATAATTAACTCAGATTCTGCGCCATCTAATGCCTGCGCTACCTGTGCGGCCATCTTTTTATTCTTAATTTTTTCTTTATATGGCTCGATTGGATCCAACGGGCGCACAACTGCGTATTTGGCCGAGATGATGGCGATGCAGGACTGACCCAGCTTCTGCGCGGGATTGGTAAGTGTGTTCCACCCTAAGGCTGCGTAGAGAACGCCGGTATAGACCTGGATAGCCGGCCCTGGGGTGGCTGATTTCTTTTCAGAGGGCGGCAACAGGATTAACACTGGCTCAGTATGGGGGCGCGACACGCTCAAAGCGTGTCAGTGCCACCTGTTACCTTTCGAACAGATGTTCGGATAAACTTTCCGAGTACAACCAGAGCGGTTCCAACCTCCGCCTGCAGCTCTTCTCCACACTCGATGTGGGGAATCTGTAGTCCGTCGTTGGGTCTCCGTACCTTCTGGGCCAGACCAAACGAACTGCACAACGCAGGACGTTCTATCGAAAGGAATGTACGTGGCTACTGAAAAAAGTAACAAAGCAAACGATGCAGCACAAGATAAAGCCAACGTTGAACGCCACAAGGCGTTAGACACAGCCCTAGCCCAGATCGAACGTCAATTTGGTAAGGGCGCAGTGATGAAGATGTCAGAGCGACAGAACACAGTGATCGAAGTTATCCCAACTGGTTCAATCGCATTAGATATCGCACTTGGTATTGGTGGACTTCCACGAGGTCGCGTTGTTGAAATTTACGGACCAGAGTCTTCAGGTAAGACAACTCTTACATTGCACGCTATCGCTAATGCTCAAAAGGCTGGCGGCATCTGTGCATTTATCGATGCAGAGCACGCATTTGATTCAGAGTATGCAAAGAAGCTTGGTGTTGATATTGATGCACTGTTGGTGTCACAGCCAGATACTGGTGAGCAAGCGCTAGAAATCATGGACATGCTGATTCGTTCAGGTGCACTTGATCTCGTTGTAGTTGACTCAGTTGCAGCACTTGTTCCTCGCGCAGAAATCGAAGGCGAGATGGGTGATTCACATATGGGTCTACAAGCTCGTTTGATGTCTCAAGCACTTCGTAAGATCACAGGAGCGCTGCACCAATCAAAGACAACAGCGATCTTTATTAACCAGCTGCGTGACAAGATCGGTGTCTTCTTTGGTTCACCAGAGACAACTACAGGTGGAAAGGCACTTAAGTTCTACGCTTCGGTTCGCCTAGATATCCGTCGTATTGAAACACTTAAGGATGGCCAAGAATCAGTTGGTAACCGTACCCGCGTAAAGGTAGTTAAGAACAAGATGGCTCCACCTTTCAAGCAGGCAGAGTTCGACATTATTTACGGCACAGGTATTTCACGCGAAGGCTCATTGATTGATATGGGTGTTGAAATCGGTGTTGTTAAGAAGTCTGGCGCTTGGTACACATACGAAGCAGACCAGCTTGGTCAGGGCAAGGAAAATGCACGCGCATTCCTACTTGATAACCCAGATCTAGCCAATGAGATTGAAAATAAGATCCGCGAACACTTTGTTCCAGTCGAGGTCGATCCAGCGTTAGTTGCTGCAATTGATGAAGCTGCCGCAGAGGTAGATTTCTAAGCTCCAATGTTGGAGTTTAATAAAGTTGACCACGAGGCTGACCCTTACTCGATCGCAAATACCATCGCACTCAATGCTTTGGTTACTCGCGCAAAGAGTAAGGGTGAGCTTCTGGCTCACTTAAAAAAGCGAGGCATAGAAGATGATGTTGCTCAGGCAACTATTTTTCGCCTTCAAGAAAAAGGTTTGATCAACGATTCAGAGTTTGCGAAAGCATGGACTCAATCCCGTCATACCTCCAAGAAATTATCGAAGCGGATCATCGCTGGAGAACTTCGCACTAGGGGAGTAGATCAATCCAGTATTGATGAAGCGTTAGATGAAATTGATGATGAGTCTGAGTATCGAACCGCGTTTTCATTGGGAATGAAAAAATACAACACAATGAGTCGACTTCAGCCAGAGGTGCAGATTCGCAGAATTCAATCCCTATTGCAGCGAAAAGGTTTTTCTTTTCCTACAATTGCTCGTGTTATTCGCGAGCTAGATGTTCAGTCAGACGAGCTGCAGTAGCAACTACAGCAGCAGCATGTATGCGGCCAGGTTGACGTCCCAGACGTTCGATCGGGCCGCTTATGCTTACTGCGGCAATTACTTTTCCATTTGGTGCGCGCACGGGTGCTGATACAGATGCAACACCTGCTTCGCGCTCTCCAACTGATTGTGCCCACCCACGACGTCGATCAGCAGATAGTTGCGCGGCGGTAAAGCGAGCGTTAGTTAAACCACGATGAATCTTTTCCGACTCTTCCCACGCCAGAAGAATCTGCGCAGCAGATCCGGCGTGCATTGTCAGAGCTGCGCCAACAGGAACAGAGTCACGCAATCCTGATAAACGTTCTGCCACAGCAACACAAATGCGTAGATCTCCTTGACGGCGATACAACTGCGCACTTTCACCTGTTGCATCGCGTAGCGCGGCTAGCGCAGGGGCGGCAGCGGCTAATAAACGATCTTCGCCGGCAGCAGCGCCTAATTCGCCAGAACGTGGACCTAAAACAAATCGCCCCGTTAAATCACGTGCAACTAAACGATGAAACTCAAGTGCCACAGCTAAACGATGGGCGGTGGGGCGGGCGATACCGGTTGCAGCAACAAGTTCGGCAAGTGAATGCGGGCCGGCTTCTAGCGTGCTTAAAATTGAGACGGCTTTGTCTAATACGCCAACTCCGCTATTCTTCGTGTTCATAGAGTGATATTAGCATCTCAGTATCTGATACCACAACTTAGAAATGTAAGGAGCAGTACATCGTGGGTAAAACGCTAGCCGAGAAAATTTGGGCAGAGCATGTTGTTCGCGCGGCACAAGGCGAACCAGATTTGATTTATATCGATCTACATTTAATCCACGAAGTGACTAGCCCGCAAGCATTTGATGGTCTGCGTCTTGCAGGACGCCCAGTTCGTCGCCCTGATCTAACAATTGCAACAGAAGATCACAATGTGCCGACACAAAATATTAATTTGCCAATCGCAGATCCAGTTTCAAAGCTACAGGTCGACACCTTGCGTGCAAACTGCGCAGAATTTGGCGTGCGCATTCACTCATTAGGCGATAAGGACCAAGGAGTTGTTCATGTTGTTGGACCACAACTTGGTGTTACACAACCCGGCATGACAATTGTGTGCGGAGATTCGCACACATCGACCCACGGTGCTTTTGGCGCACTTGCTTTTGGTATTGGAACGTCTGAAGTTGAGCATGTGCTTGCAACGCAAACATTGCCGCTGCAACGTCCAAAGACAATGGCGATCAATGTTGAAGGTTCATTAAAGCCAGGTGTCACATCCAAAGACATCATCCTGGCAATCATTGCAAAGATTGGCACCGGCGGTGGCCAGGGATATGTCATCGAATATCGAGGCAGTGCAATCCGTGCTCTGTCAATGGAATCACGCATGACGGTATGTAACATGTCTATTGAAGCTGGTGCGCGTGCAGGTTTAATTGCTCCTGATCAAACAACTTTTGATTACATCAAGGGTAAGCCACATGCACCAGAAGATTTTGATGCAGCCGTTTCTTATTGGAAAACCCTATTTACAGATTCGGACGCAAAATTTGATGTTGAGGTAAATCTGAATGCAGATGAGCTAGAGCCATTTGTTACCTGGGGAACTAACCCAGGCCAAGGCTTGCCGCTAAATTCAGTTGTTCCGAATCCTGCAGACATTGCAGATTCAGAAGCCCGCACTGCGGCAGAACGTGCACTTGTTTACATGGGCCTTGAAGCTGGCACACCGCTTAAAAAGATAGCCATTGACACTGTTTTCTTGGGTTCATGCACCAACGGTCGCATCGAAGATTTACGTGCGGCTGCCGATATTTTAAAGGGCAAAAAGATTGCTTCCTCTTTGCGCATGTTGGTTGTTCCAGGATCTGCGCGAGTTCGTTTAGAAGCAGAAGCCGAAGGCTTGGATAAGGTCTTTCTTGATGCAGGTGCTGAATGGCGCAATGCGGGATGTTCAATGTGTCTTGGCATGAACCCAGATCAGCTTGCAGTAGGAGAGCGCTCTGCCTCAACTTCAAACCGTAACTTTGAAGGTCGGCAAGGTAAGGGTGGTCGCACACACTTAGTAAGTCCACTTGTCGCAGCTGCAACAGCGTTGCGCGGAACATTGTCCTCACCAGCGGATCTGTAAGGAGCCAAGACCATGGAAAAATTCATTAAACACATCGGTACCGGAGTTCCACTTCGTCGCAGCAACGTTGATACAGATCAGATAATCCCTGCTGTTTATTTGAAGCGTGTTACGCGCAGCGGTTTTGAAGATGGCCTATTTGCTGCGTGGCGCAATGATCCTGAGTTTGTTTTAAATAATGACGCCTTCAAAAAGGGCACAGTGCTTATTGCAGGAGCAGACTTTGGAACAGGTTCTTCCCGCGAGCACGCGGTCTGGGCGCTGCAGAACTATGGATTCAAAGTGGTTATTTCAAGCCGCTTTGCAGATATTTTCCGCGGCAATTCTTTAAAAGGCGGATTGCTAACAATCATTCTGGATCAAGCAGAAATTGAAGCGATGTGGGCTGCCGTTGAAGCCGACCCTTCAACATCGATCACAGTTGACCTTGAAACCCGCACCGTGGCTTATGGCTCAAAGAGTTTGCCATTTGTCATCGATGACTACACTCGCTGGCGCTTGATGGAAGGATTGGATGACATTGGTTTGACCTTAAAACAGACTGATTCCATTGATTCTTTTGAGAAATCTCGACCTGTTTACAAGCCAACTACTCTTCCAATTCGCTCGTAAGGGCTAAAAACAAGCGTAAATTATTAGTTTTACGCGCGGGTGAGAAGCGAAATAGAAAACTCTAGATAAGAGATTGAGGGTTTTCTACGCATAAAAATCGCGCTTTTTGCATATTTTTCGTAAAAATAAAAAATGCGACACGCGCAATTCAATAACCACATCACCCCTTATATGCGCGTAAGTTTATGAACACGTTAAGCAGTTGCTTAACATTTACGCGTAAATAAGGGGATTTCAATGAATAAGGCCCAATTCATTGCTGCGTTAGCACCACACTTCAACGACAGCAAAAAAGAAGCAGCTCACGCTGTAGATATCGTTTTTGACACAATCATCCGTAACCTTGCAAAGGGTGAAGATGTAATGATCAACGATTTCGGTAAGTTCAAGAAGGTTGATCGCAAGGCACGTATGGGACGTAACCCATTTACCGGCGAGACAATCAAGATCAAGGCATCAAAGAAGGCACGCTTCCTACCTGCAAAGGCACTTAAGGAAGTTATTGCTGGAGATCGCAAGCTTGCTCCAGCACCAAAGCCAGAGCCAAAGGTAGTTGCTAAGCCAGCAGCTAAGAAGGCAGCGCCAAAGAAGGCAGCTAAGAAGGTTGTTAAGAAGACAGCTAAGAAGGCTGCAAAGAAGTCTCCTGCTAAGAAGCGTCCAGCAGCGAAGAAGGTTGTTAAGAAGGCGAAGAAGAAGTAATTCTTGTCGCTTAAAAAAACGGGGCTGGCTAACGCAAGCCCCGTTTTTTTACTTATGCGGCACTATTATTACGCTTATGACGGAGTTCAAGATTTCATATGCTCCACCTCAGGGAAAACCACTCGGAACTAATTTTGCTTTTAAGCTGGGTACTAAGGTAGTTATCCCACTTCTTAATCTGGTGGGAAAAAAAGTATGGCGGGGTGGAGAAAACATTCCCAAGAGTGGCAAGGCAATCGTTGCCAGTAATCATGTCTCATACTTAGACGTTTTGTTTCTCACTCACTTTCTCTATCGAAATGGGCGGGCTCCACGTTACATAGGCAAAGAAGGCGTTTTTAAAGTTCCCGTTATTGGAAAAATTGTTTTGGCAGCGGGCATGGTTCCAGTGGCTCGCGAAAGTAAGGACGCCTCTAAAGCTTTGGATCACGCTGTTCGATTGTTAGAAATCGGCCATTGCGTTGGGGTCTATCCAGAAGGAACATTAACTAGGGATGCGAACGGTTGGCCGATGGTTGCAAAAACAGGGCTTGCCCGACTAGCTATAGCTACTCACACCCCGATCGTTCCAATTGCTCAATGGGGCTCGCAGATTGTCATGCCAACGTATGAAAAGAAAATTAAGTTTTTCCCTCGTACGCCGATACAGGTGCTGGCAGGAAAGCCACTTGATTTGTCAGCCTGGTATGGAAAAGAGAATGATCCTGAAGCATTACGTGAGGCCACTGCATTTGTAATGCGCGAGCTGACTAATCTGCTGGAAGAGCTTCGTGGAGAAAAGCGGCCGGTGGAGATATTTGATCCACATAATTCAACTCTTCCACGCACCGGAAATTTCAAGAAGGATAAAAAGAAGTGAGCAAGGTAGTAGTGCTAGGTGCTGGACAGTGGGGAAGCACTATGGCTCAAGTTTTATGCGATGCTGGCAACCATGTTTTGTTGTGGGGACGTAATCAAGATGTCGTAGATGAGATAAACAACAATCACACAAATAGAAAATATTTAGACGAGAACGTTCTTCCAGTCGGGCTCAAAGCAACGAGTAATCTTCAAGAGGCATTTGATTATTCAAATATTTATGTCTTGGCAGTGCCGGCACAGACATTGCGCGATAATTTAAAGAGTTGGAAGCCTTTGGTACAGCCAGGTGCTATTTATGTCAGTACTTTGAAGGGTATCGAAGTCAGCACCATGTCTCGGATGACAGAGATTATTCACGAGGTAATGGAAACAGAAAACATCGCAATTATTACTGGACCCAACCTTGCTAATGAGTTGATTCTGCGCCAGCCAGCAGGAGCCGTTGCTGCAGCTTCACATATGGCTCTGGCAGAGAAAGTTCAGCAACTCTTTGCAACTCCTTACTACCGCGTTTACACATCTGTGGATGTTTTGGGATGTGAATTTGCTGGCGCGATTAAAAGCGTCATCGCACTTGCGGTTGGAATTTCTATAGGACTTGGTTTCGGCGAAAATACACAGGCGATGTTAATTACACGTGGACTCAATGAGGTTGCACGGTTGTGTGCGGCTCATAATGCTGATCCATTGAGTGCAGCGGGCTTAGCCGGTATGGGAGATCTCGTTGCTAGTTGTGGTTCTTCATTGTCCCGAAATCGAACCTTTGGAGAAGTACTTGGTCGAAGTGGATCGATGGATGTTGCTCGCACAGAAGTAGCAAAGACTGTCGAAGGAGTTGCTTCATCTAGTGCAATTCTGGAAATTGCACACCGCGTTGGCGTGGAAGTACCTGTAATTGAGGCGGTTGCAGACGTGGTTTCAGGAGTCATCACACCTACTGAAGCGCTAGATCGCTTAATGGAAATAACCACAAAAGCTGAAAACTTTATTCGATGAGCAAACAAATAATCGCAATTATTTGCGGCGGACCCAGCAGCGAACACGAAGTTTCTTGTGTTTCAGCAGGAGGAGTACTCAAAGGTTTAGATAGACAACGTTTTGAGCCATTGTTAATTGGAATCACAAAAACTGGGACTTGGGTTGAGCTCCCAATTGATTATCCATTAACGATTGTTAATAAGCAGATGCCAGTAGTTGAAGATAATGGGCGGCATATTGAGGTAAATCAGTCAGGATTTTCACTCGATGGCCAGATATTGGATATTGATTGCGTATTTCCTGTCCTGCATGGCGAATTTGGCGAAGATGGACAGATCCAACGTTTACTTGATGAGGCCGAAATGGCTTATGTTGGAAGTGGCGTCAGTGCATCAGCACAAGCCATGGACAAGGATGTTGCAAAGCTTCTTTTTGCATCCAGCGGCATGAAGGTCGCAGAAGGTATTGCTGTTACGGAACATGATTGGCAGAGCGCCGCTGATTCGATGAGTTTTCCAGCTTTTGTAAAACCAGCAAGCGGTGGATCAAGTCGAGGTACTCATAAAGTTAAATCTGCTGCCGAGTTAAAGCCAGCGATCACAGATGCATTGTTGTATGACAGCAAAGTATTGATTGAGAAAGCCATTAAAGGACGCGAGATTGAATGCGCAGTCTTAGAACGAGATGGCAAAGTTGAAGCATCCATTGTTGGTGAAATCATTGTTAATCCAAAATTTGAATTTTATGATTTTGAAGCTAAGTATTTGGATGATGCAACCACGGTAAGAATTCCTGCCGATATTCCAGAGTTAGATGCTGATGAAATCCGAAGACTTGCCGTTGCGGCGTTTCATGTCTTGGGATGTTCTGGCTTAGCCCGTTGTGACTTTTTCTATACACATGATGGCGAAATAATTATCAATGAAGTCAACACAATGCCCGGTTTTACTGGGACATCCGTTTATTCAAAATTGTGGCAAGCCTCAGGGGTTACTTACACAGAATTAATTTCAGCGCTTATAGATACAGCGCTTTCTTCTTAACTTAGGTGTGTAACAGGACAGGTTAATGTGCGAGTAATACCTGGCACAGCCTGAACCTTTGACAGTACAAGTCGTCCAAAATCTTCCATGCTTGTTGCTTCAGCTCGTATGATTACATCGTATGGACCAGTGACACCTTCTGACAGTGTGACGCCAGGGATTTTTGCAACTGCATCTGCAACTCCTGTTGCCTTGCCAACTTCAGTTTGAATCAGAATGAAAGCTTGTACTGACATGTGAGGTCCTTTCTGGTCGAGGCTCAAACGCTACCGCAGAACATCCCAGACTCACTAGTCGATTAGGCTAGGTGCTATGAACTTCGATGAGGCGGGCGTGATTTCTGTATTAACGCGCATATTTGGGGCAACTCATCGTTGGGTCGAGGTGGGAATTGGTGATGACGGGGCAGTCGTTGCAACAACTGATCGAACCGTCATCACAACAGATATGGCCGTTGAAGGCACACATTTTTCAACAAAGTGGAGCAGCGCTTTTGATATTGGTCGCAAGATCACAGCTGCAAACTTGGCAGATGTGTATGCGATGGGTGGATCGCCAAGGTACCTAGTAGCTGCTGTAACCCTTACTGGCCAAGAAAGTATGGAATGGATTGAAGAACTTGCAGAAGGTATTGCACATGAAGCAAATAGTTGTGGTGCATTTGTTGTGGGTGGAGATTTAGCCAAAGGGCCTTGCATAGTTATTTCGATTACCGCCATTGGTGAGGCGGATAATCCAATCACTCGTTCTGGAGCGCAAGTTGGGGATTCAATTTATATCTCATCCTTGCCTGGTTGGTCTGCCGCTGGTCTTTCAATAATTGAAAAAGATCTAGAAGATGATCTGGCTCTCCACGCCGTGTCCGAGTACAACGCGCCAACAGTGGATTATGTTTCAGCTATTCAGTTCTCAAACAATCGAGCACATTCAATGTGTGATGTTAGTGATGCTCTTGTTATTCAAGCCGATCAATTGGCAAAAGCATCTGGAGTTGCCTTGAAATTTGATCAGCAATTGATTGCTCAACACCCAGAGTTTGAATCTTTGAAAGAGCTGGCCGATAGCCAAGATGTTGATGTGTGGCAATGGATATTCGCAGGTGGTGAGGACCACGTATTTTTAGCTACAGGAATAGACGTCGCTGGTTTTTGCGTAGGAACAGTTGTTGAAGGAAACGGTGTACTTGGGGTAGAAATGAAAAAAGCGCCAGATACCTGGCGCCATTTCAATTAATAAAAATTAACGAGTAACTTTTCCAGCTTTGAGGCATGAAGTACAAACGTTTTGACGCTTTGGTGTTCCGCTAACAAGTGTGCGCACGCGCTGGATGTTCGGATTCCAACGACGACGGGTCTTGACCTGTGAGTGAGAAACATTGTTTCCGAAGCTGGGCCCTTTGCCACAGATATCGCATGTTGATGCCACAGCGGTACTCCTTTTAACTTTTCTATTGATCTCGTTCCAATGGGAACAGGCCGTAAGGGTACCCCGTAGGCGGGGTTCAATGCCAATTCACGCTTGGTGCCCGAATTTGATGGGATTTAGCGAGAGAATGCCCGTGTGGCGCATCTAGATAACAAGGTTTCGGCGGTCGTCGGTGACCGCACCGCCAAAGTTCTTGACACCACGTTTGGAATTAAAAGTGTTGGCGACCTCATGCGCCACTACCCACGTCGATACATGGTGCGTGGTGAGCTGTCGGATATTTCAGCCCTTCATGAAGGCGATGAAACAACGATTTTGGCGCAGGTGTATTCAGCATCAACTAGACCTATGCGCGGTCGTAAAGGCAGCATGCTTGAAGTTGTTGTCACGGATGGAACAGACAAATTGTCCTTAACTTTTTTTAATCAAGCCTGGCGTGAGAAAGATTTGAAGGTTGGGCGTCAAGGTTTATTTGCCGGCAAAGTAGGAGTTTTCAACAATAAAAAACAACTCGCACATCCGGATTACGAAATGATTCCCGATGGCTCAGATGTTGATAGCGCTGTTGAAGGTTTCGCGGGTAAGTATCTTCCCGTTTATCCCGCTTCGGCCAAAATGCCTTCATGGAAAATTTCACAATGTGCGCAGTTAGCCATTGGCGCACTGGAAGAGATCGAAGACTTCTTACCTACTGCAATACGTGAAAAACATAATTATCCATCACTGCATCAGGCATTAGTTCAGTTACATCAGCCAGCTGACCTAGATCATGCCGAACTTTCTAGAGAACGTTTGACCTTTGATGAAGCATTCCTGCTGCAATCTCTTTTGGTAATGCGCAGAATCGAATTAAAGAAATTGAATTCAACTTCCAGAAAACGCATTAGTGGCGGTTTACTTGACGCTTTTGATGCGACTCTGCCATTTGAATTAACTGCTGGCCAAGTTGCGGTGTGCAAAGAAATTGAATCTGATCTTGCGCAGTCTCATCCAATGCACCGTTTATTACAGGGTGAAGTTGGTTCGGGTAAAACAATCGTTGCCTTGCGAGCGATGTTGGCTGTTATTGATAGTGGAGGACAGGCTGCCCTGCTAGCTCCAACTGAAGTTTTAGCTGCCCAACATCTTCGTACGATTCAAAAATTATTAGGCGAACTTGGTCAGGGTGGAATGCTTGGTGGTTCGGAGAAAGCAACACAAATAACTTTGATTACAGGTTCACAGAGTGCTGCTGCTCGAAAAGAAGCGTTGGCTATGGCAGCTAGCGGAAACGCGGGCATTGTGATTGGTACACATGCGCTATTAGGCGAAAAGGTTGAATTCAAAGATTTGGGATTAATTGTCGTTGACGAACAACATCGATTTGGTGTCGAACAACGTGATGCTCTAAAGGAGAAAGCAGTGCTGCCTCCGCATCTACTGGTTATGACTGCAACTCCTATTCCGCGAACAGTTGCAATGACCGTCTTTGGTGATTTAGATGTTTCTACATTGCGCGAGCTGCCTTTAGGACGACAACCGATTACAACTCATGTTGTGCCTGTGAAAGAGAAGCCAAGCTTTTTGGAGAGAGCATGGCAAAGGATTAACGAAGAAGTTGCCCAAGGCCATCAGGCATACATAGTTGCACCGCGCATCAGTTCAGATTCCGATGCCAATGCGGACATTGATTTCTTGTTCGGAGAAGAATCAACCGAGATTTCCTCGGTCGAAGAATTAGCCCCGACATTGCATGCCGGCCCGCTAAAGGGCTTAAAACTAGCAATTTTGCATGGTCGCTTATCGGCTGATGAAAAGGACGCAACGATGCAAGCCTTTACTAAAGGCGATATCGATGTCTTGGTTTCAACAACTGTTATTGAAGTAGGTGTGGATGTACCGAACGCCACAATTATGGTGATTATGGATTCGGATCGTTTTGGAGTTTCGCAGTTGCATCAGTTACGTGGTCGTGTTGGTCGCGGAACATCACCCGGGCTTTGTCTTTTAGTGACTCAGTGCGAAGAAGAAACGCCTGCTCGTGAAAGATTAAACGCTGTTGCAGGCACCCTCGATGGTTTCGAATTATCTCGGATTGATCTGGAGCAACGCCGCGAAGGAGATGTGCTTGGGGCTAGCCAATCTGGAACTCAATCTCATCTTCGACTGCTGCGTGTGCTTCGAGATGAAGCATTAATCGAGCAGGCACGCGATGATGCCGAATCGCTGATTGCAACTGACAATGATTTATCAGACTATCCTGCGCTTAAGGCACAACTGGCACAGATACAGCGTGATCAAGCAGTTGACTATTTGGATAAGGGCTAATCAATTGAGAATCATTGCTGGTGTTGCAAAGGGGCGAATACTCGGCGCCGTTGCAGGTGCTACTAGACCCACATCTGATCGAGCACGCGAAGGTTTGTTCTCTTCACTAACTTCAGAATTCGGCACCTTTGAAGGTTTACATGTATTAGATCTCTTTGGTGGATCTGGCGCGATTGGATTGGAATCATTGTCACGAGGCGCGAGCTCTGTTCATATAGTTGAAAAAGATGACGAAGCACAAAAAACAATTGAAACTAATTTTGAGATCGTAAAGAAATCGAACCCAACGGGCAAATTTCATTTGTATGGAATGAGTGCCGAGAGATTTTTAAAGGATGCACCTAAAGATAAATATCACCTTGTTTATATTGATCCACCCTTTGATTTTTCTAATCAAGCAGTTGAAGATGTATTGAGTGCGCTTCATGATTATGAATTTCTCAACAGTGATGCTTTCATTGCAGTAGAGCGCACGTCGCGAGGTGCGCAATTTATATGGCCAGATGCATTTGTGCCCGCACGTGAGCGGAAATATGGGCAGGCAACCATTTATTACGCTAATTACCAGCCCTAAGAATGGATAACTGGGCTCAGTATTGCTAGCGTTTGGCACATGAAGCGCGCTGTATGCCCAGGATCCTTTGATCCCATTACCTATGGACATCTCGACATTATTGAACGTGCTGCGCAGCAATTTGATAACGTAGTTGTAGCGGTCTTGGAAAATCGCACCAAATCCAGCCTTTTCACGGTAACTGAACGTATTGCCATGATTAACGAGGTAACCAAGAAGTTTCCTAATGTTTCAGTTGATTCATGGAGCGGATTGTTGGTTGATTATTGCAAGAGTAATTCAATTCAAGCCATTGTTAAGGGTTTGAGAGCGGTTACTGATTTTGATTACGAATTACAGATGGCTCAGGTTAATTTGCAAGGATCAGGTGTTGAAACAATGTTTATGGCAACTTCACCGGCGCATTCATTCTTATCGTCCTCTCTTGTTAAAGAACTCGCTCACTACAATGGCGATGTTTCAACTATGGTTCCACCCTCAATTAATGAAGCACTTAAAGCTCGAGTAGCGGGGAAGTAGACAATGGATTCAGTAGAAAAATTAACTTCAGCGATCACATTAGTTGAGGAAGCCCGCGGAGTTCCGCTTTCTGCAAGTTGCGTTGTACATCGCGCCGAGATGCTTGAAATTTTGGATGAAGCTCGTGAAGCACTACCAACTGACTTTGAATCAGCCCGCAAAATAATTGAAACGCGTGATGCGATTATTGAGGAAGCCAGAGTCAGCGCGGAACAATTGATTACGATTGCACGCGAAGATGTTGCTCAAATGGTTGAACAAACTTCGATTGTTCAAATTGCTCGTGATGAAGCGCGCAAGATATTAGATGATGCTCGTGAAACCGCTGATTTGGAAAAGCAAGAGGTTGAGGAGTACATCGATGGACGCCTTGCAACTCTGGAAGTAATCCTGAATAAGACGATGGATGCGGTTTCTCGTGGGCGCGATCGATTAGCAGGCGCGAATGACAAGGATGTCTTGTCGCAACTAGCTGACGAGTAAAGGCTCATGAGTAAAGCCCTAGATTCTTTCAAACTCAATACATACGAGCTACCTCGACGTGCAGGTGAAATGAAAGAGTACGAATTAGACATTGTCGTTAAGGAAAAGTTTGGCGTTGAGTTGATTTCTGTTCCAGCCGGTGAACTTATTGAAGTTGATGCCCGCTTGGAATCTGTGACTGAAGGCGTTTTGCTAAGCGCAGATGTCTATGCGGTTGCACAAGGTGAATGCATTCGATGCCTCGATCCAGTTGAAATTGTGATTGAACGTAAAATTCAAGAGCTGTTTAACTATGAGCCAACAAATGAACGCGGGAAGAAAAAGCGAAAGAGTCCGACAGAGGATTTAACGACCGAAGATCTAGATGATGCAGAAGAGTTCATGATGGACGGGGACATCCTTGATTTAGAGACCCCGATTCGAGATGCGATAGTCCTGTCATTGCCCAACAACCCGCTCTGCAGCCAAGATTGCCTCGGTTTATGTCCTGAATGCGGTGGCAAGTGGGCTGATTTGCCGGAAGATCATGCGCACGCAGTGATTGATGCCCGCTGGGCCAGCCTGGGGGGATTAAACCTCGAGGATCCCGATTTCAAGATTTAGCCTTTTTAAGGGATACTTACCCTCTGCAGCCCAGTGGCTGCTTCAGGATTGAGAAGAGGTTCGAACAGTGCCAGTACCAAAGCGAAAAATGTCGCGTTCCAAGACGCGCTCACGTCGTAGCCAGTGGAAAACTACTGCAGCCTCTCTATCAACATGCGGACAATGCCAGCAGCCTAAGTTGCAGCACACAGCATGCCCAACGTGCGGTACTTACAACCGTCGCCAGGTATTAGAGGTCTGATCTGAGTTCAATGCTCAGTGAGCAGCTGGGAGTAACACTCGATCCAGCTTTACTCGAGTTAGCTTTTACCCATCGTTCATATGCGTATGAATCTGGAAGTAAAGAAACTAATGAGCGCCTTGAATTTCTTGGTGATTCAGTTCTTGGTTTGATTGTTACCGAAGAACTGTACAAGCGTTATCCAGATTTTGATGAAAGCCGTCTATCACCTTTGCGTTCAGGTGTAGTCAACATGCGCGCGCTCGCAGATATTGCACGCGGATTACAACTTGGGCAATACATTCGACTTGGCAAAGGCGAAGAAGTAACTAATGGACGCGACAAAAACTCATTACTTGCCGATGCGCTCGAAGCATTGATTGGCGCTATTTATTTGCAGTTTGGTTTTGCACAGTGCACCGAGATTGTTCGAAAGTTAATTACACCAACTATGGATTCAGCTGTTGCGCGCGGTGCCGGCCTTGATGGAAAAACTGCGCTTCAAGAATTAGCGGCATCACTTGGTAAGGGTGCGCCTGAATATGTCGTGAGCGAAGAAGGTCCAGATCACGATAAGAATTTCACCGCTGTTGCAATGTTGAGCGGTCAAGTTATGAGCGAAGGAACTGGAAAGAGCAAGCGAGAGGCCGAACAAGTGGCCGCCCGCGCAGCCTATGAAGCGTTAAAAACCGCCTTTCCCCAAGCCTAAATTCACTAAAAACACGCTCCTAAGACGATAGGTTTGCCGCGTGTATTTGAAGAGTATGACGCTCAAGGGCTTTAAGTCCTTTGCTTCTGCGACCACTCTTCGTCTCGAACCCGGCATCACCTGCGTAGTTGGTCCTAACGGCTCAGGAAAATCAAACGTTGTAGACGCACTCACCTGGGTTATGGGTGAGCAGGGCGCAAAGTCACTGCGCGGCGGAAAGATGGAAGATGTCATTTTTGCTGGAACTAGTGGTCGAGCTCCACTTGGTCGCGCAGAAGTTTCATTAACAATTGATAACTCAGATGGCGCATTACCTATCGATTACACCGAAGTAACTATTTCTAGAATTCTTTTCCGTAATGGACAAAGTGAATACCAGATAAATGGTGAAGCATCTCGCTTGCTAGATATTCAAGAACTGTTAAGCGATTCAGGAATTGGTCGCGAGATGCACGTGATCGTTGGTCAAGGCCAACTTGATGCAATTTTGATGGCAACACCCGAAGAGCGTCGTGGATTTATCGAAGAAGCAGCAGGCGTGCTCAAGCACCGTAAGCGTAAAGAAAAAGCACTTCGCAAATTAGATTCGATGCAAGCAAACCTTGCACGTATTCAAGATTTAACAGTTGAACTTCGTCGTCAACTACGTCCACTCGGAAAGCAAGCGGAAGTTGCGAAGAAGGCAGCAACGATTCAGGCGGATTTGCGAGATGCAAAACTTAGATTGCTCGCAGATGATTTTATTTCGATGTCAAAAACTCTCGAACTTGAAGTTGCTGATGAAACTGCTTTGCGCGACAAACGTTCTGCAGTTGAGGCTGAAGTTGAATCGATTAGACGTCGTGAAGAAGCACTTGACGCCCAAGCTGCATACGAAGGTCCATTACTAGTCGCAGCACAAGAGACGTATTACAACTTGAATTCATTGCGCGAAAAGTTCCGCGGAACCCAAAGTCTTGCGCAAGAGCGTTCACGTTTTCTTAATGAAGAAGCAGAAGAAGCCCGTACTTCAGGACGCGATCCTGAAAGTTTGGATAAGGAAGCAGCAGCATTGCGCCTAGAAGAAAGCGAACTTCGTGCAAATGTTGTTTCAGCTCAGCAAGCATTAGCGCAAGCTTCATCCCAATTAATTGCTGCAGAAGCTGCATTAAAAAGTGATGAAGACACGATCGCAGCTGCAATGCGCGCAATTGCAGATGCGCGCGAAGGAACAGCGCGCCAAGAAGGTCACATCAAATCTTTGCATGCACGCCTCGAAGCAATTGCTGAAGAGATTGAACGTCTGGCCAAGTCTCGAGATGATGCCCAGGCACGTGCCGATAAAGCACAACGGGAACATGCATCGTATGAATTAGAAATTGCTAGCGCAGATTCCGGCGAACTTGGACTTGATTCACAGTTTGAGGGCGCGAAGGATCGGCTAGATTCCGCTAAATCTAAACTCAATGAATTAGTTGATGCTGAGCGCGCAGCAGATCGAGAACGCAACGCTATTGAGGCAAAGCTTGAAGCGATGAAGTTGACCTCACAAAATCGCGATGGAGCATCGGCTTTACTTCGTGATTCACGTGGAGTCTCTATTCTGGGCAGTATTGCCGGTCTAATTGAAATTGATAATGGCTGGGAATCTGCAGCCGCAGCTGCACTTGGCACTTTGGCTGACGCGGTTGTTGTGCAGGATCTGTCATCAGCCGTAACGGCGCTGACTACATTGCGCAGTGAAAACCTTGGTCAAGCAGATGTTTTGGTTTATGAACCAGGACAAACAGGTAATGGCAACATTCCTGCAGGTTTAACTCCGTTGTCCGCACATATTCGTTCAAGTGCAATTGGGGATTTGCTTGCATCGTTACTTGCTTCAACCGTTGTTGCAGAAAATGCAAACGTGGCAGAGGCGATCTTGAGATCCCATCCTGGTGTAACCGTTGTTACTCGTGACGGCGATGTAATTTCACGTGGACGTGCCCGAGGTGGATCTAAATCTTCGTCCTCATTGATTGAAATTAAGGCTCTCATTGAAGGACTTGAAAGCAAACTGCAGGAAGTTACACACAATTGTGATCGCTTAAAATTTGAAATTTCAACTGCCACTGCAGAACTTGCCTCACGTCAGAGTGATTTTGATGGAGCATTATCAAAGCTCAATGAGTCAGATGCCCGAATTGCTGCTTTAACCGAACAGTTGGCGGTTTCAGGACAAAACATGAAGTCAGCAGTGGCAGAAGTTGAACGCCTTAACACATCGATAAATGAGGCAACTGCGGCAAAGTCTCGCGATGAAGGCGAAATTGTTATTGCGCAAAATCAATTGCAACAACGTGGTGAAGTCGCAGAGCCTGATCATTCCCACGCAGAAGATTTGCGTAATCAAGTTTCAGTTGCACGAACCGCTGAAGTTGAAGCGCGCTTGGCTGTTCGAACAATCGAAGAGCGTGTTGATTCAGTTGGTGCACGTGCCTTGGCGCTCGAGCAATCTGCTCAAGCCGAACGCGATGCATCAGAACGCGCAATTATTCGCCGAGGCGCACGAGCACGTGCTGCAGTTATTTCGCAAGCTGTTGCAGAGGCTGCTTATGAGGCTTTGATTCACATCGAACGCTCAATTGCTAAAGCTGCGGTAGAACGTGGCCGTCTCGAAGAGTCTCGCGCAGCACGTGAAGGTGAAACTCTTACTGTTCGTACACGTGGACGCGAATTAACATCAGAGCTTGAACAATTGACAACAAGCGTTCACAAAGATGAAATAGCTCGCGCAGAGCAGCGACTACGTATTGAAACTCTAGAAGCCAAAACTGTTGAAGAGTTCGGAATCGACACATCCACTTTGGTGAACGAATACGGCCCAGATAATGATGTGCCAACTTTCCACGAGACCGATGACGGCGAAATTGTTGCAACTGAACTTGTTCCATATCGTCGAGATCAGCAAGAAAAACGTCTGGCATCTGCTGAACGATCACTGAATTTACTGGGCAAGATCAATCCGCTTGCACTCGAAGAGTTCACATCGCTAGAAGAGCGTTTAAAGTTTTTGGCCGAACAACTTGAGGACCTCAAGAACACCAAAAAGGATTTGTTAGACATCATCAAGGAAGTTGATGATCGCGTTCAATCAATTTTCATGGAAGCATATACAGAGACAGCAAAACACTTTGAGGATATTTTCGCTCGCTTGTTCCCAGGTGGAGATGGTCGCTTGATCCTTACAGATCCGGATAATCCATTAACCACAGGTGTTGATGTGGAAGCCCGCCCACCAGGAAAGCGTATTAAGCGACTTTCATTGTTATCAGGTGGAGAAAAGTCACTAACTGCTGTTGCCATGTTAGTTGCAATCTTTAAGGCTCGTCCAAGTCCGTTCTATGTTCTAGATGAGGTTGAAGCAGCTTTGGATGATGTGAACCTTGGCCGCTTACTTGTTGTCCTAGAAGAGCTCCGTGAGAGTTCTCAGTTGATCATCATTACTCACCAAAAGCGCACTATGGAAATTGCTGATGCGTTGTATGGCGTAACAATGCGTGGTGACGGTGTTACTGAAGTTATTTCACAACGCCTGCGCGAATCTGACGCTAGCTAAGGTTTTTTCGATGGGTCTTTTTAGTAAATTCATCGCCAAAGTAAAAGGCACAAATGATTTTTCACCTGCCGATTGGGCCGAACTAGAGCAAGAGCTTTTAGCATCAGACCTTGGCCCAACTCTGACAAAGAATTTCTTGGCCGAAGCTAAAAAAGTTAAAAGTGATAACGCAGAGCAAGCGCTAATTGAAATTTTGACCTCAAACCTTTCAAAAATCTCTCATGAGCCCGTAATGGTCAATGGCACGACAACAATTATGGTTGTTGGAGTCAACGGCACAGGTAAGACAACATCTGTTGCAAAGCTTGCTTCGTATTACAAAAAGAGTGGCAAAAGCGTTGTCTTAGCTGCAGGAGACACCTTCCGCGCAGCCGCAGTTGATCAATTAAAAACCTGGGGTAGCCGAATCGGAGTTTTGGTTGTGGCGGGAAAAGATAATGGAGATCCTGCCTCTGTTGCATTTGATGGAGCGAAAAGTGCCCACGATTCTGCAAGTGATGTTTTCATTATCGATACGGCGGGACGTTTGCATAATAAGAATGATTTGATGGCAGAGCTCAGCAAAGTAAAGCGTGTAGTCGAAAAGGTCTCGCCTATTAATGAAGTCTTATTAGTTATTGATGCAACTACAGGGCAAAATGGATTACAGCAGGCGAAGATTTTTACCGAATGCGTTGAAGTTACTGGGATTGTGTTAACCAAGTTAGATGGCAGCGCCAAGGGTGGGGTAGCCCTTGCGATCGAGGCCGAATTGGGAATACCGATCAAATGGGTGGGTACGGGTGAAGCTGAGACCGACTTTGCCCTCTTTGACGCTGATTCCTACCTAAAGGGTCTGCTCTCGTAACGCTAGATCTTTTAACACAAACGTAACGCCAGCCCTTTTAACGCAAATGTAACAAATTGGAGGGTTTTGTCACGCCCCTGAAACCCTATGAGCGTTCTTTCGTAACTGCGCTGCTAGAAGGTATGGCCATCTCAAAGGCGAGAACTTGTTACCTTTATGAAAGCAGAAAAAACTATGGAAGAGATTGTTCTAAATTCTGGCGATACCGCCTGGATGTTAGCAAGCACCGCTCTCGTTCTTCTTATGACGCCTGGACTCGCATTTTTTTATGGCGGCATGGTTCGCACCAAGAGTGTTCTAAATATGATGATGATGTCATTTATTTCAATTGGAATCGTCAGCGTGTTGTGGGTTATTTATGGATTTGAATTGGCATTTGGATACAAAGGCGAATCAGCTTGGTATGGCAATATTTCGTTCTCTGGCCTTGGTGGAGTAGTAAACGAATTCACTAATAATGGTGGAATTTATCCAATTCCAGTGTTGGTATTTGCGGCATTCCAATTAATGTTTGCAATCATCACTCCAGCACTTATTTCAGGCGCAATCGCAGATCGTGCAAAGTTCTCAGCATGGGCTGTCTTTGTGGCCATCTGGTCAACAATTGTTTACTTCCCAGTTGCGCACTGGGTGTTCGCGTTCGGAAACAAAGTTGGTGACACCATTACTGGCACAGGTTTCCTAGCTGGTAAAGGCCTTGAAGATTTTGCAGGTGGAACTGCAGTTCACATTAACGCTGGTGCTGCCGGACTTGCCTTAGCAATTGTTCTTGGAAAGCGTGTTGGTTGGCGCAAGGAAGCAATGCGTCCCCACTCTTTGCCGCTAGTTTTACTTGGTTCTGGACTTTTGTGGTTTGGTTGGTTTGGTTTCAATGCTGGATCGGCTCTTGCCGCAAACGGAATTGCTGGCTTAGCTTTTATGAATACACAAGTTGCAACAGCAGGTGCGGTTTGCGGATGGTTGTTAGTTGAAAAAGTTCGCAATGGTCACCCAACATCACTTGGCGCTGCATCTGGTGCAGTTGCCGGCCTTGTTGCAATCACCCCTGCTTGTGCATTCGTTGCACCATGGGCTGCGGTTGTAATTGGATTATTTGCCGGAATCTTCTGTGCACTAGCAGTTGGCCTCAAGTACAAGTTCGGATTTGATGATTCGCTAGATGTTGTCGGAGTTCACCTTGTTGGTGGAATCTGGGGATCACTTGCAATCGGATTATTCGGAACACATGTAGTTAATAGCATCGGACTAGATGGCTTGTTGTATGGCGGCGGAACAGGGTTGCTAGCAAAGCAAGCTTTGGGTGTTGGCCTTGTAGCTGGTTATTCATTCATCGTGACTTTAATTCTTGGTTTTGTAATCGAGAAGACCATTGGCTTCCGTATTTCAAAGGATGCAGAAGTTGAAGGTATTGATCTCAGCGAACATGCTGAAACGGCTTATGAAATGTCTAGCTCATCACGTGGAGGTTCCTTCTAATGAAACTGATTACAGCTATCTTGAAACCATTTAAGTTAGAAGATGTTAAAAATGCTCTGCAAGCTGCTGGTGTAACAGGTATGACTGTTTCTGAAGCTAGTGGCTTTGGGCGACAGCGCGGTCACACCGAGGTGTATCGCGGTGCCGAATACACGGTGGACCTAGTTCCAAAGGTTCGGCTCGAAGTACTTGTCGACGACAAAGATGCAGATTCTGTAGTCGATGTGATTGTTAAGGCTGCTTCAACAGGGTCAATTGGTGACGGAAAGGTTTGGACGACACCAGTTGATCAGGTAATTCGCGTGCGTACGGGAGAGCGCGGTAGCGAAGCAATCTAGACTTGTCGCTATGAGTACCCGTGAGAGACGAGATCGATCGAACGAGAGCGATCGATTTCTTTCACAACTGTTTCAGGATGCAATCAATACGCATTGCGATTCAGATACGGGTAGGGAGTTAGCACTCGCCGCGGTCGGTGGTTACGGCCGCGGTGAGCTATCTCCGGGATCAGATTTAGATATTTTAATTATCCATAATGGAAAAGTTTCGCAAGAAAAGTTAAAAGCAATAGTTAACGATTTGCTATACCCGCTGTGGGATAAGACCAGCGTTGACCACTCAGTGAGAACTAGAAGTGAAACTAGAGAGGCCGCCGCAAGTGATTTACGGGTGGCCACTGGCTTATTAGATATCCGCCATATTTCTGGTAATCCGGAATTAGTCGCAGCTATTCAAGGAGATTCGCTTGAATACTGGCGCAAAGATGCAAAGCGAAACCTTGCAGAGTTAGAAAAATCATTGACAGAAAGACATGAACGAGCAGGTGAACTAGCGTATTTACTTGAGCCAGATTTGAAAGAGGCTCGAGGGGGATTGCGAGACATTCAAGCATTGCGCGCTATTTCACTTTCGGGCGCGGTGCATGTACCCCTTGAAAAAATTAGCTGGGCAGAATCAACTCTCAATAATGTTCGTGAGGCTCTACATACTGCAAGTGGTCGAGGTAAAGATCGTCTGCTGTTCCAGGAACAAGACAAGGTTGCGAAACTTCTGGATTACAAAGATGCCGATGCAATGATGGGTGATGTCGCCCGAGCAGCTCGTTCAGTCGACTATTTGCTGGATTACACATGGCACGCTTTCGAACATAAAGGTAAAGATGGTCTTGGTCGAATCATGCGCAGACCTCGTGTGGTTAGCGTTGCAAAAAATGTTAGTGCAGTAGAGCGCGAAATAATTATTGACTCGTTAACATCCTTTGATGAAGATCCAGTGGTGGGTTTAAGAGCTGCTGCAACCGCAGCGCAACTTGGCTTACCGTTGTCCCTGGATACCTGTACCGAATTATCGTTGGCATTAAATAGTGGACAAGGTGTTTTGCCCAATCCTTGGCCGCGCGAGGCTCGAGAGTTATTAATAACCCTTATTGGTGCGGGTGAAACTATGGTTGGAATCTTTGAGACTTTGGATCAAGAGGAAATCATTTTCCATTGGATTCCAGAGTGGCGAAGTGTTCGTTCGCTTCCGCAAAGAAATGCACTGCACAGACATACCGTTGATCGGCATATGGTCGAAACTGCAGTCCATGCTGGAAAATTGACTCGAAAAGTTCATCGGCCCGACCTGCTTCTTTTCGCAGCGTTATTCCATGACATCGGTAAAGGCACTGACGAAGATCATTCTGAGCGCGGCGTTCGCTTGATCGAACCAATTGCTCGTCGCGTAGGTTTTGATAATGATGACGTTGAAACTTTAAAGGTTCTTGTTCAACATCATTTACTGTTGTCATCGACTGCAACTCGTCGAGATCTAGATGATCCTGCAACTATTCAGTCTGTGATTGCTTTAATTCCTGATGCCAACACATTGGAACTGTTGCATGCGTTGAGTATTGCTGATGGTGAAGCAACGGGAAGTGCCGGCTGGAGTGATTGGAAAGCCACTCTAGTTTCAGAACTAGTGAGCAGAGTCAGACAAGCAATGTCTGGAATTGAATTTGCACAACAACCAATGGTTAGCGATGAGCAAATTGCGCTGGCAGCAAAGGGTGAGTTAAGAATTACTCTCGAGCCCCATTCAAGCGGATATGCAGTCGAAGTTATTTCACCAGATAAGCCAGGACTTTTATCTATTGTTGCAGGTGTTTTCAATATCTCACGGCTAGATGTTAAATCTGCACGCACGAAAACATTAGGAAATTCTGCGGTGATGTATTGGATTGTGACCCCCGAACCTCATGCACCAGTAATTACCGATGCTGGGTTGCATCAGCTCATTGCTGAAGCGCTTAAGGACTCGGCAGATGTTGAAGAGAAGTTGATAGCAAGAGCGAAGGCATACGCATCTATTCCGACAATTCCGGTACCAGATCCAGTAGTAGAAATTTTTACCGATGCTGCAACAGATGCAACGGTCATTGAAGTACGGAGTCACGATAGACCAGGTCTGCTATTTAGAATTGGTGCTGCAATTACCCAATCAAAAATCGACATCCGATCCGCAATTGTCACAACCCTTGGCGCAGAAGCGATTGATACCTTGTATGTAACCGAGTTAACAGGTGGGCCACTGACACCTGAGCGAGCAATTGAGGTCGCTTCGCATCTAAAGCGGGCCTTGAAGTAGTCTTACCGTCTTATGTTTGAGTCCTTAACTTCCCGCTTTAGCGGAGCGTTCTCGTCTTTGCGTTCCCGCGGAAAGATTTCATCATCGGATATCGCAACTACCTGCGAGGAAATTCGCCAAGCGCTGCTGGAATCAGATGTCGCGCTGTCAGTAGTTGAAGATTTTATTGCAGATATTCGACAGAAGTCGCTGGATGCTTTGCCAACATTGCAGTCAGGCAGCAATCAAGCAAATGCAATCTTTGAAATTGTTAATTCAAGTCTGATTGAAATCCTTGGGGGACAAGCTCGCAGAGTTCGCTTTGCAAAAAATCCACCAACTGTCATCATGCTTGCTGGTTTGCAAGGTGCCGGTAAAACTACTTTGGCCGGAAAGCTGGCAAAGTTTTACGCAGATCAAGGAAACACTCCACTTTTGGTTGCATCAGATTTACAACGCCCTAACGCTGTTACACAGCTACAAGTTGTTGGTGAATCAGTCAATGTTCCTGTCTTTGCACCTGAAGTAGGAAATGGCCAAGGTGACCCTGTAAAGGTTGCAAAGGCCGGAATTGAGTTTGCTAAATCAAAGCACTACAACATGGTCATCGTTGATACAGCAGGTCGTTTAGGTGTTGATGCAGATTTAATGAAGCAAGCATCTGATATTCGAGATGCAGTTAATCCTGATGAAATTTTATTTGTTGTCGATGCCATGATGGGTCAAGATGCCGTTAAAACATCTCAAGCATTCTTAGACGGTGTTGGTTTTGATGGCGTTGTACTGACAAAAGTTGATGGTGATGCCAGAGGCGGTGCAGCACTTTCTATCGCTTCAATGACAAAGCGTCCGATCATGTTTGCTTCAACTGGTGAAAAACTGCATGAGTTTGATATTTTTTATCCAGAGCGCATGGCCTCTAGAATCTTGGGACTGGGCGATGTTGCAACTCTGGCAGAGCAGGCCAAGAAAGCTTTTGATACAGATACGTCAGCAAAGTTAGAAGCAAAGTTTGCCAGCGGTGAAGATTTCACATTAGAGGATTTTCTAGAGCAATTGCAGGCAATGTCTAAGATGGGAAATATGTCCAAGCTACTTGGAATGTTGCCTGGTGCGGGTGCGATGAAAAAACAGATTGAAAACTTTGATGAAGGCGAGATAGTTCGCACAAAGGCAATCGTTCAATCGATGACTCCTACCGAACGAAGAGATCCAAAGGTATTAAATGGTTCGCGCCGAGCACGGATCGCACTTGGTTCTGGCCGAAAGGTTTCAGATGTAAACAATCTGGTGGACAGATTCTCTGCTGCACAAAAGATGATGAAGCAGGTTCGAAATGGAGGCATGCCAGCTGGAATGCCACCAAACATGGGCATGGGCATGCCTGCGATGCCTAAGGCGAATAAGCCAATTAATAAGAAGAAGTCCAAATCAGGCAACCCAGCTAAGCGAGCGCTAGAACAGGGTCAATAAAGCCCGATTTCGTATCTGAGGCCTTAAATGGCAGAATTGGGAACCTGTTGAAGGGGCCCTCTACCCCCAGCAACATCCACAATTCGATAGTCATTTGAATTGATCGCGCACCCCGCTGCGATTGATCCGCATGGCACACATTTACAGGAGTACAACTTTCTTGGCTACAAAAATTCGTTTAATGCGCATGGGCAAAATCCGCACACCGTTTTTCCGTGTTGTTGTTACAGACGCACGTAAGGCACGTAACGGTCTATCAATTGAAGAAATTGGTCGCTACGTTCCAGGACAAGAGCCATCACTGATCGAGATCAACTCAGAGCGCGCTCTGTACTGGCTCGGCGTTGGTGCACAACCATCTGAAGCTGTAGAGGCTTTGCTTAAGGTGACTGGCGATTGGCAGAAGTTCAAGGGTCTTCCAGGAACTGAAGGAACACTTCGCGTTGCAGCGCCCAAGCCATCAAAGGTTGTTGCTTATGAAGCAGCGATGAAGGCTGCTGCTAACGAGCCTGCAGAAGGTGCAACAACAATGAAGAAGAAGGCACAGGAGAAGCTTGCAGCTAAGGCAAACCCAGTTGTTGTGTCCGAAGTAGAAGCAAGCCCCGAGGTGTCCGAGGTTCCAGCTGTAGAAGCGACTGCAGATGTAGTGGTTGAAACACCAGCTGTTGTTGAAACGCCAGCTGAAGAAGCGGCTGCAGAGTAACCATGATGGATGAAGCCCTAGAGCATTTGGTCAAGGGAATCGTCGATAATCCCGATGATGTTGTTGTCTCTGAAAAGAGTGGACGTCGCGGAACAACTTTAGAGGTACGCGTTAACCCTGAAGATATCGGCAAAGTCATTGGTCGTAATGGTCGTACAGCAAAGGCACTTCGTACCGTTGTAAGTGCGCTCGCAGGACGCACAGTGCGCGTCGATCTCATCGAGACCGACGAAGCTCGATAACAATGCGCTTACTCGTGGGGCGAATTGGTCGCGCTCACGGAATTCTTGGTGAAGCGACGATAGAGGTTCGAACAGATGAACCTGATCGTCGCTTTGCCATTGGTGCCACAGTTCAAACAGATACCAATGGTGAGTTAAAAGTTATTTCTGGCCGTGTTCATAACGGCATTTTATTGTTGGGCTTTGAAGGCATTACCGATCGCAATGGCATTGAAAAATTGCGCAACACAATGCTCTATGCCGAGGTTGATATCAATGAATCAAATGATGACGATGAGTATCACGTTATGCAGCTAATTGGTTGCGCCGCAGTTCTTGAATCAGGTGAAGCATTTGGCGAAGTTACCGATGTTATTAATCTGCCAGGACAGGATTTACTTGCAATTAAAACTGCGCAAGGTGAACAGTTAATTCCATTTGTCCATCAATTAGTTCCGACTGTAGATATTGCGAACAAGAAAGTGGTGGTTATTCCGCCAACAATCACGGGGGAGATGGCATGAAAATTGATGCAGTAACAATCTTCCCTGACTACTTTGCGCCACTTCAGCTTTCTTTATTAGGAAAAGCGCAGGAACAAGGTTTAGTTGAAGTTAGCATTCACGACCTTCGCTCATTTTCAACCGATAATCACAACACCGTCGATGACACTCCTTATGGTGGCGGAGCAGGAATGGTTATGTTGCCAGAAATTTGGGGCAAAGCTTTAGATCCCTTAATGACTCCAGAGACAGATTTAATCATTCTGACGCCAGCAGGCAAGCGCTTTGATCAGGCAATGGCTACACAGTTTTCACAGGCAAAGCATTTAGTTTTTGCATGTGGTCGATATGAAGGTATTGATGACCGCGTTCGCCAGCATTATGAATCAAAAAACTATCGTGTTCATGAAGTATCTATCGGTGATTATGTTTTAGGTGGCGGCGAAGTTGCATCGCTTGTAATGATTGAAGCGATTACCCGCTTAATTCCAGGAGTACTTGGAAATCCAGAATCTTTGGCTGAAGAATCACATAACGAAGAGGGGTACTTGGAGTATCCAAACTTTACAAAGCCATCCATCTGGCGAGATCTTGAAGTGCCGGCAGTTTTGCTCAGTGGCAACCATGGGGAAATTGCTAAGTGGCGTGCGGCGCAAGCACAAGAGCGCGCCAAGAAGAATCTCTAGGCTTCAAGTAGAGTTACGACTATGTGCAGATTGCTAGCTTTTTCATCCCTAGAGCGTAAGAGTTTTTACGACGTCGTGGGTAATGAGTTCGACAAATTTGTTGCAATGTCATCAGAGCATAAAGATGGATGGGGCTACGCCTACGATGGCCAGATTCTAAAAGATGTTAATCCTGCCCACGAATCTGATTCGTTGACCCAGGCAAAGACAGAGGTTCTAACTGATGGCGCACTTCTTCACCTGCGTCTTGCCTCTAAGGGGATCACAGTCAATATCGATAACAACCACCCATTTACTCATGGCACAACAACTTTCATGCACAACGGAACCATTCGACCTGGAAACACTGCAGAGCAATTCATCGCAGATAGGTACAAAGGACTCATTCAGGGAACAACCGATAGTGAGCGCTTCTTTTATGCCTTGCTGTCCCAAGTTGATGAGCATGGCTTGGTCGAAGGCGTACGTTCAATCGTTAATCTGATCCGTACTAACGCTGACTACACCGCGCTAAATATCATGGTGCAAACACCAGATACCTTGATTGCTGTGTGTGAGTTTAATGAAGCAAACAAATCTGAATGGAGTGCCGACGATCATTACGAGCTTCGCTTCACCAAGCGCGACAACGACATGATTGTTGCTTCAACAGGGTGGGGAAACACGGATTGGAATCATTTAGATAACCATCACATGCTCGTGGTTGATCGCTCGACTTTAGAGTATTCAATTTCTTCTCTATGACCCGTACCTACACAGTCGAAACCTACGGCTGTCAGATGAATGTCCATGACTCAGAAAGAATTGCGGGTCTATTGGATGAGGCTGGCTATATTCCTGTTGAAATTGGGGAGCAAGCCGACATAGTTGTTTTTAATACCTGCGCAGTGCGAGAAAATGCTGACAATAAGCTTTACGGCAACTTAAGTTTCTTAGCTCCAATAAAGAAGTTGAATCCGAATATGCAGATTGCCGTGGGTGGATGCCTTGCCCAAAAAGATCAAGCAACAATTATTAAGAAAGCACCTTACGTTGATGTGGTCTTTGGTACGCACAACGTTGGCTCATTGCCGGTATTACTAGAACGAGCACGTATTGAAGAAGAATCTCAAATCGAAATCCTTGAATCGCTAGAACACTTCCCATCAACATTGCCAGCACGACGCCTTTCTGCATTCTCATCATGGGTTTCAGTCTCGGTTGGGTGTAACAACACCTGTACTTTTTGTATTGTCCCCACACTTCGTGGAATCGAAAAAGACCGCACTTCAACAGATATCTTGACTGAAGTTAAGACTCTGGTTGATCAAGGCGTAATTGAAATAACTTTGTTGGGCCAAAACGTGAACGCGTATGGTGTTGATTTTGGTGACCGCCAAGCTTTTGCCAACTTATTACGTGATTGCGGGAAAATTGATGGCTTAGAGCGAGTTCGCTTTATGTCCCCGCATCCTCGAGATTTCACTGATGATGTAATCGAAGCAATGGCTGAGACACCAAATGCGATGCCGCATCTGCATATGCCTTTGCAATCAGGATCAGATCGAGTCTTGCAACAGATGCGTCGCTCATATCGTTCTGATCGCTACTTAGGCATATTAGATCGCGTGCGTACAGCGATTCCACATGCTGCCATCACTACCGACATAATCGTTGGGTTCCCAGGAGAAACTGAAGAAGATTTTCAAGCAACTCTTGACGTGTGCTCAACAGCTCGCTTTACCGCTGCCTACACCTATCAATACTCAAAGCGTCCAGGAACACCGGCCGCAACGATGTCGGATCAGATTTCTGATGAGGTTGTCGCAGATCGCTATACCCGTCTTCACAACCATCAGCAGGCAATTTCATTGTCAGTTAATCAAGAAGCAATCGGAACACGCCACAAGATTTTGGTGGGGGATTACGAAGGCCGCCGTGATGAAGCACAAGCTCGCTTAACAGGCCGCAGTGAAGATTTCCGATTAGTGCACTTTGATAACAAATTTGTTGCACGTCCCGGTGATGAAGTATCTGTAACAATCACAGATGCTTCAGCACATTATTTAATTGGCGATCCAATTTCTGTCCGACAAACCCAAGGTGCCGAAGCTCATGCTGCGCGCATCGCACAACCAGGACCTGCTGCAACCATGCTTGGAATCCCAACGGTTAATCGATGAAATTGATTGTTATTTGTGGTGCAACTGCAACAGGAAAAAGTGATTTAGCGGTAACTCTTGCACAAGAAATTGATGCTGAAATCATTAATGCTGATTCGATGCAACTGTATAAGGGTATGGATATCGGAACAGCAAAAATTACGATTGAAGAACGCGAGGGAATTCCTCATCATTTAATGGATTTATTAGAGGTAACAGAAGATGCCAACGTAGCTTGGTATCAAGAAAACGCGCGTGCGGCGATAACCGAAATTCATGGTCGAGGAAAGAATGTAATTATTGTTGGTGGAACAGGGTTGTATATAAAGGCAATTTTAGATGAACTCAATTTTCCAGATACAGATCCCGTTGTCCGCGCCGAATTGGAGTTGGAGTTTGCAACAAAAGGTATCGGGCCATTATTTGAAAGATTAGAAAAACTGGATCCAGCTGCCGCCCTTGCGATTGATAAAGCAAACTCTCGACGCGTTATTCGAGCTCTGGAAGTAATTAAAATTACCGGAAAGCCATTTACAGCTAATTTGCCACGGGAAGAAAGTTCTCGATACCCATATGCCCAGCAGTTTGGATTAGTAATGGATCGCGACGCGCTTTCCGAGCGAATTTCGATTCGTGTTGAGCGCATGTGGGAACAAGGATTAGTTGCAGAGGCTGAAAAGTTGATGGCTGCAGGTATTACGCGCGGGGTAACTGCTCAGCGTGCACTGGGCTATGCCCAAGTAATAGCCCAGATTGAAGGAAAAGTCACAGAAGAAGAAGCAAAGGAAGAGACAAAGCGAGCGACACGACAATACGCGCGACGCCAAGAAACATGGTTTTCCCGAGACGAACGGATTACGTGGATATCCCCGGTACAAAATGCGCTCCAGCGCATTCGTGAATCGATAAACTAATAACAATGATTGCAACATATGGCCACGGTACCGAAAATGATTTTGTCCTCATTTTCGATCCAAAGGATGAGTACTCGATAACAACTGCTCAGACTGCTGCGATTTGTAATCGCGAAACTGGCGTTGGCGCTGATGGGTTAATCCGCATGATCAAGCGCGATGAAAAGTGGTTCATGGATTACCGAAACGCTGATGGTTCCTTGGCCGAAATGTGCGGCAATGGAATTCGAGTGATGGCTAGATACTTAGTTGAAAGAGGACATCAGCCTGAGGGAATTTTTGCTATCAATACTCGAGACGGAATCAAGCATTTGCGGGTACCGCTAACTGATGATATTTCGGTAAATATGGGCCAAGTAACCGATGAAGATGAAGCAATTACTGCAGCAAATAATGGACATATTTGGAATGGATACAACATCAGTGTTGGCAATCCTCATGCCGTTGTTTTTGTGGATGATATGGCTGACATTGGAACCCTAGATGTTGCTCCAGTTGTGCGACCTCGGGATTCCTACCCCGAAGGCGTCAATGTTGAATTTGTGAAGATCATTGAGGGCAACACAGTTGCCATGCGAGTTTTCGAACGAGGATCTGGCGAAACTCGTTCTTGCGGTACTGGTACGTGCGCAGTTGCACTTGCTGCAACATTACACACGAAAGCGAAATTGCCAGCAACCTGGATTATTAATCCTCCCGGAGGCCGACTAGAAGTTTCAATCGATGGTCATTCAAATGCCACCTTAACCGGCCCTGCAGTACTTGTTCGCGATGTAGATATCTCGAGGTTTTTGGTTGAGTAAAGATTTCGATGACGAGTTCGAGTCATTGCTGCGCGAAAGCGCTCGGGTTGCAGCTGAATATGATGCGAGCGAAGAGGATGAAAGCTCGGATCAATCTCAAGAGTTAGAAGAGCGTCATGCGCTTCGACGCGTAAAAGGATTTTCTACTGAGCTTCAAGATATTTCTGAGGCTGAATATCGTCAACTTCAGTTGGAACGAGTTGTCTTAGTCGGCGTCTGGACCGAGGGAACAATCAAGGATGCTGAAAACTCACTTGCAGAATTAAAAGCGTTAGCGGAGACAGCTGGCTCTGAAGTTTTAGAGGGTTTAATTCAGCGGCGAGATAAGCCAGATCCTGCAACCTATATTGGTTCAGGAAAAGTTATCGAACTAAAGCAAGTCGTAATGTCAACGGGTGCGGATACCGTTGTTTGTGATGGAGAACTTTCACCTTCTCAGCTTCGACAGTTGGAAGACAAGTTGAAGGTAAAAGTTGTAGATCGCACCGCTTTGATTTTAGATATTTTCGCCCAGCACGCGAAAAGTAAGGAAGGTAAGGCGCAAGTTGAATTAGCTCAGATTGCATACTTGTTGCCACGCCTTCGTGGTTGGGGAGATTCACTATCTCGCCAAGTAGGTGGTCGAGCAGCAGGTGGTGCTGGAATCGGCGGTCGTGGACCGGGTGAAACAAAGATTGAAACAGATAGACGTCGTATCCGCGACAAAATGGCAAAACTACGTCGAGAAATTGCCGAGATGAAAGTTTCTAGAGATACCAAACGACAAGAACGTCGCCGATTTAATATTCCATCTGTTGCCATAGCAGGGTATACAAACGCTGGTAAATCCTCTTTGCTGAACAAGTTAACGAACGCCGGAGTTTTAGTTGAGAACGCACTTTTTGCCACTTTGGATCCAACTGTTCGTAAATCTGAAACCTCAGATGGTCGCGTTTACACATTAAGTGACACCGTTGGCTTCGTTCGCCATCTTCCACATCAATTAATTGATGCCTTTAAATCTACTCTTGAAGAAGTATCAGAGTCAGATTTGATCGTCCATGTGGTCGATGGTTCGCATCCAGATCCATTCGAACAAATCCGTGCTGTCAGATTAGTCATAGATGAAATTGGCGGAAAAGAAATTCCCGAAATTATTGCAATTAACAAGGTAGATATTGCAGATCCGGCAGTAATTATGGAAATTTTGCGAAAAGAGCCCAATAGTTATGCCTTTTCAGTTCGAACAGGCTTTGGCATTGAAGGGCTATTGCATGCAATCGAAAGCTCACTGCCAAGACCATCAGTAGAGATCAATGTTGTGATTCCATATGATCGAGGAGATTTGGTACATGCGATTCATGAACGTGGTGAAATCTTCTCGGAGCAGTATGAACCTGAAGGAACTTCGATACACGCCCGTGTTGATGGTGGTTTGGCTCAAAGAATTGAGAATTCCCGCATAAGTGGGGAATAACACCGACACGCCGCGCGTTATAACCTCCAGAACCCAGTCAAATGCGCCATGATGCGCCCGTTAGCAGTTACGAGCAATTATTGAAAGGCGGTGAGAGCAATGGCAACAGATTACGACACACCCAGAAAAACTGATGAGGAACTTCATGAGGAGTCTCTAGAAGAACTCAAAGCGAAACGTGTTGATGCTCAATCCGGCCAGATCGATGTTGATGAGGCTGAAGCTGCAGAAAATCTTGAGCTACCTGGTGCAGATTTATCAGGAGAAGAGTTAGCGGTTCGAGTTGTTCCAAAACAAGTTGATGAGTTCACATGCTCACGGTGCTTCTTGGTTCACCACATCACTCAGCTTGCTAAAGGTGAAGGCGCAAAAGCTATTTGTAAAGAGTGCAATTAATTCTTAGCTGTTAGCCTTTCATAGCCTTAATTAATTCAGCTCCGCGGTTACTACTGATCAACCAATATGGCGTCGTATCCCGGTTGTCATTTATTGTCACTTGAATTCCTTTTGTTGCCCAGAACCTAATTGCTAGAAAGGCACGTGGATCCGCATCGCGTGTGCGGACCCGTCGTATCGCTTCGTTATCCAAGGTGATGCAATCCCCAACATAACTTAAAGCGATATGTGCTTTTCCGGCTCTTAATTCTTGGTTATCAACCTCAATTACTAATTTAGTCGCAGAGTAAATCCACATCAGAACAGCTGAAAGAATTAATAAAGTCGCCAGAGCGGCGTTGTTTCCAAGGGCCGCCCAAATGGAAATTACAAGCGAAAGCATGAAGAAATAAATGATGGCGAGTAGCCACAATGGGGCATGTATCACTTCGCGGTAACGCATGGGAGTTACCGTATCGGATATAGAGGCGGTAACCTTGCCATATGGCACGGATTCCAAGTACGACTGCTCCAGAAGGATCACCAATTCCAGAGCGTCACCCGTTAGCACCAGTTGCCGGTTCGAAAATTCCGTCTCACTTTGGGCACTGTTTTGGTTGCGGTGAATTACACCCCACCGGATTACATCTAGTTGCATACGCCGGAAACGAATTAAATATCACTGCAGAATTTACAGTTAATGAAAATCATCAAGGTGCCCCTGGGTTGGCACATGGCGGACTTTTATCTTTGGCATTTGATGAGGCACTCGGAAAATTGATGTGGTTACTTCGCTCTCCTGCAGTAACTGGCCGCTTAGAAACAGATTTTATAAAGCCAGTGCCAATGGGCAGCACATTACACATCACCGCAGAAATCACTGGACAGGTAAATCGAAAGGTTTATACATCGGCTATTGGTCGACTTAATTCAGCAGATGGCGAAATTGCTGTTCGAGCTGCAGCACTTTATATAATTGTTCCTATGGATCACTTCATGAATAACGCACCTAAGGAATATTTAGAGCAAATGGCAAAGACTCCTGAATTAATGGCATTTGTAGATCCAACGTTCGAGATTAATCCTTAACAATGGCACATCTGCAGGTCTTAATCACACGACTAGATCCTTCAATTCCTCTTCCGGTCTATGCCAAAGGTGGAGATGCTGGTGCAGATATTGTGACCCGCGTTGATGTGACTTTGCAACCAGGGGAGCGTGCCCTAGTTCCAACCGGAATAGCAATTGCATTGCCCGATGGTTATGTGGCTTTGGTTCATCCACGGTCTGGATTAGCTATCAAGCACGGTGTAACAATGGTGAACGCTCCAGGAACTGTAGATGCCGGTTATCGCGGAGAATTGCAATGCATCATGATTAATCATGACCCAAAGGAAGCAATTACATTTCACAAGGGTGATCGAATCGCGCAGTTGGTTATTCAAAAAGTAGAGCGCGCAGAGTTTGTAGAAGTCAAGGATTTACCTGGATCAGGCCGTGGCACTGGTGGATTTGGATCAACGGGATGAGTCAGCATCACGAAGACCGTGACAAAGTAATTGGAGCCCTCGGTGGCACCAAAGGTTTAATTGATTCGGGTCTACCCGCAATCGTTTTTTTGGTTGCATTTAATGTTACTAAGGATGTGCGAACCGCTATTTGGGGGGCGTTAGGGCTCTCATTGATTCTCGCGATTTATCGACTAGCGCGTAAAGACACGATTCAACATTCAATATCCGGAGTGATTGGTGTTTTGATTTGTGCTTACTTTGCCAATCGCAGCGGCAATGCAACTGATTTCTATATTCCTAAACTTCTGACAAATCTTGGGTATGGAACTGTCTATTTGATTGCAAACCTTGTCGGCTGGCCAATTTTAGGCTTAGTTCTGGGGCCACTATTGGGAGAAAACCTGACCTGGCGAAATAACCCAGCACGCAAAAAAATGTATCTAAAAG